>Ga0247610_10006283_pt1 | contig 12390 bp, 10 predicted proteins | sample 174DNAGHGhighgp2_FD_193483 | JGI IMG/M metagenome (GOLD analysis project Ga0247610, IMG submission 193483) | Sheep rumen microbial communities from Palmerston North, Manawatu-Wanganui, New Zealand - 1742 DNA GHGhigh gp2 | ecosystem: Host-associated > Mammals > Digestive system > Stomach > Rumen...
TGTTGGAATGTTAAGGGTTTACACTTTTTAGTAGATGAAGAAATAGTTATCATTAAAGATGTAAAGTTTAGAAAATATCACGCCCTTTTATGTAATATAGAAGCTGACGGAACTTGATGGTATTTCAAGAAAGATGATTATATTGATGTAAGTTTAAGACAAGATGCATTTATAAAATCATTAGCAAAACCATTGTTAGTTACCGCAGGGAAACCTTTTAATTATAATGATAAAGTAATGATTGCTGATAGAGCTTGGTTAATTCAAGAGTTCGATAATTATAGTCATCCAGGCGTAACTTATTATTCAGTTACTGCAACTACTATGAGTAAAGATGAAATTGAAGCTCGAGTTGATAATAAGCCAGTGATAGAAAAGGCGGAAGAAATTCCATTTGATAGGGATGAAAATCCATACAAGATTATTCCAAATCAAGAATATGAAGTTGAAACTGAAAATGGATACTTTAGAACTTCTTGTAAAGTATTAAAAGTCATTTCTAGAACAAGCAATCTAGTTAAATTCTCAATTCCTTTTGGAGTTGATGTTGTGGAAATTGAAGTTAAGCAACAAGGAGAAATTCTTACTATAACTTATACAAAGGACGGTGAATAAAATGGGAGATATTAGAAATTTTAAGAATATTAAAAAACTTCCATTAGAATTATGCCGTCTTTTTTCACAAAATGAAACTATCCAAAGATTGTTAGTAATCGACTCAAGTGACGCTTTAACAGCGGATTTTTCGCCGCTTACTTTGAAACAATTAATGGACGAGAAATACTTTTCTATTATTCCATTGAATGAAACGGGAATAAAAAATATGGGACGTAATACATTTATGGTTATAAATGTAGCAACGAATAATGTATTAAGAAAGAAAGATAATAATAATACTTTCGTTGGTTCAGTATTTATTTGTTCTGATTTAGACCATTTGCAATTAGATGATTATGGTTTACGTTTAATGGAATTAATGTCTGAAATAACAGATTTAATAGATGGAGAGAAATTTAGTTGCTCAGGACAACTTGAAGTTACTGGTTCTTCCGCATTATCTTATTCAAATTATCTATTTGGATATAAAATTGAATTTGAAATTTCAGACCAACCTTCGAAAGGGGCTGATTTATAGTGGCAATTACTAATAATTATTCACTATTAAATTTATTTGTAAAAGAAGACAAAGCGGTAAAAATTTTTATTGATAATCAAGTAATTACTATACATTTAAAATCATTAAAAGATTTTTTCTCTAATGAAGAATGAAGTACTTGTTATACTATAATGTGTAGAGAAGAGTATCGTAAAAAGATTTTACCTAAATCTTATCAATCTTCTGAATGTTTAGCTGAAATAAAAACTTTAATTTTTGATTTAGGAAAATATATTCAATATGCAAAAATAGTAAAAATTTTACGAGAACAATTGAGTATCTTTATTGATGATTTAGAGTTTAATTTTCAACTCAATGAAATGATTGCAAATGGTGTTATTATTACATCTGAGATTTGAAATCATATCATATCTATTTTAAAATTATCTTGTGGAGAAAAAGAAGAAAAACCACTTAAGTTTGAAAGTAAAGCCGCTGAAGAACTTTATCTGGCTCAAAAACAGTTCGAAAAGCAGGTTAGTAGAATTAAAAACAAGGGTGGAGATACAGATCAGATTTTAAAAATCTTGCTCACAATCTCGTATCAAATTCCTTCTCTCACTTTTGATTATTTATTTAATCAAACAATGGCTCAAATTCACTGATTATACAATTATGCCGCACAGTCAGTGTCTTATGACGTAACCAAAATGGCTTACGCTGCGGGTAATTTAAAGAAGGGTAAAACACCCGAATTCTTTATAAAATAATAAAATGAGGTACAAAAATGGCTACAAAATCTTATAGTAATTTAAAAAATAGTAGTGCTGCTTGGAACCCTGCCATAAGAAATTTTGGTATTGTTACTGTTATGAACGCCAAGATTTATGACGTTTATGATGGTATGACTAAAGATGAATACATAGCATTAACACCAGTTAAGAATACAGCTAATTACTTAAAGACTCAATTCGAGACTATTGTAGGTCAAGATGCAACTGTAATTGATTTCTCTTTATTAAAAGCTAATGAAATTATGGCATTATATTTAAGCACAAAGCCAATTTCTTACTTAAAGTATTTAAAAACTGCAAACGCAACTCAAGAAGGTCCTACTAAAACTATTACTGGTGGACAAAATGCTTCTCCTTTAGTAAAATATGGTAAAACTGCTCGTCTTGAAATGCAAGATGCTTTAGGTAACGCAGAAGCACTAGAAGCTTTATCAGGTTTAACTGTTGAATACTTTAGAACTAACAGATCAACAGACTATTCAGTTGGATCTACTGATGTATTACACGCAACAACTACTTTTGCTGGTCATAAAACTGTTCTTGGAGAAACTTTCATTATCGACTCAAAGACCGGAGCACAAGTTAATGCTTACATTATATTCTATGACTTCTTATCTGACTCATTATTATCATTAACTCAAGATGCAGAAGGCGATGCTACTGTATTTGATATGAATGGTGATTTAAATGAAGTTAAGATTCTTATTGGTGATGATGAAGAATTTGGCGATGAAGATGGTATCGTAACTGGATTATTCTATTCAGTTTTACCTAGATTCTCTATTGCTGAAGACTACAATGAGGATTATAAAGTAATTGAAGATAATGGTTTAGATACTACAAATTCTAATGCAAGCGCACAACCAGTAGGTGATTAATATGAAAGTAAAAGTTACTATTAATCAAAAAGGTGCTGATTTAGTTTATTACCAAGGTACAATAAACGGAACATCAGTTAATTTTACTAGAGTAAAAGGAACAACTGAAGTGTTATTAACACAAAGTGGTGATGTTTGTAATGTAGTATTATTCGACGCTGATGACGAATATGCAGTATCTAATATTGGATCTTTTGCTTACGATGACTATATTAATGATACTGAAGTAACTGCTGAATAAGAGAAACTAGACTCATAACGAAAGTTGTGGGTCTTTTTATTTTTGTCGTATTTCCATAGTTGATATTTTCAATTTTGTGGTCTATACTATTATTAGAGAAAAGAAGAGGTGTTAGTATGGCAACACATAAAATAGGAAATCAAATAGATTGCATTATCCGAGCATATAGTTGTGACCCAATTGGTAGTTATAAGCCAACTTATGATGGAGAGCCTTATACAATCATTAAAGGTGAAAATGGTTTAATTAACTTTACTTCTCGTAATACAGATATGTCAGGATCAGAACGAGCTGCTGGATATGCAATAGAAAAAATAAATAGTTTTTCAATATATAACGTAACACTCACAGATAAAATTTTGAATCTAATTTATTCAAAAAAAGAAGGATTTTCGGTTTCATATCATGAAAAATTATTGTCTTCTGAAGATAAAAAATTGTATCTTACTAAAGGTTTAGGAAAACAGAAGAAAATGGTGTATGTTTATTACTCTGATGATGAAAATGCGGCGCCAGTTCTTGCTGATGCCTATTCAACATTAGATGGTGATGAGATAGATGTTGAAGTTGCAGATGCATATTATAATGTAGTATATGAAGTAATTACAAATAATATATATTCTCTTAATAAAAGAAATAATGTTTATGTAACTCTTGATATATCGACAATATCTAATGAAGACGACGAAACAAGCGAAACTCATATTCATATCGATAAGGCTGTGGTACAAGTTAATAAAACATTATATTTTAACTCTGATGCTAACGCAATTGATTTAACATTTTTAGTAATAAAAGATAGCGATGAAGTAGAAAATTATATCGCTTGAGAATAAAATAAAAGATAAAAAGAAAGGATTGATAATATGGAATTTACTAATGAATATTTAAACAAAAGATTATTTGAAATACTTGATGGAAGTGACAACTTCTTTGATGTATTATTGGAATTAAAAGAATTTGAAAAGGAATATAAACAAAGCACTTTTTATAAAACTACCAAAATCAATTTAATGGATTTAGTAAAAGATGCTAGAATATTCTATTTAACTAATACAAAAGTTATTAGTAATAAGATTAATAATATTATTAATGGTTTAGATGGTGAGAAGCTTGCAGAGATACTTGATCAAGGTGGGTCAATTTTACAAGCAAATAACGAAGCTACATTAGCTCAACTACAAGAGTTTAAAGAATTAGGTGGAGCTGATATTATTAAAAATCAAATGATTTTAAACGAAAGAGATAAGAATAAAGATATTAATTAATGCCATAGAGGTGATGACGCATGGCTGAGTTAACAGTTAAAGTTGAAGGCAGTATTAAAGAGGAAATTAGTAAAAGTACTAGTGAATACAGTAAGCAACTTGAAACAATAAAAGAAAAGAAAGATGCAAAGACAGGAAAACCTGTTTTAAGCACAAAACAATATCTTGAAATAAAAGAGAATTTAAAGCTAATAGATTCTATTAATAAACAAGAAAAAATCACAGAAGAACAATATAGAACAATGAATAATGCCTTCAAAAAGGTAGCTTCAATGTTAGAAACAGCGGTAAAAAATGTTGCTAACTTGACAAAAGAAGCGAAGGCAGCAGAAGATAATCTAAAGAAACTTCAAAGTCAACAAAATTTAAAAAGAAGTTTAAGAGAGAGTGGATCTTTAAAGAAAGAACAAGCAAAAGAAAAATTTACTGAAGCTCTTAGTCGTGGAAGATATATTACTAATACACGTACTGGAGAACCTATTACCAAACTAGAAACAGTTGCTAAACATTACAAAAATGGGAAATTTGATGAAGGTCTTACTTTTTCTACAAAAGGTGGCGGCACTCCATCAGAGAGCGCAATGACTGCTTTAAAAGAGGCGGCGAAACTGTATCAAGAAGGAAATGATGAGTATAAAGAAGGAACTAAGAATTTAAGCGAATTAAATAGAGCTATAAAAGAAGCTGAAGACGCTTTTAATAGTATTCTAAAGAAAGACCAAGAAACCGGCGCTTCTCAAGATATAGATTTAGTGCAAGGAGTATCTGAAACATCTAAAAGTATGCATAATGCATTGTCAGATACTAAAACTCAATTTGTAGATGAAAAAAATAAAGAAATTGCATTAAATACACAAACTAATTTAAGTGCGATAAGTGCAGATGCAACAAAAGCAGCCTCTGGTATAGGAAAAGTCGCTAAACAATTTAGTCTTTGGACTATTGGTTTACGTCTAGCCAGAAGAGCTATGAGTGAAGTAAAAAGTACTATTACTGGATTGGATAAATCACTAACTGAGCAAGCGATGGTTACAGGTAAAACACGTAAAGAAGTTTATGGTCTTTTACAAGATTACCAAAATTTAGCTATTCAATTAGGTTCGACAACAAAGGAAGTTTCTGCGGCAGTAACTGAGTTTATTCGTCAAGGAAAAAGTACTCAAGAAGCAATAAAATTAGCAGAAGCAGCTATTTCTGCGGCAAAAGTAGCAGCAATTGATACTTCTGATTCAATTAACTATTTAACTACTGCATTAAATGGTTTCCAATTAAGTACAGATAAAGCGATGGAAGTTTCAGATAAATTCGCAGCGGTATCAGCAAATGCTGCGACATCATATGAGGAAATTGCTATCGCATTAAGTAAGGTTGCATCACAAGCTAACTTAGCAGGTATGTCAATTGACTATACAACTGCATTACTTGCTAAAGGTCTTGAAACAACACGTGAAGCGCCAGAGACAATAGGTACCGCATTAAAGACTGTTATTGCGCGTATGCGTGAAATTACAGACTATGGTGAAACCCTTGAAGATGGCGTTGATTTAAATAACGTTGAAAGTCAATTAGCATATGTTGGTATTCAATTAAAAAATACATCAGGTGAATTACGTTCTACTGAAGATGTGTTAGATGATTTAGGTAAAAAATGGGATTCATTAAATGCTAATCAACAAGCAGCAATTGCTAAAGCTTTAGCTGGTACTCGTCAACAATCTCGTTTAATTGCGATGATGAGTGATTATGAAAGAGTTATTGAATTACAAGAAATTTCATCTCGTTCCGCAGGTGCTACAATGGCACAGATTGGTGTTTACGCTCAAGGATTAGAGGCAGCATTAAATCGACTTTCAACCTCATGAGAAAAAATTATTTCTACTATTACGAATAGTGATGTTATTGTATTTTTAGTTGATGTAGCTACAGGATTATTAGATACTGTAAATCAAATTATATCAAACACTTGAGGTATGGTTGCTATATTAACAATAATTGCATCTTATGGTGTTTCTGTATTAACAAATAAAATACAAGAACATAATATGCAAAAATTAATTTTAAAAGAGCAATTAAAACAAAAAGTTCAATCTCTTGAACAATATAAAACACAAAGAGCAATTTCGAAGGAAGTTGCATTACAAACAGTTCAAGAAAAGAAAAAGGCAAAAATTCAGGCTGCAGAAGCAAAAATTGAGGCAATTCAAAAGAAATTAAAAGAGCATAAGACAAGCAATGAAATTGCGGAAGCTGAAATCGCTCAAGCAAAGTTAGAGATAACTACTGCAGAGAACGAAGCTGAACTTGAAACAGAAGCCATTAAAAGAGAATACAAAGATGATATGTTGACTATTGATAATGAGATTTTAAAAGTCCAAGGAGAACAATCTCGTTTAAGTATGAATATAGCCGCAAGTATCATGCAAATGGTTCCTGGAGCTTCAATGTTATTAGGTATTTTTACTTCTGTTGTTGGAGTAATGCGAGTAATGGGCATTGTTGCACATAAGAACCATAAACAAAAAATGAAAGATAATGCAGAAGAAACTCCTGGTATTTTCGCAAAAATCTTTGGTGCTGGTGCTGAAGGTGGTATTCCTGGTCTTGCAATTGCAGCTGGTATCGTTGCCGCATTAGCATTAGCGACTGGAGTTGCTTTTGCAATTGCGAACGCAGCAGGTGCTTTTAAGAGCGCAGACGAAAAAACTGCTGATCATGTTAAAGAACTAAGTAATGAGATTTATACATTAACTAAACGTTCAGAAGCAATAGAAACTGCTGTAACTGCTGTTAATGATTTAGATAAAAAGTTGATTAAATCTAAAGAAGATGCAGAAAAATTGTCTGAAACATTATCACAAGTTGGAGATAAATTATCTGGTGAAAAAGATGAAAACCTTATCCAAGGATTAGGTATGTCAGAACAAGAATTCTACGATCAACTTGGAGATGCTGAAAAATTAAAATTCTTACAAGAATATCAAACAGAAGTAAATAAGAAATTAGCAGAGGATGAAAAACAGCTAGTAGAAGATTTAAAACGAGCAGATTGGAATAGTAGTAATAATGGAAAAATGTATAAGTTACAAGCTACTTCATCAGTAAAACGTACTGCATATCAAGCGTTAGATGAATTAGATTTATCATCTGAAGAAGCCTCTGCACGACAAGTTATATCAGAAAAAATTATTGAATCTAGTAGTGATTCTCAATTAAAAAACCTTCTTGGTAATTTAACAGAGATGCGAAAAATTTTAGCTCAATTAGGTAATATTACATTTGATGATGGCTCAGTAGCGTCTGATATATTACAAGATGATGAAGCTTCATTAAAAGACAGAACAGAAGCTTTTAGAAAGTTAAAGAAAGAGTTATCAGGAATGCCTGATGTATTGCAAGCTATTGAAAATGCATATTCAGAATTTAATGTATTTGCTAAATGAAATGATCAAGTGTTAGAATTAGTTGAAGATTTAAAAATTACTAATAAAGAAATTAATGACTTATATACTGGTTATAGCAAAATTGCAAAGATATTAAAAGATGAAGATTTATCAACAACTTTTTCAGAGATAATGAATGAAGACCAATATCAAGATAGATTAATTAATCGTTTACTTCCAGCTTTATCAGAGACTAATATGGATGTAGCAGAAGCAATGAAAATGGCTTTTGGAGATTTCTTAGCTGATGTTAATGCAGAAGATTATGAAAAAATTTATAGTACGATTTTAAATCAAGTTGCAAATGCAGTTCAAGTTGGCGTTCAAAATATTGGTCAAAATATTGATAAATTAAAAAGTTCAGTCACATCAATTTATGATGCAGCACAAAAATGGGATTCTATGAGTTGAACTGAACAGAGTACTTTCTTAAGTGAGCATCAAGATATGCTTAGTGGACGAAGTGGAGCAGATTTATTACGAGCTTTCGAATCTAAAGATTATGATCAAATAAGAAATGCATTAGCAAATAATACAACATTAAATCAAAATAGAGAAAATGAAATAAAAGAAATTGCGGCAGAATTAGCCTTCGAAGAAGCAAAGATTGGTGCAGCGAGAAATGAAGCTTTAATTAAATATTTGAATGAGAGATTAAAACAGTTACAATCTGATGATTTCTTAAGTATCGATTTAGAAACTTTAGTTGAGCAAGAAAATAAACGTATCGAAGCATATAAAGAACTTCTTCAAAAAGAACAAGATGCCTTACAAAAATCTCTTGACGAAAGAAAAGATGCATATCAAAAGTATTTTGAGGCAGTTAACCAAAGTGCTGAAGATGAAGATTATGAAGAAAAAGCCGAATTATTTGTTGCTAATTTAACAAAACTTGCTGGTTCAACAAATGCTACCGCAAAAGCACAAACTGAAGAATTGCAAAATTCTCTTGCTGAACTTGAAAAAGAACGTTTACAAACATTACGTGAACGTGCGCAAGAAGCAGTAATTCAAAGTATTGATGATAGTATAGATGAAATTAGTGAAAAATTTGATGAGTTATTAGCAAACAATAGAGAAATTTTAAATATGTTAAAAGGAACAAGCGGTACTGACTTAGTTGCAAGTTTATTATCTACTGAGTCTTTTGCGGGAAAAACTGCAAACGAAGCTCAATTATATTTGAATGAAATTCAATCTACTTTTGGTAGTCAAGTTTCTGACATCGATTGGAGTAATATTTCTACTTCAGTAAATAATGCTGGCAATTTAGTTTTAAATATCGGTGATCAAGTAATTGAATTAAGTGGAAATGAAGCTCAAGGACGTAATATTTATGAGGCTATAAAACTTGCGCTTCAACAAAATGGTATCAATGCTTCAATGTAAGAGGTGTTATAATGAATACAAAAAGTTATTCAAATGTGAATACAATTCAAAAACAGAAAGAATATCTAAGTAGAAGATTAGATAAATATGCTAAATTCTACTGACGTGGTGAAGATATGTGGGAAACATATAGTACATTCATTACAAATAATGGAAGTGCCCTTAAATTTGTTAATGGGCCTTCCTTCTCTAACGAGTATAGTTCACCTCAATATGACCATGCTATGGGTAATTTAACTGGTGTTAAGTTTACAAGAATGCAAGTAAGTTTTAGTATTTGTACTTATGGCGTAACGGTAGAACAATATCGTAAATTAATTGCGGCGTTAGGTCCATATGAAGTTGATTATCTTTCTTTTGATTATGATGATAAGTTGTGTTATTTAGCAAAAACAACAGGAATGAAAGAAGGAACTAAGACTGTTATTGGTATTAATAGCGAAGGAAAAGATTTATATATGGTTGAGAATAATATTACTTTTGAAGTTCAAGGTGAACAATGTGCACTTGCTCAAAGACAATATGTCTGAATGACTAATCAATCATATCCTACTACTGATACGCAAAATGATGAAATAGTTATGCTAGAAACTACTATTAATTCAGATGATATGTTATCAGAATCAGAATTGCCTTTTGGTATTGTTTCAGAAATACGTTTTCAGCCAAAAAATACTACTACAGAAGGAGAATTAGAATTATATCTTAAAGATGATTCTGATAGAAAAATATCTCTATGTGACATAGTTTTTAATAAAATAACAGTAAACTGACAAAATACTTCATCAAATAACGCTTCTTCTTTTCAACTTATTGATAATACCTTTTTAGTAAAATATGATTCATCTTCTGGATTAGTATTTTTATCATATGGAGAAACGGATTATAAAATATTAAATTTATTACTAACAAATACTTATGGAGAATATTTAATAAAAAGTATGGCGACACAAAAAGTTAAAATTGATAAAAATGAAAATGTGGCGGATGTAAAATTATATTGGAGATTAAAAAATCTTGATTATATTTACAATTCCAATCAAGAGATAGATAAAACCACTATTCAATCTTACGGTAGAGCAAAAACTATCTTAATCTAGGGGTGGTAATATGAATTTAAAACATAATGAAAATTTATTTTTTAATACTTGAGATATTAGTCAAGAAAATGATTTAAAAACGGCGTTAACGCAATTAGATAATAAGTTAAACGAAATGAATCGTGAAGTTTCATTTTGAGATGTTTTTAATGTGACTCAAGTATTATTAACAGAAAGTGATTTGACATCAAAATTAGCCTTATTAAATATAGGTGAAGCCGCTATTGTAAATGCAAATAAAATTAGTGATGGTAACGAAAGTAGATATCGTGGAGATATAGCATATCGTAAATCAAGCGGTGAGTTAATCTGAATTCCAGCTGAGAATAAAGGTATCTATATTCCATCTATTAGTTATGATAATAATAGTGATATGTTACAAATAAGATACTCTTACCAAGAAGGAACAAGTAGTCCTGATTGAACTACGTCTGTAAGAGTAGGACATCAAGAAGGATATCTAATTAATAAGAATGCTGCTGTAGTATCGCCTGGTAATGATGGTTTTGTTGAAACTAGTCCTGGTATTTTTACTTACACTTTTTCAGTAGTAACAGTAACTCCTTCAGGACAAAGTTCTTTTCCATTAAAACCTATTATTAAGTTCTTTTTTGATAATGGTAATGGTTACGAGGAATTTTATCCAGATTATAAATGAGAATTTGTAGTTGTAAATAATAGTACAAAAGTAAAAGTAACTACATATTTTAACGATAATTCTATTGCAGATGATGTATATATGAGGGTGAGATAATGAAAAATTACAACATATCTACTCAAAAGAAATCAATACAAGCATATAAAAAAGAATATCTTAATTATTTGGGAAATGCGATAGATTCTTTATATACATATTTACATTACTATAATCCAGAATGAAGATTATTAGAAGATGGTAGTGGATATTACACAAAAACAGATCCAAATGTTTTAATTAATAAAACATCATTAGAAGATGAATTATATCCAACTCAATTAATACTCACTACGTATGGTATTGATGAGATTTTTATATCAAGTATAATAATTAAAAAATCCAATACAATTATTCAGACAATTGAGTTTAAATTAGGTGGAAATTATTCAAATTTTATTACTACTGATAATATATTATCTAATCCACAAGATGAGTTTGTAGAATTTAAACCTGATGATGATGAACTTTATTATGGATATGTTACCGTATCTATACCAAAATGTGATGAAATTATAATTTATACTACCAGAGGTAATCAAATAGAAAGATGACAATCTGGATGAGGATATTATTATGTTAAAAATAATTTCAGTTGTCATTTAAATATAATAGATAAAACAAAATATAATATTTGTCCTAATTGAGTCTATCCATATGATTCACATATAGATCCACCATCTGAACAAGATTCATATGATAAACAATTTACTTTTTCAATAAGTGTGCCAATAAAGAATATTTTATATATCAATAAATTACAATATAGATGAGGATATAAAAACACATCAGACCATGTTTTCTGATATGGATTTAATTATAATTCTTCGCTAAATATTGGTGCCACCATTTATAAAAAAGACGCTTATGACGTACCTAGTGTTTTACGTACTTCAGATTTAGACCATTATATACTTTTTGAAGCATCTTTAGCTCAATATGTAACTTGAACTTTTAGTACAGGTGTCGATGAAAATAATAATCCAGCATTAATTTATAATTATCATATATCCAATGAATTAGATTTTGGATTAGTATATAACATACAAACTATTACATCTACACCGAGATATTTTTATAAAGAAGATGCTAGTACAACTTATGATATAAAATATGAAGATAGTGTTTTTGACAGAATGACTTTATTCGATTATATTAATATTAACGTACAATACAAAGATAATGAACAATGAGTACCAAGCCATTCAGGAACAGATTATCAGTGTTGGAGCGGCGCAACAGAACTTTTTCCGCAAACTGTATATGAAGTTAATAGTCAATATGAAGACTTAATTGCTGAGACAGAACTTTACGAACGTCCTGGAAATATTAGTACTTATCAAGTACGTTTGGAAAAATCAAAGGATGATCAAAAAAATATAGAAAAATCTTTTAAAGTAATTTTTAGTTAGTAGGTGATTCTATGGCATATTTTAAATTAAGTTTATTAACAAAAGCTTATGATAAAAGTAATGTAAATAAATATATTA
>Ga0247610_10006284_pt1 | contig 12389 bp, 14 predicted proteins | sample 174DNAGHGhighgp2_FD_193483 | JGI IMG/M metagenome (GOLD analysis project Ga0247610, IMG submission 193483) | Sheep rumen microbial communities from Palmerston North, Manawatu-Wanganui, New Zealand - 1742 DNA GHGhigh gp2 | ecosystem: Host-associated > Mammals > Digestive system > Stomach > Rumen...
CAGGAATCCGTAGGCAATATTGCTATCTATGAGAGAGACTAGTGTATCGCGTTAACGAAATATTCTTTACCTTGCAAGGTGAGGGGGCACACAGCGGGATACCTGCTGTGTTTGTTCGTTTTAGCGGATGTAACCTCAAATGCCCGTGGTGCGACACCGAGTTTGCAGAATACACGGAGATGCGTGCGGAGGAGATCGTGAAGGAAATGCTCACGTTATACGATACCCCCAACGAACGACGTAAGATGTGTGTACTGACGGGTGGTGAGCCGAGCCTGCAGGTGGATAAAGAACTGATTGACGCGCTTCACCAGGCAGGTTTCTATATCTGTATTGAGACCAACGGTACGCATCCCCTACCCGACGGCATCGATTGGATCACCTGTTCGCCCAAGGAGGGCACAAAACTGGCCTTAACAAAGGTCAATGAGGTGAAGGTGGTCTTTACCGGCACGTACGATCCGGAGATTTGGCGCAAAAAATTAGAGGCGGAGCACTGGATGCTCCAACCTCTACGGTATAACGGTGAATGGTTGCTGAGCAGTGGTATTGATGATTTCGAGATTGACAGCAACGATAACTTAGACGAAACCGTGCGCTATATCCTCGCCCATCCTTTCTGGCGCCTTAGCGTGCAACTACATAAAATAGCAGGCCTCCGTTAAGAAGCCTGCTATTATTTTAATACTGCGCAGCGTCATAGACGGCATCTGCCACATCGGAGCCTTTGATATGCTCGATGATGCAGAATGCAAAATCTGCGCTCAAGCCGGGACCCTTCGCGGTGATGATATTCTTCGACTCAACAACCAAGCCTCCGACATAACTCTCGCCCAAGGCATCTTGGAAACCCGGGTAGCAAGTAGCCTGTTTACCTTTCAGAACACCCAATTTACCCAGCACAGCCGGTGCAGCGCAGATAGCTGCAATCGGTTTGTCGGCTTCATTATGTGCTACAAGCAGTTCGCATAAAGCAGAACAGTCACCGAGTTTCGTTTGTCCACCCGGGAGAATGAGCATCTCCGCGTCCGTGAAATCAATGCGGCCGATAACTCCATCCGCTTCTACTGCGATGTTATGGGCACCGAGCACCATCGGATTGCCGGTAATCGAAACTGTTGTTACCGCGATATTCGCACGGCGCAATAAATCGATAGTCGTGACCGCTTCGATTTCTTCGAAACCATTGTCTAAAAACAGATAATTCATACAATTTAATTTAACTTAAATATATAGGTGATTGTTCCGATCTGATCATGATCGCCCTCGGTGAACTTCGCCTTCAGGGCTGCATCGAGCGCGAGTTGTTGGGTTTGTTTATCCGACACGTCACCGCCCTTAATCGTGGCGTTGACTACTTGTCCGGCTGCATTCACACGAATCTGCACCACCACTTTACCTTCCTGACGGAAGTTATTGGACGGCTGCGGCAAGGTTCCTTTGATGCCGCGTCCCTCGAGACTCCATGAGTTACTTCCACTCGATCCGCGTCCCACCGGATTACCTTTCTGACCGGTTCCTTGCGTGTCACCGCCTCCAACGCTCGTGCCATTTGTCTTCCCAAACAGGTTTCCCATCGCATTGGCTTTGGCGATTGCCTCCGCCTCTTTCTGCTTACGTGCCCGTTCGGCAGCCTCGCGTTCCTCTTTCTCTTTGCGTGCACGTTCAAGTGCCAGGGTCTCTTCCTCGGATACGATTAGATCAGGGGGAGAGGCGGGTGTCAGATTTGTTGCCACTTCCGGAGCCGGTGAAGCTGGGGCAGCCGGCGCCGCCTCACTGGGTGCTTCCGCATAAGCAGCGGCAGAAGCCACAGCCGGTTCTTCTATATCCTCTTGTTCCGCAAAGGCAATCTCTATACCCTCTTCTTGCTCCGGAGCTACTGCATGGAGGCGTATCAGCCACAACAGCAGCCACACCAGCAGCATAAACAGAATAGTACCGATTGTCGCAATAATATGTCGTTCTTGCTTCTTAGTCATCGTTTGGTAGCAACTACCAGTTTCATATGGTGCTCATTCGCGATATCGAGCACACGCACTACCTCTTTATACGCTACGTCCTCATCGGCATGCAGCGCGATATACATCGTCGTGTCCTGCGCTTGAATCGTACTCAGATAACTTTCCAGGCTCTCCGGGTCAATCTGAACCGGTTTCTCCTTGCCCAGCGCCACAAAATAATTGCCCAGATTGTCAATGGACACTTTCGCCACCTGCGGCCGCGACACTTTCTGTGCCCGCGAAGTCGGCAGGTTGATTTTGATATCATTGGGAGAGGACATCGTGGAAGCCATGACGAAGAAAAGGAGTAACAAGAACACCAAATCCGTCATGGAGCTCATCGCAAACGTCGCTTCTACCCTATTGCGTTTTTTAAGAGCCATAAAGCGTTAAGCGGGTTCGTTCAACAAATCCATGAATTCGAGCGTGCGGCTCTCCAACAGACGTACCACACGGTCAATACGGGCTACGAGATAGTTATATGCAAACATCGCAAGGATACCAACGATCAAACCGCCGATCGTAGTCACCATCGCCTGGTACATACCCGTAGAAAGGGCACTCATCTCAATCATACCACCCGAGGTCTGAGCCATGTTATAGAAAGTCTGTACCATACCGAGCACCGTACCCAAGAAACCGAGCATCGGAGCACCACCGGCGATAGTAGCCATGATCACAAGGCCCTTTTCCAAACGACCAACCTCCAGGTTACCTACGTTCTCTATCGCCACCTGTACATCTTGCATCGGGCGACCGATACGCGTGATACCTTTCTCAATCATGTGCGCAGAGGGCGTATCCGTCTGCTTGCACAGATTCAAAGCGGAGTCAATCTTTCCTTCGTGGATATAATCACGGATACGATCCATGAAGGTCTTGTCCTCACGCGTAGCCTGTTTGATCACCACTAAACGGGCAATAAAAATATAACATGCCACAGCCAGCAAAATAGCGAGGATGATCATGATCCATCCGCCGTACTGCGCCATTTCCCACAAGTTAATCGATGTTTCCTGAACAGGGGCTTCTGCCTCCAACATTGCCTCTTCGATAACGGCAACGGTGTCAATTTGAAGTAACATATTATTTTAATAAATCTAAATATTCTTGAATCGTTTCCTGTATACCGAGGTACAGCGAGTCACAAATGATAGCGTGTCCGATCGACACTTCTGCCGTCCACGGGAATGCCTTGATGAAAGGCTTGAGGTTCTTGAGATTGAGGTCATGACCAGCGTTCATACCAAGTCCTAACTCGTGCGCTTTCTCAGCCGCTGGGCGGTACTTCTCGATGGCGCGTTTCGGATCGGTCTCAAACAGCTCCGCATAAGGACCCGTATAGAGTTCCACGCGGTCAGCTCCGGTACGTAACGCGTACTCTACCATCACCGGATCCGGGTCCACAAAGATGCTGACGCGGATACGGTATGAGTGCAATTGGTTAACAACGCCCTTAAGGAAATTGAGGTTCCGGCGCGTATCCCAGCCGTGGTTGGAGGTCAACTGATTCGGGTCATCCGGCACCAAAGTTACTTGCGTCGGACGGATATCCGTCACTAAGGCCAAGAACTCCTCCGTCGGGTTGCCCTCCACATTCAGTTCGGTCGTCACCATCGACTTCAGTTGATACACATCCTCCTTACGGATATGACGCTCATCGGGACGCGGATGAACCGTAATTCCTTGCGCGCCGAACAACTCGCAATCAACTGCAAAACGCTGAACATCAGGCAGATTACCACCGCGCGCGTTGCGCAACGTTGCTACCTTATTGATATTTACACTTAACTTCGTCATAGTCTGGTTCGTAAAATCGCCGCAAAGTTACTATTTTTTTTGCATATATGCAAATTTTTTTGTACCTTTGCAGCGAATTTTTAACAATTATGAGAAAAATCTGGTTTTTTATTATGGCAGGATTGGCGTTAGTTGGCGCGAGTTGCCAAAAAGCAGAAGAAGGTAAAGCACCTATCACCAAACCGCAAATCACCATCGAAGGCGGTCGGCTCACCCCGGAAGGCTTATGGGCGATGGGACGTATCGGGGCCGTGAAGAGTGATATTGAGACAGGCTTATTAGCCTATACCGTCAGCTATTACAGCGTACAGGAGAACCGCTCCACCACTTGGATTCGCATTTGCAATCCGTTCGAAGAAATGAAAGTCTGCGACGAGTTCGTGGGCTATGAACCGGCTTGGTTCGGTTGCAGCGGATGGCTCGCTTACATGCGAGGCGGCAAACTGTACCTGCGGCGCGATAATGACGAGATAGAAGTACAAGGAGCAGATGACATCGAGGGTTTCCTACTCTCCCCGATGCGCGATAAGATTATCCTGATTAAGCAAGTGAAGACCGTCGAGCAAACGGTTGATAAGTACCCCGACCTGCCGCTGGCAACTGGGCATATGCATGAAGACCTGATGTACAAGCACTGGGACGAGTGGACCGAGACCGCTCCGCAGCCTTTCGTGTGCGATTTGGAAATTACCTACTACGGCGAGGGCGAGCGTATCAAGACGGCGAAAGTCAACGAGGGCATCAATATTCTGGAGGGCACCGCGTTCGAATGCCCGATGAAGCCTTTTGGCGGCATTGAGCAGTTGGCTTGGAATCCCAACAACGAGGAGATCGCGTACACCTGCCGCAAGAAAACCGGACTCGATTATGCCGTCAGCACCAATAGTGATATATATTTATATGATTTGCGCACGCACGCGCACAAAAACATCACAGCCGATAACGGTGGATATGATACCAACCCGTCCTACTCCCCCGACGGTCAATGGATTGCATGGCAGTCCATGGCACGCGACGGCTACGAGAGCGACGAGAACCGTTTGATGGTGCTCAGCCTCGAAACCGGTGAACGCCGTTTCCTGAGTCGCGCTATGGATACGAACGTCGATGAGTACGCATGGTTAGACGACACCTCGCTGGTCTTCACCGCTTGCTGGCATGCCACCGTGCAACTATACAAAGTGGACCTCAACGGTTGGACGACCAAACTGACGGAAGGTCAGCACGATCTCGGTTTAGGGGATGTAACGGACTATAACATCTGGGTATTGGGTCACTCTATGCGCCAAGCCAATGAGCTCTACCGACTCAACTTGCGGGAAGAGAGTGCTGATTTGGTCCAACTGACCCACGAGAACGACAATATCTACGATCAGATCGAGCGCTCGACGGTCGTTCCGAGATGGCAGAAAACGAGTGACGGCAAGGACATGCTGACCTGGATCATCTATCCGCCGCATTTCGATCCGAACAAGAAATACCCCACCATCCTCTATTGCGAAGGCGGTCCGCAGAGTCCTGTTTCGCAGTTCTGGTCCTTCCGTTGGAACTTTATGATGATGTCTGCCGGCGATTATATCATCGTGGCGCCGAACAGACGCGGCCTCCCCGGCTTTGGTATGGAGTGGAACGAAGAGATCTCCGGTGATTATGGCGGACAATGCATGAAGGATTATTTCGCTGCCATTGACGAGTTCTGCAACGAGCCTTACGTGGACAAAGATCATCTGGGCTGTGTTGGAGCTTCGTTTGGCGGTTTCAGCGTTTATTGGATAGCAGGCCACCATGACGGTCGTTTCAAGGCCTTTATCGCCCATGACGGCATCTTCAACCTTGAGATGCAGTATCTGGAGACCGAAGAGAAATGGTTCGCCAACTGGGACATGGGCGGAGCCTATTGGGAGAAAAACAATGCGATTGCGCAACGTACCTTCGCCAACAGTCCCCATAAGTTCGTGGACAAGTGGGACACCCCGATTCTCTGTATCCACGGCGAGAAAGACTACCGTATCTTAGCTAACCAGGCTATGGCCGCATTCGATGCCGCCAAGATGCAAGGTGTTCCTGCCGAGTTACTCATCTTCCCCGATGAGAACCACTGGGTACTCAAGCCCCAAAACGGTATCCTCTGGCAGCGCGAGTTCCGCGGATGGCTGGACAGATGGTTAAAAGAATAAGCAAATGAAATACAACTACGAATACGAGATTAAATACCAAGAGGTGGACGGACAGCGGAAGATTCGTTTGTTCAATTTGGAGAATTACCTCTTGGAGGTGGCAGGAACGGTAGCTGATGAACTCGGTTTCGGTATCGCCGCGCTCCATCCTATTGGCCTGACGTGGATTTTAACGAGGCTGAGTCTGGAGATGTACGAGTTACCGACACACTGCCAGAAAGTGCGGTTCGAGACTTGGATCGAGAGCAACGCGCATATGCTCAGCACCCGTGATTTTCGGATCTATAGCGGCGACAAACTCATTGGGCAATGCAAGTCCGTTTGGGCGGTGCTGGATATGAACAAACGCGAGATCGTGAATGTCTTCGACGAGCCGATGTTTGCCGGCTGCGTGGACGGCGAAGTACTGGATATGTCACGTATCCGCATGACCACCATCCCGGAACCCACTGGTTCAGTTCCGCACACGATCGTCTATTCAGACATCGACTACAACGGCCACTGCAATAGCTGCCGCTATCTGCAAGCCATGACAGACGCTTACTTGCCCGATTATTACGGCAAGACCGTGCGGCTGGACATCAACTACTCCAAAGAGGCGATGCTCGGCGAGACCCTGCAAACGAACTACCTCATTGCCGAAGACGGGGTACAATACCAACTCAAAAACGAAAACGGCGAGACCAGTTGTTCCGCCAAGATAACAATCAGCGAATAAATTAGCGATTATGGAAATACAGGAAGGATCGACGCTTCTGAAGCGTCCGGTAGAGTTGGAGGCAGATGTAGTACGCTTCCAGAATCAGAAAGATAAATGGATTGCTTTTGTCGGGCTCAAGGACGGCCGCCCCTACGAGATCTTCACGGGTCTCGCAGACGACGAGATGGGTATCGCGTTGCCGAAGTCCGTCACTAACGGCAAGATCATCAAGGTCGTGCAGCCCGATGGCACCAAACGCTATGACTTCCAGTTTGTCAACACGCGCGGATTCAAGACCACCGTGGAAGGCTTGAGTTATAAGTTCGACCGCGAGTTCTGGAATTACGCTAAACTCATCTCCGGAGTGCTGCGTTACGGAATGCCGATTGATCAGGTAGTGCACATGATCGGCGGCCTTGAGATGGATAACGACTCCATCAACAACTGGACTACCGGCGTAGCACGCGTACTAAAAAAATACATCCCCGGCGTTGCCGCCGAGGACGATCTTACTTTTCTGCAATAAACCGGGTTTCTAACATCCCGAGAGATTGGTTTTCCACCACCTTGATGCCATACTTACGTCTCCATTGTCCGGCTAAAGAGCGCCAGAACCCTCGGGTGACGTAGGCGTAGATGAAGGGGTGAAGGTGTAACTGCAATCCCCGTCCGTGCTGCTCATACTCGCGCTCGATCTGTTCTGCGAGCGTGTCGGTAAACAGGAGAGATGCCTGGATCTTTCCCTTGCCGCCACAAGTCGGACATACTTCTTCTACCTGCATCTCCACCGCCGGGCGAACCCGCTGGCGCGTGATCTGCATCAGACCGAACTTGCTGAGCGGTAGCACGTTATGCTTCGCGCGATCGCGTTCCATCAGTTTGCGTACATAATCGTACAGTTGCTGCTGGTGGTCTTTGGAGTCCATGTCGATAAAATCGACAATGATGATTCCGCCTATATCGCGCAGACGGAGCTGGTGAACCAACTCATCTGCGGCCAGCATATTGAACTGGAACGCATTCTCTTCCTGGTCCTCGTAGATTTTCTTACTGCCGGAGTTGACATCAATGGAGAACAGTGCTTCGGTCTTGTCGATAATGAGATAACCTCCATGCTTGAAACCGACCGTTCTACCGAGTCCCGTCTTCATCTGACGGGTGATATCAAAATGGTCAAAGATGGGCTGCTCGCCTTTGTAGAGCTTCACGATCTTCGCGCTCTCCGGAGCAATCAGCTCCAAGTAATGGCGCACCTCATCGTAGATGGCCTGGTCGTTAATCTGAATATTAGTGAAGTCTGGACTCAATACATCCCGGATGATACCGAGCGTGCGTCCCATCTCTTCACTTACCAGGCTCACGGGCTCTTTGCTTTGGAGCGACTTGACTGTTTCTTCCCAGCGCTCCACTAACAGCCTCAACTCGTTGTCTAATTCCGCTACACGTTTGTCTTCGGCTACTGTGCGAACAATGATTCCGAAACCTGCAGGTTTGATGGACAGCAACAGTTGCTTGAGACGTTGGCGTTCCGCTTCGCGTTTAATTTTTTGACTTACCATAACGCCGTCTGCGAAGGGCATGAGGACGATATTACGTCCCGCGATAGAAATCTCTGCGGTCAAACGAGGACCTTTGGTGTTGATCGGCTCTTTCGAAACCTGCACCAACAAGGTATCCCCCACTTTCAGCACATCGGCTATCTGACCTTCTCTGCCCACTTCCGGTTGACGTTGCGTCTTCGTGATAACAGGCACGCGACGCTTGTCCGACACGGCTTTGGTAACATAACTTTGCAGCGTACGAAACTGAGAACCTAAATCCAAATAATGCAGAAAAGCTTCTTTCTCATGACCTACATCCACAAAGACTGCATTCAGCGCCGGCATGACCTTTTTCACACGGCCGTAGTAGATATTCCCTACGGCGAAGTTATCTTCATTGCGCTTCTCGCGCGCAACTTCCTGAAGGCGGTCATCCTCTGTCAACGCGATGGCGATCTCCTGCGGCTGTACGTCCACAATCAACTCGCTTTTCATACTTGAAAGGGATTAAAGTAAATAAAAAATAGCCTTGTGGCAACTTGCCCACACTTGAGCTAAGTTATCGCCACAAAGCCACAGTCTAACCGTCAATTACTTATGCTTATGACGATTCTTACGCAGACGTTTTTTACGTTTGTGCGTTGACATCTTGTGTCTCTTATGCTTCTTTCCGTTTGGCATAATGATTTGATAATTAATTAGTTATTGAATATGTTTATTTATGCTTTCTTTGCTTGCTTGGGTAATTTCAAGTCGTGCACCACTTCGCAGAACTCTGCTGCCGGCTTAAAATCTGGCACACAATGGGCGGGAACGTAAACCGAGGTACGCGCCGTGATATTACGTGCCATTTTTTCTTTGCGTGCCTTGAGGATAAAACTACCGAAACCGCGGAGGTACACTTCCTCGCCCTTCGACATACTTTTCTTAATACCTGCCATTAAGCCTTCTGTAATCACTGCAACAGTCTTCTTATCATAACCGGTGGCCAATGCTACTTCGCTAATGAGCTCAGCTTTTCTCATATAATTATTCGTTTATTAGTTCTTTAAAATCAAAAAAGCGTGCAAAGTTACTATAAAATAATGAAATATGAAAATTTTTCGGCAAAAAAATTGCAAATTTGTGTTTTTTTTTGTAATTTTGCACCCAAAATGGAGAATTTATACCGTCAATTATATAATTGGTACGCGCAAAACCATCGTGTTTTGCCTTGGCGTGAGACCGACGATCCGTACGCAATTTGGCTCAGTGAGATCATTCTCCAGCAGACTCGTGTCGCGCAAGGACTCGAATACTATACGCGTTTTATTGCCCGCTGGCCGCACGTCGGAGATTTGGCTGCGGCCGATGAAGCAGAGGTGCTTCGTGAATGGCAGGGACTAGGTTATTACTCCCGGGCACGCAATCTGCATAAGGCGGCGCAGATGATCGTTGAGAAGGCTTGGTCTCCCTTCCCGACCCGATTTGAAGATATCCGGGCGCTGCCAGGCGTAGGCGATTATACGGCCGGGGCGATTGCTTCTTTTGCCTACAACATGCCTTACCCCGCTATGGATGGCAATGTCTATCGGGTCGTAGCACGATTGCTGGACATTGACGAACCTTTCGACACTTCAGCCGGCAAAAAGCTGTTTCATCACAAGATAGAAGCATTCTTGGATCGCGAGAACCCGCGGCTCTTCAACTCTGCCATCATGGAGTTTGGTGCCCTCTACTGTACGCCTATCCTCGGTGATGCCTGCCTCACTTGTCCGCTGCAAAGCACTTGTCTCGCTTATGCGCACGGAACGGCCGGGTTGCTCCCTGTTCGCAAGCCCCGTCCCAAAGTGCGGGATCGTTGGTTCTCCTATCATATCTACACCGACGGCGAGCACACGCTTATCCGTCGCCGCGAAGAGAAAGATATCTGGTATCACTTGTATGAGTTCCCTTGCCAGGAGGAGCAAACAGAGGACAACTATCCATTTACGCACGTCTTGTCCCATCAGAAACTGCACGCGCGTTTCATCGTTCATCGGGCACAAAAAATGCCGGAAATCCCCGGCACTATCTGTATTCGTTGGGAAGAACTCAACGATTTCGCCCTTTCGCGATTAACGCTGCGAGCGCTTGATACACTTCGCTTAACGCCGCATTCTTAGCGTTCAGTATTTCTACATGGTGCGCCATTACCGCCTCATCTCCCCGCTGTGCCGGGCCTGTCTGGGCGTCGGCAGGTTTGAGGGCATGCACTTTCGCGGCGGTGTTATCGATCAGCGGCAGCAAAGCCTCAAACGGAATAGAGGTGTCGCGTAGCACTTCAGCGGCGATACGGTACATCAGGTTCGTGTAGTTATTGGCAAATACTCCTGCGATATGCAGCCGCTCGCGGTCGTGCTGATTGGCCTCGTAGATATGACTCGTCAGGGTCTGCGCCAGCGAGTAAATCGCCGCAATGTCGTCGATGTCCCGACCCTCCACAAAACACGGAATACCACTCCAATCGTCGATCAGATTCTCCCGGCTGAAAGACTGAAAGAAATATAGAATTCCTGCGTGCGGTTTATCTTCGCCGAAGATATCTATCGGCATCGAACCCGAGGTATGCAGATGCAAAGCCTTCGGCGCGTGAACCATACTCACTACTTCCTTCAGTACATGATCTGCCACCGTGTAAATATAGCAGTCCGCTTCAGGTAACGTCTCTATCGCCGAAGGATCCGCCGTCAGCGGTCGCGCGTGCACCAGTTCTGCCTTGATGCCTTTCAGTTCTAATCCGTGATGCAAGTTCGTGCCTACGCTCCCTGCACCGATAATAACCAGCTTCATTTCGAGTACTCCTTGTAAAATTCAGTAACCGCCACAATGCCACGCTCCCACACTTCGAGGTCCATGCTCTCGTTCGGCGAGTGGATGGCGTTTTGTTCCAGACCAAAGCCCATCAGTATGGTCTTGCAACCCAGTATCTGTTCGAAGGCGGCAATGATAGGAATTGAACCTCCGCGGCGGGCTGCCAACGGACGTTTGCCGAAAGCCACCTCAAATCCGTGCTCTGCCGCTTTATAAGCCGGGATATCGATCGGGCACACATAGCCCTGACCACCATGCATAGGCGTCACCTTTACCCGCACGCCTTGAGGTGCTATCGTCTGAATATAATCAACAAAAGCCTGTGAGATCTTCGCGTGGTCTTGATTAGCCACCAGACGACAACTGACTTTGGCGTAAGCCTTGGAAGGCAAGACCGTTTTCGAACCTTCGCCTGTATAGCCGCCCCATATGCCGCACACGTCGAAAGACGGACGGCAGGAGTTCCGCTCGAGGGTCGAATAACCGACTTCCCCAAAGACATCATCCACACCGATCGAAGTGTTGTATTTTTCTTGTGAGAAAGGTATCTGCGCAATCATAGCCCGCTCCGCTTCTGGGATAGGCAGTACATCGTCATAGAATCCGGGTATAGTAATTCGTCCGTCACCGTCTACGATCTTCGCCAGCATCTCGCAAAGGGCGTTGATCGGGTTCTTCACCGCACCGCCGAAATGTCCGGAATGGAGGTCGCGATTCGGACCATCCACCTCGATCTGCCAGTAAGCCAGCCCGCGCAATCCGGTCGTGAGAGACGGTGTCTCTTTACCGATCATCGAGGTGTCGGAAACCAAAATAATATCGGCCTTCAGCAACTCCTTATGATCCTCTAAAAAGGCCTCCAGACTCGGCGAACCGATCTCTTCCTCTCCCTCAAAGATGAACTTGACGTTGCAGCCCATCAACCCCTCGTGCACCAGATACTCAAACGCCTTCGCTTGAATCATTGCCTGCCCTTTGTCGTCATCCGCACCGCGGGCATAAAGTCGTCCGTCACGGATCTCAGGCTCCCACGGATCCGATTTCCACAACTCTAACGGCTCCACCGGCATCACGTCATAATGGGCATACACCAGAACCGTCTTTGCTTGTTCGGACACCTTGTATTCCGCATACACAAACGGATTGCCAGCCGACGGCAGTATTTCTGCCTTCTGGCATCCTGCTGCCAACAGCAATTCTTTCCAACGCTCGGCACAACGAAGCATATCCGCTTTGTGCTCTGCCTGGCAACTCACACTGGGTATCCGAATGAGACTTCTCCATTCGTCCATAAACCGCTCCCGATGAGCGTCAATATAATTTTGTATTGTCATAATCC
>Ga0247610_10006286_pt1 | contig 12389 bp, 9 predicted proteins | sample 174DNAGHGhighgp2_FD_193483 | JGI IMG/M metagenome (GOLD analysis project Ga0247610, IMG submission 193483) | Sheep rumen microbial communities from Palmerston North, Manawatu-Wanganui, New Zealand - 1742 DNA GHGhigh gp2 | ecosystem: Host-associated > Mammals > Digestive system > Stomach > Rumen ...
AAAAGAGATCCTAGTCTCAGCTGCCCACTTGGCCCCTTTTCACTTAAGCTTGGTACTTTTTTCACTCTAGCTTGTGTCTTTTTTGCTTGTATTTAATTTTAGCATGTGTCTTTTTTTGACCTATGTATTATAAACTTATCAGAAATAACTCTTCGTCTGTTAGCCCCGAATCTAATTCGGGTACGGCTGTCCACGGCAAACTCTACCGCACCTCGCATTACATTAACAAGCGTACCGGCCTCCTCGTCGAGCGTCTCCACTACATCTGCGACACCCTCGAAAACGCCGACTACCTCATCCCTGCTTTGATTTACAAGGTGCAAGTCACGCAATCGCCCAAATTCAAACGCCCCCTGCCCATATTGGTGCAAGTCCCCGGACGTTCCGGCATCCGCTTCCACCGCGGCTCTCGCCCTGAGCACAGCAAAGGCTGTATCCTTATCTCGGCCTACATGGAGCAATCTCTCACCGCTCGTTGGCTCGCAGAGCAATCCGCTCACGAAGAGACCCGCCTGGAGATATGTAACAACATTAATTATTACCGTCAATGAAAAAGTTTTTAATCATCGCACTCTCCCTGTGCGCAATCACCATCGGTGTCTGTAGTTGCAAGGCTTGGAGAACCATTTCCACTACCGCAACTTACGTTCAGTCCAACGACTCGACGAAAAGCACCGCGACCATCACGACGAAAACCGTCGAAGAGTACCAAGGCGTGAAGAAAAAGTAGGTAAATCGTTCGCCTATTAAAAGAAAGCAACGTCCATTTCGTCCGGATAGCATCCGGACACATCTCTAACCATCAAAAACACAACGCGAAATGGCAAAGGCCTCTTATGCACCAATGTTCGAAACGGTCAGCGGTGCACTGAACAAAATCAACAAGAAGTCTCCGCACGCGGCAGACCAAAAGATGGTGCTCACGACTCACCGTAAAGCACCGACCACCTCGCCTGATTGCTCTCGTGTCTACCTCCGTGACCTCAATTCCATCACGCGCTCCACGCCCGTGACAGCTCGCGAGACCACGATCCGGACCAAGTTCGCCGCCGTCTCCACGGCCGTCAACACCCGTCTGCACGACACCACCAAGCAAGCAGCCGACCAAGCAGCCTTCCTCGCTCAGAAGGACACCCCTGGTGGCAAAACTACCATGCGTTCCTACATCTGGAGCCTCGAAAGTGCGGCTTACGATCAAGCCAACGGCTGATCACCAAATCTTTTTATTTAACCTTATCCCCTCCCACGGCGTGGAGAACCGAGCAGGAGTCTTACAGGTCGCAGACCGGTCTTTCAGTGAAACGGTCTTACAGCGACAGCGGTCTTTCAGTCCGCAGGACGGTCTGTTCGGCAAACGCCGAACATCCCATGGCTAAAGTAGAATGGAGTTCCGGTATTGATCATGTATCCGGAGCATTGAGCAAACCGAGTAAGAGCGGGCAACACTCTTGTACCAAAATGCTGCTGGGTACGCACCGTGTGAAGCCCACCGAGAGCAGCGATTGTAACCGTATTTATCTCCGTAAGAAGATCGTTCGCTCCACCGCTCCGGGCGAGGATGAGCTCTGGGCACGCAACCGCTTCACCGCGGTAGCTGCAGCGGTCAAGACTCGTCGTAAAGACCTGAGTCACATCGCTACCGACCTGGCAGCGTTCGAGGCACAGAAGAACACCTCCGGCGGCAAAAAGACGATGCGCGCTTACCTCTGGCTGGTTTGCGGTCAGGAGTACGATCAGGCGCACCCGCGTAGCTAATCGCTACCCCCTTCTCGGGAAATGGGACCCTATGGGTCTCATTTTTTTTCGTTTTTATTTGCACATGTCAAAAAAATGTTGTAACTTTGCGCCCGAATTTGGTTTGCTATGCAAAAGAGTGAGTTTACAGCGGAAGAAGATTTGATGATCCGACGCGAGTTTGAAGCGTTGTTGGACGACTATGCGCATACGCCCCACAGGCAGAAAGTGGAGCTGATCACGCATGCGTTCAATTTTGCATACAAGGCGCACTACGGCGTGCGTCGCCTGAGCGGTGAACCTTATATCATGCACCCGCTTGCTGTCGCGCGCATCTGTGTGCGTGATATCGGTCTGGGCTCGACGAGTATCTGTTCGGCGCTGTTGCACGATGTGGTTGAAGATACGGACTACACGGAGCAGGACATCGCGGGTCTGTTCGGCGAGAAGATCGCCCAGATCGTAGGTGGTCTGACGAAGATCAGCGGCGGTGTGTTCGGTGACCAAGCCTCAGAGCAAGCGGAGAACTTCCGCAAGCTGCTGTTGACCATCAGCGAGGATATCCGTGTGGTACTGATCAAGATCGCCGACCGCTTGCATAACATGCGTACTTTGGGTTCTCAGCCTAAAGACAAGCAGTACAAGATCGCCGGTGAGACGCAGTATATCTACGCGCCGCTGGCGCACCGTCTGGGTCTGTTCCCTATCAAAACGGAGCTGGAGGACCTGAGCTTCAAGTACGAGCACCCCGAGACCTGGCAGGAGATACACGATAAGTTAGAGATGATCAAGCAGACCAAGCTCGAGAGTTACGAGGTCTTCTGCAAGCCTATCCGTGAGCGCTTGGAGAGCATGGGGTATAAATTTACGCTCAAGGCACGTATCAAGTCGGTTTACTCGATCTGGAAGAAGATGATGAGCAAGCAATGTGCCTTCGAGGACGTGTATGACATCATGGCGGTGCGTATCATCTTCACGCCGAGCGAGTCGATGAGCGAGAAAGACCAATGCTGGATGATCTACTCGGCGATCACGGAGATCTACCGTCCGCACCCGGAGCGTATCCGCGATTGGATCTCAACGCCCAAGGCGAACGGTTACGAGGCGTTGCACGTGACGGTGATGGGTAAGAACGGAGAATGGGTCGAGGTGCAGATCCGTACCGACCGCATGAATGAGATCGCGGAGCACGGCTATGCCGCGCACTGGAAATACAAGACCGGCGAGTCCGACGACAGCGAACTCGACAAATGGCTCGAAGATATCAAGGACATCCTCGCGCACCCGGACAAGGACGCGATGGAGTTTTTGGGTACGTTCAAGCTCAACCTGTTTGCACATGAGGTGTTTGTCTTCACCCCGAAGGGTGAGATCAAGACCATGCCGCAAGGCTCGACCGCGCTGGACTTTGCTTTCCTACTCCACTCCAAGATCGGCGAGCATTGTATCGGCGCCAAGGTCAACCACGCGCTCGTGCCGCTGTCCTATGAGCTGAAGGGCGGCGACCAGATCGAGGTACTGACCTCCAACAGTCAGCACCCGCAGAAAGAATGGCTTAAGTTCGTAACGACCGCCAAGGCCAAGAAAGGACTGAACCAGTTCTTCATGCGTGAGGAACGCAAATATATCAAGCACGGCGAGCGGCTGGTGAACGATGCGATCGCAATGGACAAAGAACTGGCGGCGAACAAAGATCAGGCTTTGGCACGATTATTGACGTACTATGCCATGACGAAGCCCGAGGAGCTGTACGCGGAGGTAGGACAAGGTGCGATCAGGCTGGATAATTTCCACGATATCGTCTTCCCCAAACGCGGCTGGAAATCGTATATACCGTTTATCGGCAAGAGCGACAAGCCCGTGGAGATGCCAGCGCCGAAAGAGGAGCCCAAAGAGCAGAAACAGGAAGAAGCCCCGAAGCCGAAGGAGAAGCAGAAAGAGCCGCATGCGATCGTGCTGACGGACGAGAACTTAGGCAAGGAGTATATCCTGAGCAACTGCTGTCACCCGATCCCGGGCGATGAGGTCTTAGGCTACAAAGATGCGTCGGGACAGATGTTCATCCACAAAGTGGATTGTCCGGAAGCGGCGCTGCTGAAGACGAGTTACGGCAAACGGCTCTACTCGGCGACCTGGAACACGCACCGCGTGCAGTCGTTCGTAGAAACGATCGAGTTGAAGGGAATTGACAAGTTCGGTGTGTTCATCAAAGTGATGCAGACCATGACTCAGGATTTCCACATCAACATGCGCGCGATCAACGTCTCCAGCGAGGACGGCATCTTCAAGGGCACGATGGAGATATACGTGTACGACCGCTCGGAGTTGGACGCCCTGCTCAAGGCCGTAAGTAAGATAGAAAACATCAAAGAAGTAAAACGAGTTAATATCGATTAATTTTTTAAGTATGAAAAAGATTTTGAGTACTCTCTGCATGGCTCTCACAGCAGTAGCCATGATGGCACAAGACCCGGTCATTACGTTTGAGAAGACCGAGCATGATTTCGGTAAGATCAACGAGGCAGACGGTCGTGTGTCTGTAGTGTTTGAGTTCAAGAACGAAGGTATGTCTCCGCTCGTGCTGAGCAATGTACGCGCCAGCTGCGGTTGCACCACACCGACCTGGACCAAAGAGCCGGTAGAGCCGGGACAAAAAGGCAGCATCACGGTAACGTATAACCCGAACGGCCGTCCGGGTCGTTTCCAGAAGACCGTTACCATCACCTCCAATGCGACCGAGCCGAGCAAGCGCGTGTACATCAAGGGTGAAGTGATCCCGAAGGCAGCCAAGCCGGCTAACAAATACACCGTTGCCGTAGGTGCGCTGAGCATGAAGGGCAAGACCCTCGATCTGGGAACGATCAAGAAAGGAGAGACCAAGAACGGCGAGCTGGAGTATGCTAACCTGAGCAAGGAGCCCCTGAAAGTCGAATTGGCTACCAACCCGGCAGACAACTACCTGATCAACCAGGTAACACTCGCCGAGATCAAACCGGACGAGACGGGTAAGTTCATCTTCGCTATCGACACCAAGTCGCCGAAACTGTACGGACCGGTGGAAGCTTACGCATACGTGGTTATCAACGGCAAGAAAGCGATTGAGGAGACCTACAAACTGACCATCAAGGCCAACGTGGAAGAGGACTTCAGCAATCTGACCGCCGAAGAGAAGATGCAGGCGCCGATCATGGAGACGGCTGCGGAGCATAACGCAGGTAAGATCGCTGCCGGCAAGGTACATAAGTTCGCTTTCCCGATCAAGAACATCGGTGTGACCCCGCTGGAGGTACGTCGCGCTTACTGTGCAGACAAGAACATCGTGGTGAAAGCGCCGAAAGCTATCAAGTCGGGCAAGAAAGGTTCGATCAACCTCGAGATCAACGCCAAGAACCTCACCGCAGGTGCTTACAGCCGCGAGGTAGTAGTGATCACCAATGACTACGCCAACCCTGTTAAACGCGTGAAGATCGCTTTTGTAGTGGAATAAACGATGATGGACCATCCGGAAAATAGTGCTGAATACAAAGGACTGACAGTGAATGCAGGCGTAGAGAACCTGCCTTCCGTCAATCCGTATGCGACGTTCCGTCGTAAGAAGACGGTGTTGAGTCCCGAGGAGTATTTCACGGGCATCCGGCGCGGCGACATGACGGTGTTGAGTCAGGCAGTGACGCTGGTGGAGAGCAATCTGCTCGCCGACCAGCAGATCGCGCAGAAAGTGATCGAGCTCTGCCTACCCTACGCCGGCAATTCGATCCGGGTGGGTATCACCGGTGTGCCGGGAGCCGGCAAATCGACCTTCATCGAGGCGCTGGGTAGCGAGCTGTGCGAGAAAGGCAAGAAACTTGCCGTACTCGCCATCGACCCTTCATCGGAACGAAGCAAAGGATCGATCTTAGGCGACAAGACCCGTATGAACGAACTGTCCGTCAAGTCGAACGCGTTCATCCGCCCCAGCCCGAGTGCGGGCTCCTTAGGCGGCGTGGCGCGCAAGACACGCGAGACGATCGTGCTCTGCGAGGCGGCAGGCTTCGATACGATCCTGCTGGAGACGGTGGGAGTCGGTCAGTCGGAGACAGCGGCACACTCGATGGTGGACTATTTCCTGTTGCTCCAAGTGACCGGAACAGGCGACGAGTTACAGGGTATCAAACGCGGTATTATGGAGATGGCGGACGGCATCGCAATCAATAAATGCGATGGAAATAATATTGAACGTGCGCGCGCCGCGCGTGTAAGCTTCAAGAACGCCCTGATGCTCTTCCCCCCCTCCGAGTCCGGATGGAAACCCGAAGCGATATGCTGCTCGTCCATCGACCATTCAGGCGTGATGGAAGTGTGGCAGAACATCGAAGACTATATCGCCTTCACCAAACAGAACGGGTATTTCGACACCCACCGTACCGAACAGGCCAAGTACTGGATGTATGAGACGATCAACCAGGCCCTGTTGGACGGATTCTATAAGAACGAACAGATGGAGCACCAGATAGAAGTAGCCGAACGTCAGGTGCTCAATAACGAGATAAGCAGCTTCATTGCTGCGCATAACTTATTAACTGCATATGGCAGGAACAAGCAGAAATAGCAAACGCACGACCACGACCATCATCAAGGTTGGTGCCAACGAGGCGGGTAAGTTACCCCCTCAGGCGCAGGAGTTGGAAGACTCCGTACTGGGTGCGATCATGCTGGAGAAAGATGCCTACGGAACGGTAGCGGATTTGCTGCGTCCCGAGGTTTTCTATAAGGATCAGAACCGCATCGTCTATGAGGCGATCCGCGAGCTGGCTGCCAAAGACCAGCCGATAGACCTGATGACCGTGGGTGAGAAACTCAAGAGTCAGGGCACGCTGGAGAAAGCCGGCGGTGTGGTGTATATAGCCGACCTGACGCGGCGTGTGGCTTCAACGGCTCACCTCCGTTACCATGCGGAGATCATCGCCAAGAAAGCGACGGCACGCGACGTCATCGCCCTCGCTGCCCGGATCGAAGAGATGGGTTTTGACGAGACGCAAGATGTGGATGAACTGATGCAGACCGCGGAAGCAGGTATCTTCGAGATCTCGCAACGCAGTCAGAAACGCGATGTGACGCAGATAGACCCCGTCATCGAGGAAGCGTTCAAACGCATGGAGAAAGCGGCGATGAACACCGGATCGATCTCCGGTATCCCGTCGGGCTTCAATGCGCTGGATAAGATCACTTCCGGCTGGCAGAGTCCGGACCTCGTCATCATCGCTGCGCGTCCGGCGATGGGTAAGACCGCTTTCGTGCTCTCGATGGCGAAACATATGGCCATTGACCGCGAGATACCGACCGCCGTCTTCAGTCTGGAGATGAGTAACGTACAGCTCGTGAACCGTCTGATCATGAACGTGTGCGAGCTGGAAGGCGATAAGATCAAGACCGGTAAGATGAGCAAAGAGGACGCCAAGCGTCTGAATACCAAGATCAATATTATGAAGGGCAAGCCGCTCTACCTGGACGACACCCCTTCCCTCTCGATCTTTGAGTTACGCTCCAAAGCCCGCAAGCTCGTGCGCGAGCATGGGGTGAAGATCATCATCATCGACTACCTGCAGCTGATGAACGCGCAGGGCACGTCTTTCGGTAGCCGTGAGCAAGAGGTAAGTATCATCTCCCGCGGTCTGAAAGGTTTGGCGAAAGAGTTGGACATCCCTATCATCGCCCTCTCGCAGCTGAACCGTGGTGTGGAAGCACGTCAGGGTGTGGAAGGTAAGACCCCGCAGCTGGCGGACTTGCGTGAGTCGGGTGCCATCGAGCAGGATGCCGACCTCGTATGCTTCATCCACCGTCCGGAGTACTACCACCTCTACAACGATGACAAGACAGGTAAGGACCTGCGCGGTCTGGCACAGATCATCGTCGCCAAGCACCGTAATGGTGCGACCGACAGCATCTGGCTCCGGTTTAGAGGCAAGTACGCCAAGTTCCAGAACGAGGACGAAGCCGTTGATCCGGATGAGCAGAACAGCGTCATGCCGATGGCTGACGAGACGAACAGTATGTCTATCCAGTCCAGTATGAACGGTTTAGGCGAAGATTTAAGTCAATATCAACTTTAAAAAATATATATGCAAAGAACAGTAATCATAGACGCATTGAAGCGCACCGATTTCGGTGCTACGATCAACGTCCGCGGCTGGGTGCGTAGCCGTCGAGGTAATAAACAGGTATCGTTTATTGCCCTCAACGACGGTTCGACCATCAAAAACATCCAGATCGTCGTGGACTTGGAGAAATTCGATGAGGAGCGTCTCAAACCCGTTACGACCGGTTCGTGTATCTCGGCGACGGGTGTATTGGTAGAGAGTCAGGGAGCAGGCCAGGCCGTGGAGATCCAACTGACCGATTTAGAGGTGTACGGCACCGCCGATCCGGAGAAATATCCGCTGCAGAAGAAAGGGCTGAGTATGGAGTTCCTGCGCACGATCGCGCATCTGCGTCCGCGTACGAACACGTTCGGTGCGGTCTTCCGTATCCGCCACAATATGGCGATGGCCATCCACACCTATTTCCATGAGCACGGCTATTTCTATTTCCATACGCCGCTGATCACGGCGAGTGACTGCGAGGGTGCGGGTCAGATGTTCCAAGTGACCACGAAGAATCTCTATAACCTCAAGTATGACGACAACGGTCAGATCGACTACTCCGATGATTTCTTCGGCAAGCAGACAGCCTTGACCGTAAGCGGTCAGCTCGAAGGTGAGCTCGGTGCGATGGCACTCGGTAAGATTTATACCTTCGGTCCGACCTTCCGTGCGGAGAACAGTAACACCCCGCGTCACCTGGCAGAGTTCTGGATGATCGAGCCGGAAGTAGCGTTCATCCAAAAGGACGAGCTGATGGACCTCGAAGAGGACTTCATCAAGTACTGCGTCCGCTGGGCACTCGACCATTGTATGGACGATCTGGAGTTCCTCAACCAGTTTGTGGACAAAGGTCTGATCGAGCGTCTGAAGAGCGTTGTAGACACCGAATTCGTTCGTTTGCCGTACACAGAGGGCATTCGCATTCTCCAAGAAGCAATCAAGAATGGCAAGAAATTTGAGTTCCCCTGCAACTGGGGCGATGATTTAAGTTCGGAGCACGAGCGTTATCTGGTAGAGGAGCACTTCAAGAAACCGGTTATCATGACCGATTATCCTAAGGATATCAAGGCGTTCTACATGAAGATCAACGAGGACGGCAAGACCGTTCAAGGAACGGATGTACTCTTCCCGCAGATCGGTGAGATCATCGGCGGTAGTGTGCGTGAAGAGAGTCTGGATCTGCTCAACGAAGAGATCGAGCGTCGTCACATTCCGATGAAGGATATGTGGTGGTATCTGGATACACGTCGTTTCGGTAGCGCTCCGCACGCAGGCTTCGGTCTGGGCTTCGAGCGTCTGATGCTCTTTGTAACGGGCATGCAGAACATCCGCGACGTGATTCCGTTCCCGCGTACGCCGAAAACAGCAGAGTTTTAAATCAACTAAAATATTAACCATAAAAACACTAACAAACAATCGTATGAGAAACAAACTCTTTTCAATGATGTGTCTGCTGGCAATAGGTCTTACGGCCTTTGCGGATACATCACTCAAGGGACGAGTTTTGGACGAGGCAACCCAGCTACCGCTGGTGGGTGCCAAGGTCTTGCTCGCAAATCAAAACATCTCCACTACGACCAATGGCGATGGTGAGTTCCAGCTGCAGTATTTGGATGCAATGGACGAAGAAGTCATCGTGGAAGCCAACGGCTACATGGTTGAGCTGGTGTTGGTAAACCTCCGGGAGAACCAAGCCAACGAGATGGAGCCGGTCATTCTCAAACAAGACCTTGTCAGTCAGCAGCAAGATGAGATCCTGCTTAACCTGACGGAGGAAGAGATGGCCGATGATGAAGGTCGTTCGCAAGCACAGGCTTCGACGGCATCCGCTTCGACGGACGTATTCAACTCCACGACCTCTTTTGCTTGGTCCACGGCCCGTTACCGCAACCGCGGTTACCGTCAGACGGAGGAGAGTTACTACATCGAAGGTCTGAACTTCAGTTCGCAGGAACGCGGTCAGTTCAACTACTCGGCGATGGGTGGTCTGAACGACGCCAGCCGCTACAAAGAGGTGCTGAACCCGATGGAGGCATCGAACTTCACCTTCGGCGGTATCGGTCAATCGACCAACTACCTGATGGGTGCTACCCGTTATGCACAGGGATGGAAAGTAGGTGCAGCCGGTACGAACCGTAACTACAAAGCACGTCTGAACGCTACCTACTCCAGCGGTCTGATGGATAACGGCTGGGCGGTTACAGCTCAGTTAGCTTATCGCTTCTCTCCGTACATCAATCAGAAAGGTATCATCGGTGAGGGTTGCAATTACTACTCGCTGGGTTATTTCTTGACGGCAGAGCGCGTATGGGAGAACTCCCGTTTGAAACTCATCACCTTCGGTGCTCCGACCCAACGTGGTCAGAACGCAGCGGTGACGCAAGAGGTGTATGACCTGACGGGAACGATCTACTACAACCCGTATTGGGGCTACCAGAACGGTCATGTACGCAACAGCCGTATTGTGAAATCGTATGACCCGACGTTCATCGCCGCTTACGAGTGGAAGATCGACGAGAACCAACGCCTCAAAGCAGCTGCCGGTTACCACTATTCGATGTATTCCAACTCGGCACTGAACTACTACTGCGCACCGGATCCGCGTCCGGACTACTACCGCAACCTGCCTTCCGCTATGTGGGACGCCCAGATTGCCAACCCGTATTACGACACGAATGCCGACCAGTTGTATGACAAGAACGGCAACCCGTACGGATGGGGCTTGTTCATCGGTGAGGATATGAACACGTTTGAAATGGGCTCCGGTTATACCGCAGCAGACGGCAACCTCGTTGGTCCGTCGATCAACCAAGCCGCTTATGACCGTCAGGTATATCTGTGGAAGACGCGTGACGACAAGGCTACGCAGATCGACTGGAACAATCTGTATGCAGCCAACTATGCCAACAACCTCAACAACGGTGTTGCCCGTTATTTCCTCGAGCGTCGTCACAACGACATTCAGGAAGCTACCGCATCGTTCAACTACCAGAACACGAAGTACGATCATCTAAAGATGACGCTCGGCGTAGAAGGTCGCTTCTCGCAGGGTATTCACTACAAGACGATTGATGACCTGTTGGGTGCAAAAACGTGGGTGGACATCGATGCCTTCGCGGATCGTGACATCAAGGAATTGGCTTCGAACAGCGGTTTCACGCAGAGCGATATCGAAAATGTTATTCAGAATGATTTGTACAACCCCAACAAGTCTATTGGTACCGGCGAGCGCTTCGGTTACGATTATCGCATCAACATGGGTCACTTGGCAGCATGGTACCAGAATGAATGGACCTTCAACGAAGTAGATCTGTACTACGCAATCGCACTGGAGTACAACTCGATGCAGCGTACGTCGCATATGTTCAACGGTCGTCAGGCTTACTTGGCTACCGTTGCTTACCGACGCGGTACGATGTGGAAGTATCTGGGCGACGATTTCGATCAATACAGTCAAGCTCGTTCGACCTACTACGGCAACACGCACCATTTCGTAGATCCGTCTTTCAAGGCAGGTGTCGTTTACAAGATCAACGGTCGTAACCGCTTGAAACTGAATGCTTTGGCAGAGACACGCGCTCCGTACGCACGCGATGCTTATATCTCGCAGCGTATCCACGACCGCGTACTGGATGAGATCTATACGCACGATAAGGCAAAGAACCTGAAAGACTTCTATGCAGCGAGTGAGAAAGTCGTTTCGACGGATCTGACGTATGAGTTCAACTACCCGATCGTTCGCGGTCGTGTAACGGGATTCTTCACGCAGAGCTGGGACGGAACGGAGCTTAACGGCTACTATGATGACGAGGCTCGTACGTTCGTGAACCAGGCGATGGCAGAGATCGACAAGCGTTACATGGGTGTAGAGGCAGCGTTGGCAGTTAAGTTAGGCAACTACTTCACCTTGACCGGTGTGGCTTCTGTAGGCGACTACCGTTATACGAGCGATGCTACGGCGATCACCTCGGCTGAAAACGGTATGCCGATGACGCAGGATCTCGCCACCAAGGAGTTGATCTTCGAGGTACGCGATAAAGTGCTGCTCAAGGGTCTGCGTCTGTCGACCGGTCCGCAAGTGAACGCCAGCTTGAAGCTCTCGTTTTTCCACTCGAAGATGTGGTTTGCTGACCTGACGGTTAACTACCATGACTGGAACTATCTGTCGGTGGCTCCGAGTCGTCGCATGCAGGGTCTGTTCACCGGAACCCGCACGGACGGCACAGCTGTCAACGGTTGGTTCGGCGATTCGTATTCGAATGCCATCCAGACGACCGACAGTCGTGAGTCGCATGCGGAGATTGATGAGAACGGTAACGCTACCTACAGCGACAATACGGTGCTGGATGGCAATGGTGTACCGGTACTGAAGTACCCGTATAACATCATGACGATGCAAGAGAGCCTGGCTTCGACCAACCCGCTCTACCGCTTCACCATCGATGCATCGGTAGGTAAGCTGCTGTATTTGCCGAACCGTCAGTCTTTGTCCATCAACCTGAGTGTTACCAACTTGACGAACAACACGCACTTCAA
>Ga0247610_10006289_pt1 | contig 12385 bp, 9 predicted proteins | sample 174DNAGHGhighgp2_FD_193483 | JGI IMG/M metagenome (GOLD analysis project Ga0247610, IMG submission 193483) | Sheep rumen microbial communities from Palmerston North, Manawatu-Wanganui, New Zealand - 1742 DNA GHGhigh gp2 | ecosystem: Host-associated > Mammals > Digestive system > Stomach > Rumen ...
CGAGCCAGTTGGTGCCAAAGCCGGAATCGGCGACTAAGGGGACTTTCATCTGGAAGGCCTGCTGCATCTCTTCCAATACGATTTGCTCTACGCGCTCTTTCTCTTCGGGAAGGACGCTGAAGTTGAGTTCGTCGTGTACCTGGAGAATCATTTTGCTCTTGATGCCCTCGGCCTTAAAACGATTGAAAATATGAATCATAGCGACCTTGATAATATCGGCAGCTGTACCTTGTATGGGGGCATTGATGGCATTGCGCTCTGCAAAGCCTCGAACGGTAGCATTGGCGCTATTGATATCCGGCAGATACCGACGACGTCCGAATAGGGTAGTGACGTAACCTTTCTGACGAGCTATCTCCTTCGATTTCTCCATATAGTCGTGCACCTGTGGGAAGGTCTCAAAGTATCCGTCTATCAACATCTTAGCTTCATCGCGAGGAATATCCAAACGCTCTGCCAAGCCAAAGACAGTAATACCATAAATAATACCAAAGTTGGCTCGTTTCGACTTCGTTCGTTCATCGCGAGTCACCTCGTCAATAGGCTTCTTATAGATATTGGCAGCCGTAGCGGCATGCAGGTCCTTGCCCTCCTGGAATACCTCTATCATATTCTTGTCGTCAGACAGATGAGCCATCACGCGCAGTTCTATCTGGCTATAGTCGGCAGAGAAGAACAGGCAGCCAGGCTCAGGAATGAACGCCTTGCGAATCTCCTTGCCGTCTTCACCTCGAATAGGAATATTCTGTAGGTTGGGGTCTGATGACGACAACCGTCCTGTAGCTGTAATCGTCTGATTAAACGAGGTATGGATATGGCCAGTACGAGGATTAATCAGCTTGGGCAACGCGTCGATATAGGTGCCGATAAGTTTCTTCAAGCCTCGATGCTCCAGGATATCAGCTACGATTTCATGCTTGTTACGCAGCTGTTGCAGCACTTCCTCAGAGGTGACATACTGGCCTGTCTTGGTCTTCTTGGCTTTCTCAACGATCTTGAGTTTATCGAACAGAATTTCACCCACCTGTTTGGGTGAGGCGATGTTAAACTGTTCACCTGCCAACTCGTAGATACGTTGCTCGATGTCGTTCATACGGGTGGTAAATTGTTTGCTGGTTTCAGCCAACGACCGCGTATCGAGACACACGCCGTTCATCTCCATTTCTGCCAAGACTGGCATCAGGGGCATCTCGATGTCGTAGAACAAATTCTCACACTCATGTTTCTTCAGTTCCGGCTCCAACTTGTTTTTCAGCTGAAGGGTGATGTCGGCATCCTCGCAGGCATATTCATAGACGAGGGTGGGGGAGAGGTCGCGCATGGAACGCTGACTCTTGCCCTTGGGACCTATCAGCTCGTCGATATGGATAGTCTTGTAGTGCAGATACACCTCAGCCATATAGTCCATGTTGTGACGCAGTTCGGGTTGGATGAGGTAGTGGGCAATCATCGTGTCCCACATCTTACCTTTCAGTTCGACGTCGTAATTTCGTAATACCTCAAGGTCATACTTCAAATTCTGCCCAATCTTGAGAATCGACGGGTCTTCATAGAGCGGTTTAAAGATATTAACAATTCGCAACGCTTCTTCACGATTGGCTGGAATGGGGACGTAAAACGCCTTGTGTTCCTCAACGGAGAAGCTCAAACCCACCAATTCTGCGTCGATAGCAGACGTAGAAGTGGTTTCCGTATCTAGAACGAGAAAATCTTTTGTCCTAAAAAAATCATATAATTTTCTGATATCTTCTTCTTTTTCAACGAGTTGATAATCGTGAGGCACCGTTTTTAACGTCTCAAAACTCGAAAATTCTGGCTCGCTCGACCCCTCGGGCGCAAATTCGGCAAACAAATCGAGTTGTCCGTTAACGGGTTTTTGCTTTACTTCAGGTTTTTTAAGAATCTTCGAAATCAGACTCTTGAACTCCAGTTCTTCGAAGAGTTTTGTCAATTCTGCCTCGTTGGGTTCAGTCATCTTCAGTTCGTCCATCCGAAGTTCGATAGGAACATCCGTTTTGATGGTTGCCAAGAATTTCGAAAGTCGTATGTCATCGACATGAGTTTCGACTTTTGTCTTCAGCGCACCTTTCAATTCAGATGTGCTACTGATGAGGCTCTCTACTGTTCCAAACTCATTAATCAGTTTGACGGCAGTTTTCTCACCCACACCAGGACAACCAGGGAAGTTGTCAGCTGAATCGCCCATTAGCGCCAGCAAATCAATGACAGCTGCTGTCGATGGAATGGCATATTTTGCCTTTACCTCTTCAGGTCCCATCACCTCATAACCCCCACCATGACGGGGACGATAAATGAAGACGTGGTCCGTCACCAGTTGGCCATAATCCTTATCAGGAGTCAGCATATAGGTCTGGATGCCTTGCTCGCCTGCTTTGGTGGCTAAAGTTCCGATGACATCGTCAGCTTCGAAGCCTTCAACCTCAAGAATGGGAATGTTCCAGGCACGCAGTATGTTTTTAATAATAGGTACACTCTGCTTGATATCCTCTGGCGTAGCTTCACGCTGTGCCTTATAGGCAGGGTAGGCCTCAGAGCGGAATGTAGGACCATGAGGATCAAAAGCCACGCCGAGGTGAGTAGGTTGCTCTTTGGTCAGCACTTCCTGTAATGTATTGACAAAGCCCATCACGGCACTCGTATTGAGGCCCTTCGAGTTGATGCGAGGGTTCTTGATAAATGCATAATAAGCACGATAAATCAGTGCATAAGCATCCAAAAGGAATAGTTTTTCCATATAACATTGTTTATTTTCTGCGTAAAATTACTAAAAAATATGGTAATTCGAAAGATTTTCACTAATTTTGTCACAAATTTAAGTGATAATGGACTATTTATCAATTATCAGACAACCGATAGAGGAAGATTTGAACAACTTTACCAAGCTGTTCAATAGTTGCTTTTCTCATAAGGATGCTTTGCTTTCTGAGGTATTGTCATATGTGCAAAAACGCGGTGGAAAGCATATGCGCCCAATGCTGCTTCTGCTCATGGCAAAGAACTACGGACAGATAACAGATGTTACGCAGTATTCAGCAGTTAGCTTGGAATTACTTCATACCTCATCACTCATTCATGATGATGTGGTCGATGAAAGCGACGAACGTCGTGGTCAGCCTTCCGTTAATTCCTCTTATAATAATAAGGTGGCAGTCTTGGTAGGTGACTATATCCTTTCTACCGTATTGCTGAACGTTTCATTTACCTATAATCAGCGAATCGTTGAATATTTAGCTGAGTTGGGTCGCGTTCTAGCTGCTGGCGAGCTGCTCCAGTTGTCGAATATCAAGAATCAGGAAATCAGAGAAGATATCTACTATGAAGTTATTCAGAAGAAGACAGCTGCCTTGTTTGAGGCGTGTGCTGCCATTGGTGCTTTGTCTGCTAACGCTTCTGATGACGCAGTAGCTAAAGCTAAGGAGTTTGGTATGAATCTGGGTATGATGTTTCAGATTCGCGATGATATCTTCGATTATTTCGATTCCAAGGAGATAGGTAAGCCTACAGGAAACGATATGGCAGAAGGTAAGCTGACGCTGCCAGTTATCTATGCGCTGAATAATACCGATTTTGAGGCAATGCAGACGCTCGCTAAGAAAGTCAAGGCAGGTACTATCAATACTGATGAAATCGCTGTTTTGGTAGAATTTACCAAGCAGAATGGTGGTATTGAGTATGCTGAGCAGCAGATGGCTAAATACAGTAAACTCTGCATGGACTATATCGAGGCTAACGTCAAAGAAAAGGCTGTCAAGGAAGCCCTGACAGCCTATGTCGATTACGTCGTTCAGCGAAACTATTAATCAAAAGAATTTGGTATCTACACCTGTAACCTCGCTCAACAGTAGGTTGGCCAAACGTGAGGTTCCCATACGGAACCACTGGTTGGTGAGCCATTTCTCGCCCAATACTTCCTTGACGATGGTATACATGATGACAGCATCCATGGGCGTATTGAGTCCACCAGCAGGCTTGAAACCAATCTGGATGCCTGTCTTCTCATAATATTCCTTGATGGCCTGACACATGACGTAGGCTGCTTCAGGTGTAGCAGCAGGCTCTAATTTACCTGTAGAGGTCTTGATGTAGTCAGCACCAGCATACATGGAAAGAATGGAGGCTTTCTTGATGTTTGCAGCAGTCTTCAAACATCCTGTTTCCAGAATGACTTTCATCTTCTTTTCACCACAAACAGCTTTCAATTCAGCGATTTCATCAGCAACCTCCTCGTAATTACCACTTAGGAATTTACCTACTGACATCACGATGTCAATCTCCGTAGCGCCATCCTTGACGGCAAGTGCAGTCTCTGCCACCTTCACCTCTATAAGTGCTTGTGAAGAAGGGAATGAACCACTAACACAGGCGATTTCTACGCCATCCACCTCCAGCGTTTCAGCTACGGTCTTAGCGAAACAGGGGTAAACACATATTGTAGCTACATGAGGCAGATCAGGATACTGCTCGTCAAAGTCGTTGACACGCTCTGTAAATGCCATCACGCTCTCCTCAGAATCCGTAGTCTTCAGTGTGGTCAATTCTACCGATCCCATCAGGAATTTCTTCACTTCCGGAGTGTCATTTGCAGGCACCTTCTCAGCAATGATTTTTTTCACCGCTGCCTTCACTTCTTCGTCTGAAATCTCGCAATTGTAAAGGCTTAAAGCCTTCTCATACTTGTTCTCTTCCATATTTTTTTGATTTATTTGAGTTTAACATTATTGATATGTCTTTCTTTGTCTCTTTGCGTTTTCTTTTCTAGATTCTTCTTGAGTTCTTCTGTCAGGTCCACTCCTGTCTGGTTAGCCAAGCATATCAGTACCCATAGCACATCAGCCATTTCGTCCCCCAGATTGTCTTTCTCGCCGGGTTTAAAGCTCTGATCGCCATATTTACGAGCCATCACGCGTGCCAGTTCACCCACTTCTTCAGTCAGTACTGCCATATTGGTCAGTTCTGAGAAATAGCGAACACCATACAATTTAATCCACTGATCTACAGCCTGTTGAGCCTCTTTTATGGTCATTGTCGGATAAGCATTTGCAGGGTTAGTATGATGATTGCGATGATCAGAATGATGATGTTCTGTCGATTCTCGCGCTCGTATTCATTCCAGTTGAAAGCCTTATAGAGAAAAGTAATGAGCCATAGAAACAATCCTACCAGACAGGGCCACATACCAAAATTACTTCCCCATATCCAGGAACAAACGATACCGATGATGACCAGTATCAGTCCTGAAACCTCTAACTCTCTAAGATATTTCTTCATCTCTTTATTCTTTGTTTTTAGTGTCCATACATATTGTTACAGGTCCGTCGTTGATGAGTTCAACCTTCATATCGGCACCGAATTCTCCTGTACCCACAGGTTTTCCTATGGCCTCTGAGAGTTGTTGGCAAAAGGCCTCGTAGAGTGGGATAGAGTGTTCGTGCGAGCCTGCCTTGAACCAGCTAGGACGATTACCTTTTTTATAGCTGGCATACAGTGTGAACTGGCTGACTACCAATGCCTCACCTTGAACATCTATGATGGAGCGATTCATCACATGATTTTCATCATCAAATACACGGAGGTTGGCAATCTTCTTGACCAACCAATCAACATCCTCCATTGTGTCTTCTTCGCATACGCCAAGGAGTATTAGAAATCCCTGTCCTATAGCGCTTTTCACGTTACCTTCAATCGTGACGCTGGCCTTGCTAACTCTTTGTATTACTGCTCTCATGCTTGCAAAGATACAAAAAATATGGAAACCCACCAAATTTTTCTAATTATGATGGAAATGTTGATATACGATTCCGGCTTTTGAGGCCCCAATAATTCCTTCAAGTGTGGCCAATTCAGCCTCCTTTATTCGTTTAACTGATTTAAGAGCATTTAGAAGCTCGTCACGCGTTTTGGGTCCTATACCCTTGATATCATCCAGTTCCGAGTGTAAAGCGTGTTTAGAACGCTTCTCTCGGTGGAAAGTGATGGCGAAGCGGTGTACTTCATCCTGTAGCTGAGTGAGCACTCTGAAGAGTTCAGAATTTGTCTTAAGACCTACTACTCTTGGAGGAAAACCATAGAGCAGTTCGTTGGTGCGGTGACGATCGTTTTTAGCCAATCCGGCAATGGGAATGTCCTGTCCTAATTCGTCTTGTACAGCTTGACGGATGACTTCCATTTGCCCCTTTCCACCATCAGCTACGATGAGATCGGGTAGGGGTTGTTCTTCCTCCAGAAGGCGTTTGTATCGGCGGTAGACCACTTCCTTCATTGAGGCATAGTCATCAGGTCCCACAACCGTCTTGATGTTGTATTTTCGATAGTCCTGTTTGGAAGGTTTCATTTTCTTAAAGACCACACAAGCTGCTACCGCATCTGTACCGCTGATATTCGAGTTATCGAAACACTCTATCTGGTAGGGCATTTTCTCTAGATGTAAGGCATCTTGCAACTCTTTCATCAGTCGAACTTGCTTCTGTTCTGGATTCAGTTTTTCAGCCTGTTTTAGGCGATCAAACTTATATTGCTTACCGTTCATTAACGATAAATCAAGCAATTTCTTTTTATCGCCACGTTGGGGAACGGTAATCGTCACTCCCTCCATGTTCAGATCGATTTCCTGAGGCAGGATAATCTCCTTAGCGTTACTTTGAAAACGCTCACGCATCTCGACGATAGCCAGCTGGAGCAACTCTTCGTCCGTCTCTTCCAATTTCTTCTTATATTCGAACGTGAAACTCTGGTTGATCTGACCGTTTGACACGTGGATATAGTTGACAAAAGCTATCTTTTCGTCATTTGTAATAGAAAGCACATCTACGTTGTCAATGGTATGGCTTACCACCTCGCTCTTAGCTGCAAATTGCTCTATCAACAGATACTTGCGCTTCACTTCTTCAGCCTCTTCGAAACGCAGTTCTTCTGATAGTTTCATCATTTCATCACGCAGTTCACGTTGCACTTCCCGTGTGTTTCCCTTGAGAATTTCACGTGCTTGAGTAATGTTTTTCTGGTAGTCTTCCAGCGATTGTTTTCCGACACATGGCCCAGCACAATTCTTGATGTGATATTCCAGACAAACCTGGTATTTCCCCTGCTCTACACCTTCTTTTGTAAAGGGATGTTTGCATGTTCGCGGATGGTACATTTTATTGATCAGTTCGAGCACAGCATGCATCCCTCCAACATGTGAATAGGGACCATAATAGGTGCCCAATTTCTTATTGATGGTTCTAGTCGAGAAGATACGAGGTAAATACTCCTTGGTGATACAGATGGAAGGGTAGGTCTTACCGTCTTTTAGTAGCACATTATAACGTGGATTGTACTTTTTGATCAGCGCATTTTCCAGTAATAATGCATCCTCTTCTGTATTCACAACCGTGTAGCTGATATCATGAATCTTCGATACTAGTACTTTGGTTTTGAAACGGTCCACTTCAGTATGAAAATAGGATGATACACGTGACTTCAGATTCTTGGCTTTACCTACGTATATAATAGTACCTTCGCTATCATAATACTGATAGCTACCAGGTTTTTCTGGCATTGCTTTTACGATGCCTTTTAGCCTTTCCAATCTGGCCTCGTTTTCTTCCTTTGTCATACCAATTGTTTCACGTGAAACATTAAACCACCATCAAAGTTGTGACGTCGACAATGCCATCAAACAAATCACGTCCATGTAGTCCCTCATCCGTTATTTCGATAATGAAATTCATATAGATTTGTTTGGGATTGAAATGTTTGACCAATTTATAGGTTGCTTTAGCCGTTCCTCCTGTTGCCAACAGGTCGTCATGTATTAACACTACATCATTCTCGTCGATGGAGTCTAGGTGCATCTCAACGGTGTCAACGCCATATTCTTTCGTGAACGATTCTTTAATAACCGTTGCAGGCAATTTTCCTGGTTTACGTGCTAGAACAACTCCACATCCCAACTTGGCAGCTAATGCTGCAGCCATGACAAAACCGCGGCTTTCTACTCCAACAATCTTGGTGATTCCTTTATCTTTATAAAGATCGTACATCTCGTCGAGCATGATTTTCATGCACTCAGCGTTCTTGTACAACGTAGTCACGTCACGGAAGTTAATCCCTTTTCTTGGAAAATCTGGAATACACCTGAGATTGTCCATTAAAATTTTGTTGTTCATAATCTTTGTTTTTATCGTTATTAGTTTTCTTTATTCTTCTTTTTGTTTCACGTGAAACATTATCTCCCTAACAACACCAACATGGCATTCACATCACTCGGACTTACTCCTGGAATTCTACTTGCTTGTGCTAGTGTTTCCGGTTGAATCTTCTCCAATTTCTGTCGTGCCTCCGTTGAAATGGCTGTTAGATTGGGATAATCGAATTTACCCTTAATTTTGATGTTCTCCAGACGATGCATCTTCTCAGCCACCAATCGTTCTCGTTCGATATACCCTTTATACTTGATATGAATCTCAGCAGCTTCTGCTATTTCTTCCTTGCGATTAGGCAATCGTTCAATCTGAGCTTTCAGTTCTGGTACAATCTGGTATAGTTTTTCGAAGTTCAACTCTGGGCGAGCCACGAGGTCTTCCAGCTTACATCCATAAACGAGTGGGGTAGAGCCCAATGCTTCCAAAGCACTATTTACGACCTTTGGTTTAATGGCAAAAGTACTACAGAACGCCTCGATATCATCAATGGCTTTTTTCTTCTCCATCCACCAGTCGTAGCGCTCTCGTTTAGCAATGCCCAACTCGTATCCTTTTTCCGTCAGACGAGCATCAGCATCATCTTGTCTAAGCAGGATACGGTATTCGGCACGCGAAGTAAACATGCGATAGGGCTCGTCAACACCTTTGGTTACCAGATCGTCAATCAACACACCAATATAAGCTTCATCTCTATGAAGGGTAAACGATCGTGATGACCCTGCTTTTAGCGCAGCATTGATACCCGCTATCGTACCTTGTCCTCCCGCTTCTTCATAACCCGTAGTGCCATTGACCTGTCCTGCCATAAACAAACCTTCTACCACTTTCGATTCCAGCGAATGTTTCAGTTGAGTGGGGTCGAAAAAATCATATTCTATGGCATAGCCTGGACGGTAAACCCGAATGTCTCTGAGGGCAGGGATTTTCTTGAGCGCCTCTATCTGCACATCCATAGGCAACGAAGAAGAGAAGCCATTCAGATACATCTCGTTAGTATCTTCACCTTCGGGTTCCAGAAACAATAGGTGTTGTGGCCGGTCTGGGAAAGTGACCAGTTTGGTTTCTATCGATGGACAATAGCGTGGACCTATTGACTGAATCTGGCCATTATAAAGGGGTGAATCAGCCAATCCGCTTCGTAAGGTTTCATGTACCTCAAGATTGGTGTAGCATACCCAACAGGGGAGTTGTTTCAGGGGTCGCTGTTGACCCATATACGAGAACAGATAGTAGCCGTTCTCGCCATCCTGTCGCTCCATATCTTCGAAATGGACGCTACGCTTATCGATACGAACAGGAGTACCCGTCTTCATGCGAGCAGAGCGAATGCCATGACGTGTGATGCTCTCCGTAAAGTGAGGTACTGCAGGCTCAGCAATACGTCCACCAGGTACCATTCGTCGTCCGATGTGCATCAGTCCGTTCAGAAAAGTACCAGCGGTCACGATCACACACCTAGCCCTCAGCTCACAACCCCAGATGGTCTTTACCCCTACGGCTTTTCCGTCTTCTACCAATAGCTCATCAGCTTGGTCTTGCCAGATATCCAGGTTGGGCGTTTCATCAAGCACGGAGCGCCATTTCCAAATAAATTTGCCTCTGTCGCACTGGGCTCGAGGACTCCAAACGGCAGGTCCTTTCGAACGGTTCAGCATTCGAAATTGGATAGCTGTGGCGTCAGTGACCAATGCCATCTGACCCCCTAAGGCATCTATCTCGCGCACAATCTGGCCTTTGGCAATACCACCAATGGCAGGATTGCACGACATCTGTGCAATCTTGTTCATGTCCATGGTGACCAGGCATGTCTTGGCACCCATATTTGCAGAGGCTGTTGCAGCCTCGCATCCAGCATGTCCGCCACCAATAACAATCACGTCGTAGTTTAAAATCATGTGGCAAAGGTACAAAATTCGCTTGGTTTTGCGGCTAATCTTACAAAATATTTTGTATAAATAAGGCATTTTCTTACGAAAACGTTTGCGGATTTCATAAATTTATATTAACTTTGTAGCCTAAATGTACGCGTGATACCTATTATTAAGTATTTTCAAGTTCAAATTATTAATAATTTAAATTCAATTTATGTGGTTATTTAATTCATCAATCGGTCGAAAAGTTGTAATGTCCGTGACGGGTATTGCGCTGATTTTGTTCCTGACATTCCACTGTTGCATGAACATCGTAGCGCTATTCTCGGGTGAGGCTTACAACATGATTTGCGAATTGCTGGGTGCCAACTGGTATGCCGTAGTGGCAACAATGGGTTTGGCAGCCCTGGCTGTGATTCACATTGTCTATGCGTTCATCCTGACAGCGCAAAACCGTCAGGCTCGCGGCGACAATCGCTATGCTGTTGCTACGGAGGTTAATCCGGGCAAGGTAGAGTGGGCTTCTAAGAACATGCTTGTGCTGGGTATCATCATCTGCCTGGGCTTGCTGCTCCACCTGTTCAACTTCTGGTACAACATGATGTTTGCCGAGTTGCTGGGTACCAGCTTCGGTCATCTGCCTGGTGACGGCTTTGCCTTCATCATCGACACGTTCTCTAATCCTGTCTATGTGGTGCTCTACATCATCTGGCTTTGTGCTATCTGGTTCCACCTCACCCACGGCTTCTGGTCAGCTATGCAGACGCTGGGTATTAGTGGAAAGGTGTGGCTCTGCCGTTGGAAGATGATCGGCTTCATTTATGTCACGCTGCTGATGCTTGGCTTCCTCGTAGTTGTTCTGGCTTTCGCCTTCAAATGTGCTCCAAGTCTTTACTGCTATGCTGGTAGCTGCTGTTAATTAATTGATAATTGAAAATTGATAATTGAAAATTATTATGGCAAAAGTAATTGATTCTAAGATTCCCGCAGGTCCAGTGCCTGAGAAATGGAAGGAATATAAGGCTCATCAGCGTCTGGTAAACCCCAAGAACAAGCTGAAGCTCGATGTTATCGTGGTTGGTACCGGTCTGGCTGGTGCTTCTGCTGCGGCTTCACTTGGTGAGATGGGCTTCAATGTGATCAACCTGTGTATTCAGGACTCTCCCCGTCGCGCTCACTCTATCGCCGCTCAGGGTGGTATCAACGCCGCCAAGTGCTATCAGAACGATGGTGACTCTGTCTATCGTCTGTTCTATGATACCGTAAAGGGTGGTGACTATCGTGCTCGTGAGGCCAACGTTTATCGTCTGGCTGAGGTCAGCAACAATATTATCGACCAGTGCGTCGCTCAGGGTGTTCCTTTCGCTCGTGAGTATGGTGGCATGCTGGCCAACCGTTCGTTCGGTGGTGCTCAGGTAAGCCGTACATTCTACGCCAAGGGTCAGACCGGTCAGCAGCTGCTGCTCGGTGCCTATAGCTCGCTGAGCTGTCAGGTAAATGCCGGCAAGGTGAAGCTCTACACTCGTTATGAGATGGAGGATGTAGTCATCGTTGACGGACGTGCTCGTGGTATCATTGCCAAGAACCTCGTAACAGGTAAGCTGGAGCGCTTCTCTGCAAACGCAGTTGTCATCGCTACTGGTGGTTACGGAAACACCTACTTCCTCTCTACCAACGCTATGGGATGTAACTGTACAGCAGCCGTTCAGTGCTATCGTAAGGGTGCATACTTTGCTAACCCCTCTTACGTTCAGATTCACCCCACCTGTATCCCCGTTCATGGCGACAAGCAGTCTAAGCTGACGCTGATGTCTGAGTCGCTGCGTAACGATGGTCGTATCTGGGTTCCCAAGAAGATAGAGGATGCCAAGGCTCTGCAGGCTGGTACTAAGCAGGGTTGGGAGATTCCTGAGGAGGATCGCGACTACTATCTGGAGCGCCGCTATCCTGCCTTCGGCAACCTCGTTCCTCGTGACGTTGCCTCTCGTGCCGCTAAGGAGCGTTGCGACAAGGGCTTCGGCGTGAACAATACTGGTCTGGCCGTGTTCCTCGACTTCTCTGAGTCTATCAATCGTCTGGGCCTTGATGTCATCATGCAGCGCTATGGTAACCTCTTCGAGATGTATGAGGAGATCACCGACGTATTCCCTGGCGATGTTGCCAACGAGATAAATGGTGTGAAGTACTACAAGCCGATGATGATCTATCCTGCTATCCACTACACGATGGGTGGTATCTGGGTTGACTACGAGCTGCAGACCACTATCCCTGGCCTGTTCGCTATCGGTGAGTGCAACTTCTCTGACCACG
>Ga0247610_10006293_pt1 | contig 12381 bp, 8 predicted proteins | sample 174DNAGHGhighgp2_FD_193483 | JGI IMG/M metagenome (GOLD analysis project Ga0247610, IMG submission 193483) | Sheep rumen microbial communities from Palmerston North, Manawatu-Wanganui, New Zealand - 1742 DNA GHGhigh gp2 | ecosystem: Host-associated > Mammals > Digestive system > Stomach > Rumen ...
TGGGTAATACTCTCACAGAAAAAGGAAGCGTTACCAGGGGAGTATGCAAGGTTGATGAAAACAGCATGCTCACAGACATAGTGGAGCAGAAGAATCTGATAAAGACAGCAAACGGAGCTGCCTATACAGATTCACAGGGAAACGATCCTGTGGCTATTGATGTAAAGACCCCCGTTTCTATGAATATGTGGGGATTCAAACCCGGACTGTTTGATGAGTTTGAAAAGGCTATGGATCTTTTCTACAATGAGAAGGTAAAGGATGATCCGCTTAAGGCAGAGTGCCTGATACCGACAGAAGTGGATGTGATCATCAAGTCAAAGAGAGCTACGGTAAAGGTTCTAAACAGCCCGGACAAATGGTTCGGTGTTACATACAAGGAAGACAAGCCGTTTGTTGTCGAGAGTTTCAAAAAGCTCAAGGCTGCAGGCGAATATCCCGATGAATTGTGGAAATAGCAAAATAACACAACACAGTCATAAAGAGGATGGAAACATCCTCTTTCGCATATAAAAGGAGAGAATATGAAGATACTTGTAACGGGGGGAACAGGCTATATAGGAAGTCATACGGTGGTTGAACTGTTAAACGAAGGTCATGATGTAGTGATACTTGACAATCTTAGCAATTCCGACAGGAAGGTTGTTGACAGGATTGAAAAGATCACAGGATTGCGACCTGTTTTTTATGAAGCGGATATCCTGGATAAGGAATCTCTTGACAGGATATTTGATAAGGAAGACATCGAAGCTGTCATTCATTTCGCAGGCCTTAAGGCTGTTGGAGAATCGGTTGAAAAACCTCTTTTGTATTATGAGAACAACATTTCAGGCACCATTAATCTTTTAAAGAGCATGAATAAACACTCATGCAAGAATATAATCTTTTCTTCATCGGCGACTGTATATGGAACACCGGCTTTTGTCCCGATAACAGAAGAATGCCCCAAGGGTACATGCACCAATCCATACGGATGGACCAAATCCATGATAGAACAGATCATGATGGATCAGTGCGCAGCCGATAGTGAATGGAATGCTGTACTGCTCAGATACTTTAATCCGATAGGCGCGCATGAGTCCGGTACCATAGGTGAAAATCCAAATGGAATACCGAACAATCTGATGCCGTATGTGACACAGGTCGCAGTCGGAAGACTTGAGAGACTCGGTGTATTCGGAGATGATTACGATACACCTGACGGTACGGGTGTCAGAGACTATATCCACGTTGTGGATCTTGCGCTGGGCCATGTAAAGGCTCTCAAGAAGCTTTCTAAAGGCTCGGGTCTGTCTGTATACAATCTCGGTACAGGACAGGGCTATTCCGTACTTGATATCGTAAAGAATTTTGAAGAGGCGACAGGCGTTAAGATACCTTATGTGATCAAGCCGCGAAGAGCGGGAGATATTGACATCTGCTATGCGGATTCCTCAAAGGCCGAAAGAGAACTCGGATGGAAGGCTCAAAGAGGAATAAAGGAGATGTGCGCCGATTCATGGAGATGGCAGAAGAACAATCCTAACGGATACGACGATTAGCCGTAAACTTGAGCGATAGTCTGTATTATGGTATAATTAATCTTTGGGGAGATTAATACGGAAGGAAGCAGATGGGTAGTAATTCAAACAGAGAACCTGATCCTATAGACAGCTGGATGGAGGTTACTTTGGTATACAATTCGGCCCTTAAGGAGATAGGGACCAAGCTAGAGATATTAAACGACGAATTTCAGCAGGTTCATCGTTATAATCCGATAGAGCATATCAAGTCGAGGATGAAGACTTCCGAGAGCATAGTAAAAAAGCTCAAGAAGAAGGGATATGAATCCACGATCGAAAACATGGTGGAGCATGTCAATGACATAGCCGGCATCAGAGTCATATGCTCATTCACATCGGATATATACAGAGTAGCCGAGATGATCGGAAATCAGAACGATATAAAGGTCTTATCGATCAAGGACTACATCAAGAATCCCAAGGAGAGCGGATATAAGAGCTATCACATGCTCGTGACTGTGCCGATCTTTTTGTCGGACAAGATGGTTAATGCAAAAGTCGAGATCCAGATAAGGACCGTAGCCATGGATTTCTGGGCAAGCTTAGAGCACAAGATACATTACAAGTTTGAGGGAAATGCGCCTGAGCATATCAAGAACGAGTTAAAGGAATGTGCCCGCATGGTATCTGATCTTGATGCAAGGATGCTTGCACTGAATGATGAGATCAGAGCGCTTGAAGATGATGACTTTTAAAAGCCCATAAAATGAGGAGTGCCCGGATACCTCGCGGCACCCGGGCTATTATGAAAAAATTACCTATAGTCTGTTTCAACCTTATAAATTGATTATAATTAGCATTTATGAATAAAATATGAACAGACTATGAATATATAGTAAAAATTACTAAATGGAGGAAGCTATGGATACTTTTATTGACAAACTTGCACAAAAAACAGTGGCAAATGATATGATCAGTGCCAACTCTGCTGCCGAAGCAAGAGAGAACCAGCGCCTAAAGGACCAGCTTGCTAGCTACGAGGAGATCCTTCAGGAGATGAAGCAGGTAAACCTTAAGAACATCGAATCGGCTTCCAAAGTTAGTGACATGATCTCACAGGCAGGCAGCATGCCTTCAAAGGAAGCAGCTCCTGCTGTTGATTCAGAAGAGATAATGTCAGCATCAATGAGAGCGTCTGAAAAGGCGATAGCAGCTACAAAGAGCTCTACCGAAGAGATAGTTGCAGCTCTTAAGTCAAATTCAGACAGCGTGCTCGAGGCTGTAAAGGCAAATGCCGAGAATGCATCGGGAATGAAGGTTTCATCAGAAGAAGCGATCGATTCTCTCAAGCGTTCGGCTGATGATGCGGTCGCATCCGTAAAGAGAGCGAGTGATGATGCTCTATCTTCTGTAAGCGGAAAAGCAAATGACAGCATAGAGAGCCTGACAAAGGCTGCCGAATCAGTAAAGGAAGCATGCGACAGCGGTATAGAAGGCATGAAGCAGACTTCAAGCGAGAATGTTGAGAGCATCAAGCAGGCAAGCGCTGAAGCTACCGAGACTATCAAGCAGGCATCCGTTGATGCGACAGAGAACATCAAGCAGGCAAGTGCCGAGGCAACAGAAACCATCAAGCAGGTTGTCGCAGACGGACTTGAAGCGATCAAACAGGCAAGCGGGGATGTTGTAAAGGGTGAAGCTCCCGCTATGGACCAGACTTATCTGGATGCTCAGTTTGACGATGTTCATGAAGCGATCCATACTGAAAATGTTAAAGTATACAGAAATGTTCAGGCCGCGGTTGATGACAGCCTTGCGGACCAGACAAAAGCTATAAGGGGATATATAGAAAGCGCAGGAAAAGACGGTTCAAAACTGCCGGTTGTACTCGGAGTCGTCAACTTCGCATTGGATATCATCATCCTTGCGGTGCTCGTGCTCCATACAATGGGAATTTTCTAACAAGTTATTATGAGATTTATTACCAAACACTACAAAAGGACAAGAGCAATCATGCTCAAGGTGTCCTTTTTAGTGATTTTTCTAAATATAATATTCATTCCTCAGTATCAGAAGATCAAGTCTGAAGGAAACAATATCTTCAAAGTTTTTCTCAACAATGAATATGTCGGCACGGTAGGAAAGCAGACAGATATTGACAAGCTCTTAATAGATGCAAGACGAAAGGTTGCATCTAATTCTGATGCCTTTATGTTTGTCGAGGCTTCCGTGAGCACTGAAGGCAGCGAGGTCATGTTCGGAGAGACCGATTCCGAAAAGACCGTGCTTGAAAATATGGTCAAAAAGCTCTCCGGCAGTGTCCATGAGGGCTTAAAGCCTGCCTATACCGTAAAGATCGGTACCTATACCGTAAATCTTGCCACTATTGACGAAGTAAAGAGTGTTTTGCAGGCAGCTGTTGATAAATATGACATCGATCATGAATACAGCGTATCTCTTGAAAAGGATCATGAGAGAGAGCTCAATGCTCTTACCGCAGCCATAGTGGAGAACTCTGAGGTTGATGAAGACAAGAACGCTCCGGATACATTAAACGGAGCCGGATTTGAGAAGCTGTGCACACAGGCTCTTGCAAACGATGAGAGCGAGCAGGAAAAGAAGAACTTTGATGATTTTGACTATGGCCTTTTGAGTCTTGCATTTGACAATCAGATCGAGATAGTCGATGCATATGTGGCAGAAGGTCAGCTTGTAAATGTGGATCTTGCCATAGAGGGGATAACGGCTAGCCAGGATAAGAACGTAGTCTATGAGGTACAGTCCGGTGATACGCTTTCCGGAATATCTATGGCTATGGATATCCCTATGGAAAAGATAATCTCCCTTAATGATGCCATTGAGGATGAGAACTCAATGATAAGAGTAGGACAGGAGATAATAATCACCAATCCCGAGCCTCCGCTTTCTATCAACAGAGTTGAGCAGGAATATATAGAAGAAGATTATGATGCTGAAGTTCAGTATATAGATAATGACGAGTGGTATACAACAGACCGTGTCACAAGACAGGAACCGAGTGCCGGTCACAGAAACATTGTCGCTCAGATAAACTATCTGAATGACAAGGAGATAAGCAGAGAAGTTATCAAGGAAGAAGTATTGCTTGAGGCTGTTCCCAAGATCGTGGAGCGAGGAACCAAGATACCTCCTACATATATCAAGCCTATTTCGGGTGGACGTCTGTCTTCTACATTCGGAAGAAGAAATGCTCCGACAAGAGGTGCATCAAGCAATCACCAGGGCGTAGACTGGGCTATAGCAAAGGGATCTACCGTTGTAGCTTCATCAGGCGGTAAGGTTACAAAAGCCGGCTGGGCAAAGGGATACGGATATGTTGTATACATCCAGCATCCGGACGGAAAAGAGACAAGATACGGTCACTTAAGCAAAGTATTAGTAAGCGTAGGCCAGACAGTCCGTCAGGGAGACAAGATAGCATTAAGCGGTAACTCCGGCGTAAGTACGGGTCCTCACCTGCATTTTGAGATCAGGATAAACGGTACCGCAGTCAACCCTCTCAAGTATCTGAATTGATGTTCGGTTTACAAATCATTAAGATGCGTGTATACTAAACTAGGTTGTATTTGTTTAAGTACAATATTTAGATGATTGAAATTTCGGTATACTATATATAGATAAAACCAAGAGGTTAATATGGAACAATATGTGATCAAAGGTGGCTCGCCGCTGGTTGGCGAGGTAGAGATAGGCGGGGCAAAGAATGCCGCTCTGGCTATACTTGCAGCAGCCACCATGACAGATGAGACGGTATTGATAGAAAATGTTCCTGATGTTAGAGATACCAATGTTATGATCCAGGCCATGGAGAGCATCGGTGTCATCGTGGAGCATATTGACAGACATACCGTAAAGATCAATGCTTCCAATATAAGAATACAGACCATAGACGATGAATCGATAAAGAAGATCAGAGCCTCATATTACCTTATAGGCGCACTGCTGGGAAAGTATAACGAAGCTGAGGTTGCACTTCCGGGAGGCTGCAACATAGGCAGCAGACCTATCGATCTTCATATCAAAGGATTCAGAGCTCTGGGAGCAAAGGTTGAGATAAGCCACGGAATCATAATCGCAAAGGCAGAGAAACTGCACAGCGGTCATATATATCTGGATAAGGTTTCTGTAGGAGCGACCATCAATGTTATGATGGCAGCAGTGTTGGCAGAAGGCAGGACTATAATCGAAAATGCAGCAAAAGAGCCTCATGTCGTTGATGTTGCAAACTTCCTTAACAGGATGGGAGCAAGCGTAAGAGGTGCCGGTACAGATGTGATCAGGATAAAAGGTGTGCCCAAGCTTCACGGAACCGATTATGCAATAATCCCAGATCAGATAGAAGCAGGAACATTCATGTTTGCCGCAGCTATCACAAAGGGCGATGTTACTGTAAAGAATGTTATCCCGAAGCATTTGGAATCAATAAGCTCAAAACTTCTGGAAATAGGATGCGAGATAGAGGAATCCGATGAAGCTGTCAGAGTCGTTGCTTCAAAGAGACTCGGACATACACACGTAAACACTCTTCCCTATCCGGGCTTTCCGACGGATATGCAGCCGCAGATCACAGTTGCGCTGGGTCTGTCAAAAGGGACAAGCATAGTGACAGAGAGTCTGTTTGAGAACAGATTCAGATATGTTGACGAACTGACTCGCATGGGTGCCAACATAAAGGTTGAAGGCAGCGTTGCAATAATAGATGGAGTGGACAAGTATTCCGGAGCGTCTATATCAGCTCCCGACTTAAGAGCCGGAGCAGCACTGGTCCTTGCGGGACTTGCCGCCGAAGGATATACGACGGTAGAAGATATCAAGTATATCGAAAGAGGCTATGAGGACTTTGATGAAAAGCTAAGAGGACTCGGAGCCATGATAGAAAAGGTAAATACTGAAAAAGAGATACAGAGATTTAAATTAAAAGTTGTATGATAATTAAACGGTCTTCCGACAAGGGAGGCCGTTTTTATTTGTTAGCAAGTTCATCTGATGTGTAATATAATATCATTATGCGCAACGTACAGATATCAGTCCGTGCTCTGGTTGAGTTTTTGCTCAGAGAGGGGGACATTGACAACAGAATGGCTCATGATGCCGTATCTGCCATGCAGGAGGGCGGAAGGCTTCATCGAAAGATCCAAAGATCCATGGGAGGAAACTATCGGTCAGAAGTTCCTCTCTCATATACATATATAGACAGAAGTCGCATATCGGATATGATAGAAGATGCTCTTGAAAATCCGATGAACATTGATATGACTTCAGTTACTGTCGACGGAAGGGCAGACGGGATAATAGATGATGAAATAACCATTATTGATGAGATAAAGGGTACATACAGACATCTTGAGAAGATGGAGTATCCGGATCCTGTTCATCTGGCACAGGCCAAATGCTATGCATTTATATATGCGAAACAGAACGGACTTTTAAATATTGAAGTTCAGATGACATATGTGAATATGGATACTGAACAGATCAAGAGATTCAATCAGACATATTTTTTCGCAGAGCTTGAGCAGTGGTTTGAAGCTCTTATGAAGGAATACATGAAATGGGTGGATATGGAGCAGGACTGGAAGATAAAGAGGAATGAATCAATAAAGTCCTCATCTTTTCCATATGATTATCGTGAAGGACAAAAGGAACTTGTCACTCACGTCTATCACACCATCGTTCATTCAAAGAAACTGTTCCTGGAAGCACCGACCGGTGTAGGCAAGACCATCGCGACAGTATTTCCGTCTATCAAGGCGATCGGAGAAGGCAAGGCGCAGAGGATGTTCTATCTTACAGCAAAGACCATTACCCGTACTGTGGCCAGTGATACCATCGAGCTTATGAGAAAAAACGGTCTCAGATTTAAGAGCATCATCTTAACGGCTAAGGATAAGATATGCTTCATGGAGGAGCGAGTATGCAATCCCGATGCCTGTCCGTATGCAAAAGGTCATTTTGACAGAGTCAATGATGCAATGTTTGATCTTCTGACTCACAAAGAGGACTATGACAGGGAGACACTTGAGGAGTATGCGTTAAAATACAATGTGTGTCCGTTTGAATTTGCTCTTGATGTCAGCCTGTTTTGCGATGCCATCATCTGTGACTATAATTATCTGTTTGATCCTCATGTATCGCTTAAGAGATTTTTTGCGGAGGGAAAGCAGCCCGAGAGCATCTTTCTTATAGATGAAGCTCATAACCTTGTGGATAGAGGAAGGAACATGTACAGCGCTGATCTAAACAAGGAACATATCCTAAGGATCAAAAGAGCCGTAAAGGGGATGGATGCTACTCTTTCAAGAAGACTTGAAAGCTGCAACAAAGAGATGCTCAAGCTAAGAAGAGAGCTTGATGAATCTCATAACAGTTACAAGATATTTGATGACATATCAGGCCTTTTAAGAAGTGCTGAAAGACTCTATGACAGACTGATGCATTTCCTGGAAAACGAACAGCCCTCATCCGTAAGAGAAGAGGTGCTCGAGTTTTATTTTGAGATATCGCATCTTCTGTATATATATGAACTGATGGATGATAAGTATATCATCTACGGATTTAAAAACAGGGATGAATTTGTTTTAAGACTGTTTTGCGTAGATCCTTCGGGGAATTTAAGCGAGTGCATGAGAAAGGGAGTAAGCTCCATTCTGTTTTCCGCGACACTTCTCCCCATACAGTATTACAAGAGCCTTTTGGGCGGGGAGGAGACAGATTATGAAGTCTATGCAAACTCCACATTCGATCCAAGCAAGAGAGGGCTTTATCTTGCCGAGGGTGTAACGACAAGATATACCGAACGAGGACAGGCTCAGTATGAAAAGATAGCAGGATATATTCATGAGATAGTGAGCGCTCGCAATGGAAGATATATGGTTTTCTTTCCGTCCTACAGTTTCCTTGACAATGTATTTGAATCATATACTAAGCGATACAGCGATGATGATATAAGACTTCTCATACAGAATGATCGAATGAGCGAAAAAGAAAGAGAAGATTTTCTTGCAGAGTTCTCAGAATCGGATGAGATGAACGCAAAGAGCAGTCTTTTGGGATTCTGCGTACTGGGCGGAATGTTTTCCGAAGGCATAGATCTGCAGGGTGACAGCCTTATAGGATCGATAATAGTAGGGACAGGTATACCCATGGTCTGTGAAGAGAATGAGCTCATAAAGAAGTATTTCGATGACATAGACGGTGAAGGTATGAAATATGCATATATATATCCGGGATTTAACAAGGTCCTTCAGGCTGCAGGACGCGTGATAAGGACGCATGAGGATACCGGGATAGTAGCTCTTCTTGACTATCGTTTCGGCTACAGTTCGTACAGACAACTGTTTCCAAGGGAATGGAAGAACATAAAGAGAGTGAGCATCGATACAGTATTTAGAGAACTTGAGCTGTTCTGGAATGCTTGACTTAAGGCAAGTATTTGGATATAATACACAATCAAGTGAAAGGTATTGATTATGTACTGGAAGATGACAAATATTCAATTGACTAATGGTTACTATGTACTTCCCTAAGGGGATAGTGCGCCCATTTTTCAGTGATATTTGTTAACGCATTATCTCCTTAATCATGTTGAAACAGCGATCTATCGCAGACATGTTAAAGGAGGTTTTTTTATGTTCAGAATCAAGAAACAGATAAATACTTTATATATAACTTCGGTACTCGGAAATCTTTCGATCACCGGAGCATGGGTGGCAATACTTGCATCCAGAGGCTTTTCACTTGTTCAGATCGGATTTGCCGAAACCATATTTCATATCACGAGCCTTATATTTGAGATACCATCCGGTGTACTGGCCGATGTTTACGGAAGAAAGAAGATGCTGATCGTGAGCAATCTGTGCGGAGTCATTGCAGATATAGTGATGGCGTTTTCCGGGGGATTTGCAATGGTCTGCATGTCTATAGCCGGACATGCGCTTGCCTATAACTTTGCATCGGGTTCAGCTGATGCGCTTGCGTATGATTCATTAAAGACTGTCGGAGAGGAAAAAAGATATGAGAGATACTTCTCAAATCAGTCGATAATATACAGAGTCGCTACCGGAATATCTACGATGTGTGCCGGGATCGCACTGCTTCTGGGATACAGAATATCATATCTTATCAGCGCGGCGACCTGCTTTGTAACGCTTCTGATCACATTTACACTGGTGGAAGTTGATGCGACAGGTAAGAAATTCAAGGATCAAAAGAATGAAGTCGATAACCCAATGGTGCTTAAAACGGTTATGAAAAAGATAGGCGGATACTTTGGCGAGAGCATAAGATTTCTTATTGATAACCGCAAGGCCACAAAGCTTATGTTTGCAAATTCGTTTGTGGGAGCGATAGACATACTTCTTTTATTCTTCCTCCAGAGCAAACTAAATACTGCAGGCATATCAAATAGACTTTTGGGACTTGCACTGTTTGTTATGCAGATAGGCGGCGTCATAGGCGCAAAACTGATACTTAAGGCAAAAAATGTAAAATATGCAAAGATATTTGTTGTATGCACATTCGGTGTCTTATCGGGAGTGCTCATGGAACATACAGCAAGTGTCATATTCATGGTTCTTGGAGGCTTCATAGCAGCGATGGCTGATGATGCTCTTCAGATAAGAACGGATGCAAAGCTTCAGGATATGTTCCCTTCAAAGCAGAGAGCAACGCTCATATCGATATCATCCTTTACGTTCTCGGTGATAATGATAGTGCTCTCACCGCTTGCGGGATATTTCTTTACGATATGGTAAATTTTGTGAGCTTGAGAAAATGTGTGATAGATGATATACTTCTATAAGTGATCATCATAACACACAGTGCAGGATTAGTCTATCGGTAGGGCGCCAGCTTCCCAAGCTGGATAGGCGGGTTCGACTCCCGTATCCTGCTTAGCAAATTTTGGCATTTTAGTTTCGTTTTTGTTAGAGAATATCGAGATTTGAGACTTCGTTATTTTCTTCACAATAGTGGGAACCGGTGGGAACCATTTTTCAAATGGAAGAAGCAGAAAAGTAATGGTGGAACTTTAAAGAAAGGAAAAGCTTCAGCGCATAGCGTGTTGTTTGAGATATGTATGATGATAAAAGCCTTTGGTATTTGCAAACCAAAGGCTTTTTAACGGAGTAATTACGGTATTGAATTCTGTAAACTTATAGAAAAAACTTGCATATTCAACGGATTAGTGTGTATAATCAAGTTAACAAGAAGTCGGTGAAGCAGTCTGCAGCTGCTTAACTCGGCGATTTGACTATTAAAGAACAGCCATAACCTACCAAAGTTATAGTGGCTGTTCTTTTATTTATCTTTCCTAAATTTAAGAACTAATGCAATTACAGCGCATAACATGATAATGATTTGAATCATATCAGAAAGAGTTATGTACATACATAAGCACCCTCCTCTCTACAAGCTCGAGAATAGCAATGCTACCACCACACCGGCTCCTTATTAAGTTGAATATAGAACAATGAATCTATAGTATCATATTATTTACACTGATGCCATAACTGATCAATGTATCAATTTTTTCTTCGCCTCTTTCGAGAATTCGGTTCAACGATCTCAGATTGGCTGAGTAGTTTGGTAACAGCATCTTCGTTTAACTCACCATTAGTGATGAGCTGATCTGCATCTTTTAAAGGCGATTTCTTTATATGAAAAGCTGTTTTTATTGCAGCAATTAACCCTTTAATGCCGTTGCTGCTCTGTGCCGCCTCTGCAATCTTCTCATAGTCTTCTAAAGTATATCCACCATCAGATGTTTCTTTATCATCTTTATGGTCATTCTTTATATCTTCAAGTATAGGCAGGAAGTCATTGGCAATGAGGTGGGAGAAGTAGTCATTCTGATGCACATGTATCATCTCTATAGTGCCTGAATAGTTATCACCGGAGATATTCTTTTCTGCCAGCTTTTTTCTTGCAAAATCGACATAAGCATTATATGTCTGGATATTATAATCAAAATACCCGTCAACATATATCTCTGCATCCGTAAGTAGCTGTTTAAAACTTGGATGGGAGATAAGTTCAGAGAGTAATCTTGAGTTTATATGCTCATCACATATCACATCTATAGCCTCATCAGACAGATGAAGCTTATCTAAGCCAGTATTTGTTCTTGACCTGTTATCGGTCATCCCAAGAAGATAATCAGCCGTTACACCAAAGTATCTTGCTAATGTTATGACTGTGGTATGCGGTATGAAGTAATCATCCTGTTCATAATCTCCATATGTAGAATATGCTATCCCCACAGCATCAGCCAGTTGCTTTTGTGTCAGGCCCCGCTCTGTTCTTAGATCTTTTATACGTTCATTTATTGTAATATTTGCTTTCATTTCTTCTTACCTCTCTATTAAGTTTACCACAAATAGGGTCATATCCACACCATAGATAAAGCTCTATCCGAGATGTCGTTTTTTCTTCAAAAATGATATTTTACCGACTATTCGGCTATACGGAAAATAGGGTAATAATTTGCTAAATTGAAGTCACGATAAGCAAGAACCTTGACAACTGAATAGCCACACCGATAAAAGTATGCCTTTCGGATAAGAGTGAAGCGATGACCACGAACAGGATTCGTGCGAGCGGGGCAGGCACGTCGTCGTAGGCAACCTATGGGAAGAGCGGGGACAGGACAGATACTCGGAAGGTGGTGTAAGCACAAAAACAAAATGTATAGAAGGAGGAAATGTTATGGATATAAGAAGAGAAGTAAAGTCACATATAGTCAGAGAAGGTCTTTCAATGCGTGAGACATTGGATAGACTGGTAGTTACCCATAAGTGGAGCGGGAGTCTTTCAAACTTCTCAGGCAAGCTTCAGAGAGGTA
>Ga0247610_10006294_pt1 | contig 12381 bp, 5 predicted proteins | sample 174DNAGHGhighgp2_FD_193483 | JGI IMG/M metagenome (GOLD analysis project Ga0247610, IMG submission 193483) | Sheep rumen microbial communities from Palmerston North, Manawatu-Wanganui, New Zealand - 1742 DNA GHGhigh gp2 | ecosystem: Host-associated > Mammals > Digestive system > Stomach > Rumen ...
AGCCGTAACCGTAGCGATGAAATAGTCGACAACAATGCTCAAACGGGAATGTCTTAAAAGAAAGGAGGTATCGTTATGGGAGAATATGGTTTTGGTGGCGAAATATACAGCCTTATAAACACCTTGATTACAATCTTTCTTGGTGGGGGCTGGTTCTTGCATTGGAGGGCAAGCAAGCGAAAGGCAAACGGAGAGGCAAAGCAAGTTGAGGCCGATGCCTTTAAATCCATGCAAGATGCCTATCAACAAATGCACGACGACTTGCTTAAAAGACTTGATGAGGTTTGCGGCGAACGCGACAACTACAAGGATGAACGCAACGAGGAAAGGAAAATTAATCGGGAAATGCGAGCCAAGTACACGGAATTAGAGGAACGCATGACCAAAATGGACTTGCAGTACAAGCAAGACATTTCAAGATTAGGCAGGCGCATCGACGTACTTTCCCCTTTCCTATGCGGTGTAGCGGGCTGTATGCACCGCAAAAAGGTTAGTCTCATGGAAAACATCGACGACAACAGCTTTGCAACGGTAGAAGAGCGCGAAACAGCGCACAAAAACGATATTGAACCAAGTAACGAAATATAAAAAGTAATTATTATGGCAGTAGTGTTATCAAAAGGCAGTAGGGGCGAGCTTGTGAAACGCTTGCAGGCCGCTCTGAACTTGGTGCAGGACGGTATCTTTGGTGCAGTAACCGAGGAGGCAGTCAAGGCATTTCAAAAGGCGCATGACCTCGTTCCCGACGGTATCGTTGGCGAAAAGACATGGGCTATTATCGTTCCTAACGAATCATCTTTGCAGGTATCACGGCGTACAATAAACCGTATCATTGTGCATTGCACGGCAACACCCGAAGGCCGCGTAGAAACCGTAGAGTCCGTCCGTAGGATGCACAAAGCAAAGGGCTGGGCTGATATTGGCTATCACTATCTTATCGGCTTGAACGGCGAACGCTGGAACGGGCGCAATGTAAACCTTGTCGGGGCGCATTGTGAGGGCTACAATGCAAATTCCATCGGTGTTTGCTACGTAGGCGGCTGCGATAAGAATATGAAAGCCAAGGACACGCGAACCGATAAGCAAAAGGCGGCTTTGATTGCCTTGCTAAAGGATTTGCGCAAGCTCTATCCAAAGGCAAAGATTGTGAGCCACCGTGACCTTGATAGGAAAGGGAAGGCATGTCCTTCATTTGATGCAACCAACGAATATAAAAATATTTAGTTATGGCAACACGCGAGGACAGAGAGTTCTATACCCGCATGTGGGAGCAGAACCAAATGCTTAACAACGGATGCGGTACACCGTTATATATCGCGTTAATCATTGGTGTTGTGCTGCTGTTTTCGTCTTGCGCCACAAAGAAACATATTGTTGAAAACGACCATCAGAAAACCGAGGTTAAAGTTGATTCGACAGATGTGCAAAGCGTAAAGGTGGATTCAACAGATACGGAGCATAAGACCGAGATAAAGGAAACCGAGAAAGTTGAAACCGAAACAAAGGTCGAGAAATCAGACTCCACCGTTATGACGGTCGATGCGCAAGGCAATGTTATCAAGCAAGAAACATGGCATAAGGAAAAAGAAACCGTGTCACGTAACCGCGAATACGAAAAGCAATTGCTTGATTCCATTGCGCATTTTCGGCTTGCACGGGATTCTCTGAGGCAGTATGTCGCTAAATGCGATTCCCTTCAAGAACAGCTCACACACAAGGAATATACCGTAGTCGAAAAGATAAAAATTCCTAAAATTTTTAAGATTTCTTTGATTTTCTCGATTCTTTGTTGTATCTTTGCATTTGTAAAATTGATAAGATGGCTGCGAATGATTTAGAATACAACTCTGGTTTTCAGATATACAATTCGGACGGCACACCGTTCCATGACCTTGTTCTCCATAAGTGTACCTACGAAACTGTTGTGATGTCGCTTGGCGACAAGATAAGTGGTATTCTTTACTACAAGGACAACGCACTCGATGTAAAGATGACCGAGTATATAATTTACAAAGATGTTAAATATACCCTTGTAAATCCGCCAACAATACTAAAGGAAGGACTTGTTTCCGACAACAGCGAACTGAAAGGTATGACAAAATACTCTTTCACGTTCTACCATCCTATGTATGTACTTAACAACTTTTCATTTAATGATGTTGCGGTAAGTTCAGACCAGAATAAATATCTTTCACAAAACAAGACATTCTCTTGGATAGGCAACCTTAACGACTACGTTGCAAAAATAAACAAGAACTTGCAAGGTACAGAATGGATTGTTAAGGTTGGGAACAACGTAACACAGGAGGAAAAGACAAAGCTAAGTGATGTCCTTTCGTTCGACAAGAACACCATTGCAGAGGCTTTGAAACGTGGCTATGAAACATGGGAAGTGCCTTATGTCGTAGATTCTATACAAAAAGGAGAGTATTTCTATATTAACGACAAGAATCAAAAGATAGACTACTATGATGAGGACAAGCATTTTGTTGTACAATACGGACTACCCACAACAGAAATTACGGTCAAGGACGACAACGACTTTGAAACACCCTATGTATTCAAAATGGGGCAGGGTGTCGGATTGAAAAACAATTCAAGAAACCCCCAAAACAATAAGATTATTACACGAATTGCTGGATATGGCAGCGAGGATAATATTCCTTACGGCTATCCGCAAATAATATACTATGGCGGTAATGTGCAATATCCGCTTTACTATGGCATCGTTGGTGGTCAGCGAGTTCAACTTATCAAACATCCGTTTACAAGAAACCATCTTATGCCGTCTGTATATAGTCAGGCGGTGTACAACAAGGTGAATCCAAAATTATCAGACGGCAGCAACAATCCTAACTATAACCCTAATATTGAACTTGTAGACTACTACGATGCCGATAGCACATACGCTAATCCTATAAAGAGTGGTTCTCCATCATACGAAATTCATGAGTTTGGAGATATTAAACCCGAACTTGGTGAAAAGACAATCATCAGCGCAGTTCCCGTAAGCCAACAGGAAACACAATCCGACTACAAGCAAAAAAGCGATTTCCTACAAGATATTCTTAATAGGATTTCTGCAACGGAAATCGAAGATGAAAAAGTTTGCTTAAAGACATTGTACGATAAGGTTGATGCTGGGCTTTCGTATTATGCACAAAAAGGCGAAGAAGGTGGTAGAGAGTATTGGTATCGCATATCAGTAACATCAGATGACTACTACCAGTATGTAAGTTACGAAAGTGGTAACTACAACTTTACCGCCACGGTGTTAAAGAACGATTCTTCTGCGCCAACGCCCGAATGGGACGACACGATGGACGATGACGGGAAATATCTGCAATCGTATTTCAAGATAACATTACCTATACTATCGTTTGACTTGTATGCTTGCGCTGCGATAACACAGGAGATGAAAATCAATATGCGCAGCGGTGCTTGCATAGGGTGTACGTTCCCCGTTGAGGTTGACTGGGATGACTACAAGCGCAATTTCTACAATAGCGATGGTGAGTTTGCTCCAGATGGAGAACAACGTGACTACACCAAATATCCCGATAGCAGCAGTGGTCAGATTACCGTAATGGTAAAGAAAGAGTTGGATACGTTCGGTACTTTGATGCCTAACCAATACCAACAGCCAACCACTGGCGACAAGTTTGTTATTCTTGGCATATCATTGCCAGAATCCTATATTACCAACGCAGAGCAAAGGCTTGATGCGGATATGAAACAGTATATGCGTGACAATAACGTTTACTACTATGAATATCCGCTAAAGTTTGATGAGCATTTCCTTATAAGCAACGAAAACATTCTTTCACAGATGAAACCGAATGTTGTTGTAAGGTTTGAATATGCAGGTGTGACTCATGCGTTATACATCAAGCAGATGTCCGTTAAGTACAATGAAAGCCCATTGCCGAAATACGACATCACGCTTACCGATGATATTGAGATTGTTCTCAACCAGATTGGTCAGGTGACGGATGAAGTAAGCAAGTTAAGGCTTGGCTTTGGTACTGGCGGCTTTGGTACTGTCGGCGCAGAATATATCCGCAAGGACATTGACGATACGGCAAGGGGGACTATCCGCATGATTAAAGGCATGCAGGTAGGCGAACGATTTGTCACTGGATTGCTTGGTGAAGGTGGTGTTTTCCGTAAAGATTCAGATGGCACGACTTATCTTGAAACGGATAAGTTATATGTCCGCATGAAGGCTTACTTTGATACCGTTGAGGTAAAGCACTACCTCCACACGGGTGGAAACCGCATAGCATCACAGGCAAGCGGCATTGTATGTAGCCGTGTTGAAATGATAGATGCCTACAACAATCTTACGATGGATGTTGCGGATGCCGTTCTTTTCCGTTGTTTCTTTAAGGCTAACGATGGTGACAAGACCATTCGTAACGACTTTATGATTGGCGACCTTGCTTTCTGCCGTGAAACAAACGTCGATGTTAGTTCCGTTAATCTTCACGGCTATTGGCGTTTGGTTGTTGGACGCAATGGTAATGATTCACTCACGGATAACAAAGAAGCTTGGATAGACCTTTCAAACAGGGCAAGCGAAACACTTACCATAGATGGAAGAGACTATACATGCAACGGCTATCAGAATGGTTCAGATGCTCCTATAGCGCAAGATGACATCATTCAACTTGGTAACATTGCCGACAAAGACCGTCAGGGTGCTATCGTTGAATATGTAGGTGGTGAAGATGCGCCATCGTATCAGATATTCCAAGGTATAGGCGAAGATTTGCCTTATCCATATACACTTGAAGACAAGAACTACATAGGGCTTGGTTACAGTTCACAGACTGGTCATGCGTACATGAACGTCTACGGTGACGTGTTCATCGGTGCGAAGCCCGACGCTGTTACTGGTGAGTCGCCGACGTACATCAAGTATGTTCAAGAAGACAGTGAAACAGGAGAGCCAAAACTATCTATAAAAGCAGAAGTTGAGTTTATTCATTCTGACGGGCAAGGCGGTTCTACATCAACAACGATGGATGATTTTGTTAAGTCTGTAGAAGATAGTTTTAAAGATATACAAGACCAGATAGATGGCAAAATCGACACATGGTATTACGAAGGAGTACCTACGTTACTTAACTTGCCTGCAAGCGAATGGAATACAGATGAACTTAAAAAGGAGCATATCGGAGACCTTTACTACGATAAAGAAAACGGAGATGCTTACCGTTTCATTTTTGACACATCTGTAGAGCCAAATGAATACAAGTGGATTCAACTCCATGACGATGCAATATCAGAGGCGTTAAGACTTGCTGCGGATGCAAAAGATACAGCAGACAATAAGCGTAGAGTGTTTCTTACACAGCCAACGCCTCCTTATGACGAAGGCGACATTTGGGTGAATGCCACATATCCAGCAAATAGCGATTCTACGGATGCTGCACAGAATAGATACTACAATGATGTTTTGTGTGCCAAGAAAGCAGTCCCGCGTACAGAGGACGGGAAAGAAATAACAACGTTCTCTATTACCGACTGGGAACTTGCGTCGAAATATACCGATGATACAAAGTTTGATGGATATATCAATCAGATACTTAACGGTACTGGTGCGAGCGGTGATTCTGCCATAGTCGCAAGCGCAATTAAGGCTATCAAAAATGCGCTGAACGAAGGCACTGTAATTGACGGCGGACTTGTCCTTACGTCACTTATAAGCCTTCGTTCAAACAATAAGACTTGGGCTGGTATAAGTGGTCAGTACGATGCAACGGCAAAGGGTTACGGCATTGCTGCTTGGTACGGAGGACGTTATGCTGATTGGGAAGTATATCTCGACACACTTACCCAAGAACAACGACAAAGTGCTACCATTACAGACGCTTATGCAAAGAGTCTGTTCCGCTTTGACGGCTCTGGCTACCTCGCTGGCGGCAACATTACATGGGATAGTCAAGGGCGCGTTGCTATTAAGGATATTACGACTCTTGTTGGAGGTAATAATACGGACATTTTAAACGCTCTTGCCACATTCAATAGCGCATTCCGTTTTACCACGGCACAAGGTTCATCCACAATACTTAACATTAATCCGCAGTATGCGTTCTCTCATTTGGAGATATATGACGTAAACGGTAACCATGCTGTTGCTACAACGGACTATGTAAATGAAAACTTTGTAACAAAAGATTTCTTTGAGAGCCTATTTGAACTCTACAACGACAATACGTATATAAACACCAACACAGACATATCAAAATACGACAAGTCCAAACTGAACATCAAGGCGATGTTCGGTTTCTGGACGGAGAAGTATATCTCGGCTTTAGGGAAGGGCGACGACGGTGGCGGCAGTGTTATCAGCGGCTACCTCAGTCAGCTTCTCGACGTGAATGTCACAAGTCCGCAGGTTGGACAGGCTCTTGTCTATAACGGGACGAAATGGGTCAATCAGACCATACAGACTGGCGGCATCGACTTCAATGACATGAAGTTGTTGACTGTCAAAGTGGGTACTAACACTAAGGTCGCGGAATACAAGGGCGAGACGGCAAAGACTCTTACGTTTGACGCTGTGGCCAATTCTGGTATCACGGTATCTGGCGATACAGGAGGTACTATTACCATCGGCTACACACTTCCGAAAGCAACGAAGGATATTCTCGGCGGCGTAAAGGTTGGGAATACGCTATCCATAAGCGACGGCGTGCTGAACCTGCCAACAATCAGCAACCTCGTCGCAGGAACATACCGAAGCGTTACAGTCGATGCCTATGGTCGTGTGACGGCAGGAACCAACCCTACCACGCTTGCAGGCTACGGAATCACGGATGCGAAGATTGCCAATGGCGTTATCACGCTTGGCACGAACACTATCACCCCGCTGACGGATGCAAAGATAAAGAGCGACTATGAGTGGTGGGGGCAGAAGATGAGCACCAATGGAAAGGTGAACGGCAACGTATTCATAAACATGTCAACTTTCGACCTTTCCAAGACGGATAACGGTGTCGCAACCACAATTTGGCCGGGATTCCGTGTCAGGGACAATGCCAATCGCAATTCTTTCCAAGCCATCAATGCCGTGTCTGCAAATGGTACAAATGCAGGGCGAATATCCGTCTACAACTATAATACGTCTGGAACTTCCGTCGCAGACAAGGGCATGACAATTTCAGTGGCCAAGAATGGTGACTGCTCCATCAGCCTTGAAGGAACTACGACTATAGGGGGCAATCTTACGCTTGCTGCGACGAGCGGCACATATATCAAGATAGGTGGCTTGTATCTTGTGTACGACCAAAGCAATAATGCCATCAAGGTATCTGCGAGTCCAACAGGTAACACCACGGCCAACTTCTATGCCACTGGTGCGGTGTCTGCATTGGGCATAAGTGATAGCGGTGGCACAAGCACGTTCAACGAAAGCCAGATGTGGACGGCATTGGGTACAAACTCTACAAGCAAGCTGATTTCGTCGGCATACCTCGGCAATGTGACAAAGACGCTGACAATAAAGAACGGCAATGGAGTCATTATTGGAACGTATAATGGAACTGAAACTAAAGAGATAACCGTACCTGGCCTGTCAGGAGACTACCTCCCATTGACTTTGCCCGCAGGAGGCAAGACCGTAACCATACCTTCCGTAGCAAACAACCTCAACAGCGTCGTTACATTCAAGAACGCTGGAAGCGACTATTCGCTGATACGCTTTGAGGGGAAGGATGCAGGCGGTCTCGGATTCATAGGCATCGGCAAGACGGGCGACAACGTGCATCTGTCATACGTCACAGCCGACGCAAATGGCGGGTACACCGAAGGGGAATCGCAATGGCACTCCATATTGCATACAGGAAACTTCAGAGCTGGCGACAACGTGAGCATCAGTTGGAATGCAACTGAAAAGAAGTATGTCGTTTCAAGTACAATCACTGCTCTTGACTGGTCTAAGATAACCACAGGGAAACCGACGACCCTTGCTGGCTATGGCATTGCGACGAAGTGGTGGGGGCAGACACACAAGACGGTCAGTGGTGAAGAGGTCGTTGAAGGTGACATGACGGGCGTTGGTAGCATTACCATGAGCGAAAATGTCTATATGGCTTACAACAAAGCCATAATAATGAAGACCAGCGAAAACAAAAGCGAGGCTGTCATCTCTCTTAGCCCGATTGATACGACGAAGACAGGACATGATAACGATGTCGTCCTGCTTGGATATGAAACAGCCAAGCACGGAATAAAGACGAGAATCTTCGGCGGCGACATAGGCTTCTATTACGGGACAGGCCGCGGGCACGGCATGACACTCACGTCCGAAGGAAAGCTTGGCATAGGAACAACCGCGCCAGAAACAACGCTTGACGTGTATGGCTCTGAATATGTGAAGGACGAACTGAAAATCGGCAACGAAAGGCTCTTCTGGTCAAATAGGGATGGGAACGACGTGTTCATGTGCTATTCTTGGAACGCAAGTGCCAACTCATACAGGGACATCCTTATAGGCACGTTCACAGATGCCATCCAATGGGGCGGACTGTATTTCAACAGCTCGTCGTGGAACTGGGGTGTCGGAACGGCCACTCCATCCACCAAGCTTGATGTCAACGGAAGCATAAAGGCGAACAGGTTCTATCTCCGCAAGCCGAACTCGGATGACACTGGTGCAATCTATCTTGTGTGGGACAACGATTCCAGCAATCCAGGCGTGCATCTTGTGGGAGCAGGGCTCTGGACGGACTCGTTCGTATCGGCACTTGGCAAGGGTGACGATGGTGGTGCAAGCACGTTTGACGAGACTGCCATGTGGAACGCCTTGGGGATTGCAGGCGCTTCGCACAAGATACATAACGACCATCTTTCCCTTGGAACGCTGACCATCAACGGAGAGACGTGGAATCCAGCCACCTCTGGAAACAAGACGATAAATATAACCTCTGCTGACGGATATATCACGCCAATCGCGTCGGGAAATGTCAACACTGCTAAAAGCGACGGTAATGTGTGGTTCAAGAAAGCATACGTTTCGTCGGATAGTACACCGAACAACGGAGTAGTGATTGAGTATGGGAACTCGACATCTTGGGTAGGGCAGCTATACCTTGGTGACAATGCCACACAAGGTTTGTATTGGAACGGTTGGTATAACGGCGTTCGTGGAACATGGAAGAAGATAGCGTTTGCGGACGACTACCTGCCGCTGACAGGCGGGACGCTTTCTAAGAGCGGGAGGGATATACTATACATTAATCAGGAAGGAAGCGATGCTGTCGGTTCTTATATTACATTCAAGGTAAACGGAACAGACGCTGGGTATTTTGGGTACAACACTGGTTCTGGGTTCTTCATCCAGCACGTATATAATGGTGTCAACAAAACGCTGAAAATAGGAACTGACGGCTCGTTGTCGTTTGCTGGCAATACCGTTCTCGACAGCGGGAACTCTTCTGTAACGTTGTCTGGCGAGACTTTGACGGTTAAGATAAACGGCACATCGAAATCGCTGACAAACACATGGCGTGGCATTAAAGACGAACTTACCTCCACAAGTACAACGGATAGCCTGTCGGCAAATCAGGGAAGATTATTGAAAAATGACGTTACAACTCTGCAAGGCTATTTCTCGAACGGAGTGGCAAAAAGTGCGGCAAAACTTAGCGACACTGCCGCTTACACTGCTTGGGGGCGTACATTCTTCACGAACGGTAAGCCGGCGACCGTCTCTGGCGCACTTGAAAGCGTTACAAACATCACGATGAGCGGTGACATCTACATGTCTACAGACAAGTACATCTACACAAAAATAAGCGGTTCAAACAGGGGACTGTTGGGTACATGGAGTGGATATACAGCAGCATGGCTTGGCTACTATACGGCTCATGACAGTGGGTACGACATGCTAATTTACGGCAAAAACATCAAACTATACTATGGTACGTCTGCAACACAGGGTTTTGTGTTAAATAATAACGGCAATGTCGGTATCGGCACGACAAGCCCTTCGGCAAAACTTGACGTACAGGGAAGCGTGAAGATTGGCGGTGCTACTTTGACATGGGATTCCGACAATCAGGCATTGAAGATTGACAAGGGCTTCTACTCTGATTCCTTTGTCTCTGCCCTTGGTGCAAACGCAAGCGGAGGAAGCGGTAGCGGTATTGATGCCAACTGGCTAAAAACCAATGATGTCCAAATACAACGGCTTGGCATAGGTGTTGCACCATCGTCATCCCATCAGCTAAAAGTACAGGGTGCATCTAATTTTACTGGAGATGTGGCCATCAATAGTGCGTTAACCGTCAGCAATAGCGTTACGGTCAACGGAAGTATTAGCTCCCAATATGGTAGCATCTCTTGCGCAAATGATATTACAGCAGGTGGAAGAGGATTGATTCAAAAAAGACTTACCGTTGGTGATACTTCGGTAAACACCAGTTACAATCTGTATGTCAATGGCTCATCACTATTCAATGGCAATGTAGGCATAGGTGGGTATGACAACGCTTGTAAACTGTATGTCAGCGGTAAAGTGAAATTTTCTAAGATGAGTATTTCCAATACCACGAATCCAGATAGCACCACATACACATCTTTAGGCGTAAGTGATTCTCTTAGTGTATCCGTCACAGGTTCTGCAAATATAAACAAGGCTTGGGTGGTAAGTTCTGATATGCGCCTAAAAGATGTATGTCAACATTTCGATATAGATATTACTTCTGTGGCGAAAGCTCCGCTCTTCACTTATCGATTAAAAAATAGTGGTAGTCAACTGATGGTTGGAACGTCGGCTCAATACTGGATGGATAAAATTCCCGAGACTGTGACATTGGGGTACGATGGCTATTATGGTCTCGACTACAACGGTGTGCTGACGGCATCGGTGATTAGCGTCGCCCGCAAGGTGGTAGACCATGAGTTGCGTGTAAAGCAGCTTGAGGAGAGGATTGCAGAGTTAGAGAACGAGATTAATGAACTTAAAGCAGCATAAGGATATGGCATACATTTCAGATTCATACGGAATACATATTGGTGCGCCAGTAAGCATCCGAGACGTACAAAGATGTCTTGGTTCAAGTAAAAACGACCTTGCGACATTGTGTATGTTGCCAAATGTCAATATGTGGTCTGGCGTTAAACCTATATGGCACACAAAAATTGGGGTGCTTTCTGATAGCGACAGGACAGGCCGTGCGTTGACAGGCTATAAAACAGGCGGCGGAATCAAAAAACGCGCCTATACGTGGCCAGACTACAAAGGCAGCATGGCATCGACAAGTTCTTACGGAAATCCAGCAAGTGAGATTTGGACTCACGACAAGCCTTCTGTAGGCGGTGGATGCGCTTTCCGTTTGACGGACTTTGCTGGTTATTACCACAACCAAAAAAACGTTTTTAGACTCTATTCCTATATCGACAATTTGGACGGATTACCCATTCCGTCTTCACCTTCATCTGACATTGGCAGCGCAGAAATACAATTCGTTATAGATTGCAATATCGTGACGGGGTGTGTAAAGCCAAATGTTCTCTTAGGCGATTGTATAAACCTTGGCAATGAGCATTTTTATCTTGGCGTAATATTGGCAAGCGGAAAAGGTACAAGCGACAAGCATTATGTTATAACTTCTGACGCTCCGCTTGAATCATGCTTTCACACAGACTCTTCGTCTGGAGATGTTTATCTGAGTGCATCACTTAAAGTAAATACCGCCACTTTTGCAAAGGCAGTGACTGGAGGAAGCGCAAGTGCTTACACAAACTATCCAATGCGAAACGGCGACAAGTGGACGGCATGCGTAGTCCTTGTCAACAGATACATAGCTGGCACTACGTCAAGCTACACATTTAATGACAACGATGTTATCGTAAGACTTGAATATGCAGAAAACATTGACAGATGGACACTTCCAATCAAGCAGAACAAGTATAATGTCATTTCGAGCATGAAGATGAATATACGTCTTGCAAAAGAATCGCAGCAGCAAAGCGGACATTGGGTTTATAGAATAGCGTTCATTGACATCATTGCGACGAAAGAGACAAGTGACAGTGTGACATTTAATCTTAACGGCATGTTCCAATGTCAAATCGGTAATGTGTCAATACCGAATGGCGGTGCGGCTTATAACGGAGATTCGCTGCAAGCATCTTTGGGTAGTGTCACATTCACAGGAACTGGTCAAGTTACACAAACAATACATCCTAACGTGTATTATGAATTAACAAGTGCAACTGCGGGAAACCAGTTGTTGAATGGAAGGTTGTCGTTCCTAAATGCAACTGTAGGAAATTTTGAAGGGGGATGGTCTGTAGACGCACATAATTACAACCAAGAATATATAGAATACAATTTATCTATCATATAATTCAAAAGTTTCAATTTAA
>Ga0247610_10006295_pt1 | contig 12380 bp, 14 predicted proteins | sample 174DNAGHGhighgp2_FD_193483 | JGI IMG/M metagenome (GOLD analysis project Ga0247610, IMG submission 193483) | Sheep rumen microbial communities from Palmerston North, Manawatu-Wanganui, New Zealand - 1742 DNA GHGhigh gp2 | ecosystem: Host-associated > Mammals > Digestive system > Stomach > Rumen...
TCGATTCATAAAGGAATGGTAGAGCTAAAAAAAAAATGACAAATGAATGTAAAAGGACTAATCGGCTATAATGTCTTTGAAACTGCAAATAATATTTGTAGTGCAATAAGACTTTATAAAGAAGGCATAAGAACTATGGAGGATATTATCAATGGAGTACATCAGATGCACTTCATAGGCATTGATAATACTACCTTTGCCTCTCGTTTATTCAACAAGCTCCTGGAAATGCAAGACTCCCAAGAAGCACAAGAAGCTTTTCTCGAACTATTTTTTGAGTACTTTATGGAGTTTGAGCAGGAAATGACTGTGTATGATATGACTGTTAATAAAATAACTATAGGAGAAGCCGTATGAGTTATATTAGATACCCATTAGATATTTCCTCTGCAATATATGAGGAAATGGAGAAACTTCGTAAATCCTATATAGGAGAGAAGATGAAGAAAGAACAAGCTCTTTATCTTCTTAAATGTATGGGACTTCCACATGAATCTCCAAAAATGTGGGAACTTGCTATCAAGTACGAATTCATTATTCAGAAAGGTTCTAAGAGATATACATATTATATGGTTCCTTTGGATCCTTATTCTTATAAGACTCTACAAAAACTCCAACTTGAATACTATAATGGTAAGCTTCCTAAAAAAGAGAAAGAGAAAAGAGAGAAAACTAAGGATGAGATTACTGGTTTAACCAGATTGACTCCTGAATTCTGTATTAATTTTCTTAAAACAAAGGGATATGCAGTTTTTAAACTTTCTCCAAATCTTGTAGCTCTTCAAAAGAAGTTTACTATTGAGTTTTTAATGGAATCAATGAATGCTGAACTAATGTAAAATCTACTGGGCAAAGGCATTAAGTCTGCGCCCTTTATTTTTAATCTATTTATATTATGATTCAATTAAGCAAAGGCGGGAATATTAATCTCGCAAAGGAAGCTGCTGGAATCACAGTCTTCAGAATGGGCCTAGCTTGGGATGCCAATGCTGGTTCAGGTGCTGACTTTGATTTGGACGTGGCTGCAATCCCTCTTAAGGAAGATGGGAAAGCTGTTGCTAATGATGCAATTTGCATGTATGGCCAGCTCAATTGGAAGGATGCTATTAAGCATTCTGGTGACGAACGTACTGGTGCTGCTGAAGGTGATGATGAGACTATCACTGTAGACACTGCCAAGTTACCTGCTGAGGTTGCTAAGATTGTTGTTCTTGTAAACATCTATGATGCTAAGAGACGGCAGCAAAACTTTGGCATGGTAAGAAACTCTAAAGTGACCCTTTATAAAGGAAGTACTGGAACTACAGGCGATGCTGTCCTGGCCAAGTATGACCTTGAGGAAGATGCTTCTATGAGCAGATGCCTCGTATTCTGTGAGCTTTACAAGAAAGATGGAGAGTGGAAGTTCAAGGCTATCAATGAGAGCAAGGGTAGCTTTAATGATACTACCTACCATCAGGTCCTCTCTAGTTATGGTATCGAATCTGCACCTTCTGACTTATGATAAACTTATCTAAAGGAGGCAGAATTAATCTCTCGAAGGACGAGAACGGTAGCAGTCTCGATAAGATTTTCTTTGGAACTAATTGGGGAATGATTAGAAAGAATTTTGGTCTATCTAAAGAAGCTGTAGACCTTGATTCTTCTGTAGTTCTCCTTGATGCTAAAGGAAACAAAGTCGACATTGTTTACTTTGGTCATAAGAATGCTCCTGGTGTTCATCACTATGGAGATGACTTAACTGGAGATGCAGATGGAGATGATGGTATGGACAATGAGACAATAGAAATTACTCTATCTAAGGTAGAATCTAGAGTAGAGCATGTCTTCTTTGTTCTCAATTCTTACCGTCATCACAAGTTCGATAAGATTCCTTACATAGGAATTCGAATCTATACTTCTCCAAATAATAAACCGAAGGAGCGTGTTTCTGATCCTGTAACTGTACTTGCCCAGTATTCTCTAAAGGATATGGCTGATGAGTTCCAGGGTAAAGAGAGTGTTATTCTTGGTGAAGCATATCGCCATAATGGAGAATGGAAATTTAAGGCAATAGGGCAATTCGGTAATGTACAAAGTGTATCTGATTTCGTTGCTCCTTGTAAACAACTAATTTAAAAAGTATATGGAAGAACTAGTAAAGCAAATTTTAGCCGATGGAAAAATCGACAAGGAAGAAGTTGAAAAGCTTCGTGAAATCATTCTCGAAGATGGTAAAATCGACGAGGAGGAAGCCAAAGCGTTGTTCAAACTCAACAATGAGGCTTCTGAAAAGTGCCCTGAATTTAAAGAGTTCTTTGTAGAGGCTCTGAAAGATTACTTCCTGGAAGACGGAGTGCTGGACAAAGAGGAAGTTACTTTCCTTAAAGACCAGATCTTCGCGGACGGCGAAGTTGATGAAAATGAAAAATCCCTTCTTGAAGCTCTTGCTTCTGAGGTAACTCTTCCAGAGGATTTAGCAGCACTTATCGACTAAACTCTCTATCTCAGTGGGACAAGTTCCACTGGGGACTTGTTCCATTTTAAAACAATTAAAGTATGAAAGGATTAACAAATAAACAAGCAGCACAATTACTCTCTTTAAATGGAGAGAATGTGCTTTCACCTGCAAAGCGTGACCCTTGGTATATAATGCTATTAGATGGTTTCAAAGACCCTCTAATCATTATTTTGTCTGTTGCCGCAATTCTGTCTCTTGTCATTGGCATTATTAAGACAGAATATATGGAACCTATAGGCATCATTGCTGCTATTGCTTTAGCAGTAGGTATAGGTTTTTGGAATACTTATTCAGCATCTAAGAAGTTTGATTTACTACTTACGTATGCTGATGACACTCTTGTTAAGACTTATCGTGATGGTTACATCACGGAAGTTAAAAGGCGTTCTCTTGTAGTTGGAGATGTAATCATTCTAGAATCTGGAGAAGAAGTTCCAGCTGATGTTACAGTACTATCTGGAACTTGTTCATGCGATGAATCTTCATTTACTGGAGAATCTAAACCTGTTAATAAGGGCCCACTTAATGCTGAAACTCCGGGAATGTTTGTACAACAGAATAAGATGCTTAGAGGTTCTACCCTATTGGAAGGACGTGTAGAATGTGTTATAGAAAGCACAGGAGACACTACGGTTCTTGGACAAATGGCTAGACAAGCATCTGAAATTACTGATGTAGAAACTCCACTAAATATACAATTGGATAAACTCGCTTCCTTAATAAATAAGATAGCTTTCTGGTCTGCAGGAATCTTATTAGTAGCTTTATTTACAAAGTATGTATTTATTGATCAAGCTTATATAGGAAAGGATACATTAGGAATTGTTAATGATTCATTACAGTTCTTAATGATTGCAGTAGCACTTATTGTTGTTGCTGTTCCTGAAGGACTTCCTATGGCAGTTACTCTTGCACTTGCTTACTCTATGAAGAAAATGGCAAAAGAGAACAATCTTATCAAGAAGATGCATGCTTGTGAAACTCTTGGTGCAACTACACTTATTCTTACTGATAAGACGGGAACTCTTACGGAAAACAAGATGACTGTGGTATTTAAGTCTATTAATATAGGGTACAACGATATAGTGCTGAATTCTACAGCATTTAATCATGTAGGCAATCCGACAGAACAGGCGCTTATCCGCAGTCTTGGAACTACTGATGCAGCTATACAGGATGTAAGGACTCGTTATCCTATTGTGTATCGTGAAGAGTTCAACTCTGATCGTAAATACATGAAATCCGTATATAAAGCTGAAGACGGAAGATTTATAGTACTTATTAAAGGAGCACCAGAAATTGTGATTGGTTTCTGTCTTAAGGATAGAGATGATTCTTATAAAGCTGAACAGACTAGAGGACGCAGGGTTATTGGTTTTGCTATACGTGTTGATGAAACACTTGACACCGTGGAACTTAATCAAGAATTCGAGTACTTAGGTCACGTCGCTATTGAGGATCCTGTCCGTTGTAATGTACCTAATGCTATAAAGCAAGCCAGAGAAGCAGGAATCAAAGTGAAAATAGTAACTGGAGACAATGCTGAAACTGCTGCTGAAATAGCTAGACAAGCAAAGATTTCTGATTATCCACAGGTAGTATTAGGTAAGGATGTTCCCAATTCTAATCTATCTGTAATAAGTAAAGCAGATGTCTTTGCTCGTACTAAGCCAGAGGACAAGCAACTACTTGTGAAGAAATTCCAAGCTCTTGGTGAAGTGGTGGCTATGACTGGAGATGGAACTAACGATGCTCCAGCTCTCAATCATGCAGAAGTAGGAATAGCAATGAACAATGGAACAGATATAGCTAAAGAAGCTGCTGATGTAGTCTTATTAGATAATTCATTTCCTTCTATAATTACAGGAATCAAATGGGGAAGAAGTCTCTATAAGAATATTCAGCATTTCATTTTGTTCCAACTCACTATTAATGTGGTAGCAATACTCACTGCAATAATTGGTCCATTTATTGGTGTGAACCTCCCATTCACTGTAACGCAGATGTTATGGGTAAATCTTATAATGGACACATTTGCTGCTCTTGCTCTTGCTACTGAACCAGCTAATGATGCTGTAATGCTAGAAAGACCTAGAGACCCTAAGGCATTTATTATAACCAGCGAAATGTGGTTTACCATTTGTACTAAGGGAATTATATTCTTTACATTGATGGTCCTATTATTAGTAACTGAATGGGTTAATCTAACTCAATTCTTTACTATCTTTGTAATGCTACAATGGTGGAATCTATTTAATGCTAGAGTATATGGACAAAATCGTTCAATCTTTGACGGTCTAGGTAAGAATTGGGCGTTTACTGGTATTGCCCTTGCTATTCTAGTAGGACAGTTTCTAATTGTACAGTTTGGAGGTGAAATGTTTAGAACTGAACCTCTAACTCTTACTCAGTGGCTGTACATAATAGGTGGAACTTCACTTGTAGCTATTCTTGAGGAGTTTTCATATTGGGCTAAGAAAATTACTTGTTAACAAGTGTTAAACAGTTATAGTTGATAATTCTTTCTACTATTTCTGTTAGGAGGAGATGATTTCTCCTCCGTATGGCTCCTTGGCGAAATTGGTAGACGCGTCAGACTTAAAATCTGGTGGCCAGTAATGGCTGTGTGGGTTCGAGTCCCACCGGAGCTACATAAACCAATAAAATTTTTAATAATTATGCATACAAAAGAAGAAATAAAAGAAGACCTTGATAGACTTCATGAGTATGTTGAGGCATTACATGTAAAGTATGGTCCAGAATTTAGCTGTATTATAGCTGCAGGAACTGGAATGCATACTAAATTCAGTACTGAAGATACACCTGATGCATATGCAGGATGTGCTTGTGTAATTGGAGAAGAATCTATGCTTCATCAGGCTTGTCATTGCTTACTTAATTCTTGTAAGTTTATTGACAGTATGCTAGATACTATGGGTTGTATACTACTTAAAAGGCATGAAGAAAGAAACCTAGATAAGGAGGTAAATTTATTACTTGTAAAATCTATGGAATCCTTAAAGGAGATGCTCATGTCTTGTACTGAAGAAGTTAAAAAGGAAAAGGAAGAAATAGAAGATTCTGTTAATGATCTTCTTGATTCTTTAGGCCTTAAAAATTAAACAAGGTTGGGGCAGTGGCGCAAATGGTTGAGACGCACTTGACTTAGGATCAAGAAACCGAAAGGTTTGTGGGGGTTCGAGTCCCTTCTGCCCTACGAGAATAATCTAGAGTATTCTCTGGACGTATGAATGCACGTGATTATATGTAAAGCTGCAACAGGAAGGGTTCCCTAGAGGAATGTGGTTCGAATCCACATGCAGTTCTAATTAAAACCTTGAAAATTATGAACAACAACTTACTATTTAAGGTTCTGGAAGCACAACCTAACAAAATAAGTGCTTTCGACTATTTAAAAGATCCACTTGAAAGGAACAACGTCAAGGCTCTTTTACGAATGTATGATTTAATTCCTTTACTTGCTCAGACAATCTTAGATGAGATGGTAGACCGTCTCAAAGAAGGTAATCTGTATACTAAGAATATTAAGAAGGATTATCCAAAAATAACATCTTGGTTAACAGAATCTTCAAGGCAAGCTATAAATAGATACAAAGAGGATGAAACTGAACATGGATTCAACACTGTTATTGGTGAGTATGAACTCCAACTTAAAATGATTGATGAACTATCAAGAAAAGTCCTTCCTCATATATCTAAAGAGTCTAGAAACATTTGGAGTGAGCATCCAGATTTCTATGATTTAATGTCTAAAGGTAGAATTAAAGCATTTGTAAAGAAATATATATCTTTACTCTCTTTAATAGAAGAGATAACTAGTACAGAAAGCTTAATAGAATTTAAGAAGTCTGTAATAGATAGATGTATTCCAATGGGTCAGCTGGAGGTGGGACAAACATTTATGTTCCCACAACCAGAACACGCTATGGATGATGGTGGGCAAATGTTTACTTATACAGGTTTATTTGAAGAAGATATTCCTAATAGTGAAGACAGGAATGTAGTCTGCCATTATCGCAAAATCAGTGATTCAATCCATGTAATTTATATAGAGCATAATTGCTTAAGAGCAGTAATGCCCTATTAACCTCAGCTCTGGTGCTTTGGAATGGTTCGAATCCATTCCTGGGGACAAAACAACTTTGTAATATGGAAAAAGTTAAATCTTTATTTGTTAAGAAGGACACTAGGGATGTCCTCAACTCAGATGCAAATATCTTTGAGCAAGAAAGATTTGCGCGGGAGCATCACACTCTCTCTGAGAATGGTAGTGATAAGTACACTACTACTGGAAATGTATTCTTAGATGACTTTGCTATGTTATCTAAGTATAAAGCTCCACGCGATGTTAGTGAGATTTTTGAGACCATGAATAAGTTATGGAGTCATGACCCACTTCGTACTTTACAGATTACAGTATTTTTGAGATTGATTACTCGTAAAACTGTACTATTTAATGGTAACAAATTATCTACACAGAGAGGACAGGGTCTAAAACACGAATTCTTAGGACGTTTATTGTGGATGGCATGCATGCACCCAGATACATTTAAAAAGAATATGCAGTACTTTGTGGTTGCAGGCTCTTGGAAGGATGTATTTGATTTGCTGAGATATGATCTCTCATATAATGGTAGAGAAAGGCCAATGCTAGATTGGAAGTTTATGATTAACTTTATAGTTGATGGACTTGCAGACAAGAATCAGTCTAACTTAGTTAAGAAATATCTTCCTCAGATTCAATGTGCGAAGGCTTGTAACACTTTACAAAAGCAGTGCAATACTGTAATTGGAAAGCGTATTGCTACCTTTGTATTTGGCCCAGCTAATACTGATGAAGAAAAGATTCGTAATACCACTGATTATAGAAAGCTCAAAACTTCTGGAACTGCACATGATTGGCAAAAGAAAATTGCTCAGCAAGATTATCTCCATATTAATTGGGATACCATTGCGGGACGCGCTTTACAAAGGCTTGTAAACTCTAAGTTCTTAGAAAATCATAATCTTGAAGAGATATTTAGTAATTGGATGCTTAATCAAGAAGTAGCTAAGTATACTGGATATCCTTATGAACTCTTTAAAGATGGAGGTTATGATTACTATGGAACTTATAGTAAGAAAGGTTCAGAGCTTATTAAGAGCTTGTATCCAAAGAAGTATCAGCAAGAGCTTACTAATAAACAGTTCATGCAACTTGTAGAGGTAGCTAAGCATGATATGAACAGACAAACTGGATTCATTGTAGCTATGGATGTGTCAGGCTCTATGACATCTAAGTGTACAGGTTCTACTACTATGTCTGCTTATTCTGTAGCTAGAGCAATGGCTTTGTATTTCTCTTACTTATTAAAGGGTAAGTTTGCAAATACTTTGCTTGCTTTTAGTGATAGGGTTGTTATAGACAGATTTGAAGGAAGTACTCCTTTAGAGAAGTTCTATAATGGTTATTATAAGTATAATGCTTGTAATACAAACTTCTTCCAGATTGCTCAACTGTTTGGACAGTTAAAGGCTAAGGGTTATCCAGAATCAGACTTCCCAACTGGTGTAGTATGTCTTTCAGACGGTGAGTTTGATAGACAGGCTGGAGATTGGGATACTACAGGTGAATCTGATTGGCGTTCTAGAAGTAATGCTTCAAGAGAAACTGTTTTTGAAGCCTTTAAGAAGCATCTTCTAAAGTGTGGATTCTCTAAAGAGTATGTAGATAACTTCAAATTAGTTCTATGGGATATTCCTAATAGCTATTACAGAAACAGTACTCCAAAGTTTGAAGCATTAGCTAATACTCCAAATATATTTCACATGTCTGGGTTTGATCCTGCTGGAATTGCCTTTTTAACAGGAACTTCTCAAGTAGCCTCAACTCCACGTACTCCAGAAGAATTGTTTGAAACAGCAATGCAACAAGAACTCATCCAATTGCTTAAAATTTAATTTTGCTATTAAGTTTGTATCATTGAAAGGAACCCGCTGTGAAGTTCGTTCCTTTATTTCATAAATATGGAAAAAATACCTGTAGAACTCTTGCTGAAGTATAGTAGACAGGAGGTAGGAGAATTGAAGTCAGAAATTGAAGAATTGAAGTACAAGTTGAAAGAAAAGAATAAAGAGATTGATAAGCTTAATAATAAAATAAAGAAATATCAAGATCTTACAAAGCAACTAAGTCCTGTATTACAAGTTAATCGTAGTTTTTCTAATATACTTCATACTTGGAATAATATTAAAACTCGTAGAGAAGTAAAAAGAGAGAAAAAACGAATTCAACTATACAAAAGAGCATCTAAATACTACAATGCTTGGTATGAAGGATGTAAAATGTTACTTTCAATTCTTAAAGAAATAAGAACAACTGACTTAAATGCAACTCCAGAATAAATTGTAAATTTTTGTTAATTTATTTGGAAATGCCAGAAATATAGTTAGAATTGTATTTCCAACCTGGCAAGGAATCTTTAAAGAAGTCTTACAGCAAATTACAACTTATATGCTTTTATAAAGAAAGGAGTAGCTTGTATTAAGACTTCTTATTCGTGTCTATGGCCGAGTGGTTGAAGGCAGCAGACTGTTAATCTGCCGTGGAGAAATCCCCATCGTAGGTTCGAATCCTACTGGGCACGCTAAAGATGTGGCTGCTCTTCGGAGTACACAGCAAATTATTTCTGCATCTATTAAAAAATGATTCAACCGAGGACTGCTGAGTTGAGGAGGCTGAGAGCCACATCTTCAAATAAAATTCAGTAGTACAATGCAAGGCAGTCCTCAAATTTTCTTGGAGGGAGGGCAGGATGGATAATGCACCAGTCTTCTAAACTGGCGGAGTGGAAGCTCCATCTGGGTTCGAGTCCCAGTCCCTTCACAATTATGAAAGACAAATTAAGACAATGGTTTTATCAAGTCAATCATGCTAAGTATAAGCATTATTTTGAAGAGTGGTATTCAAACCTAACTCCTCAACAATTAAGATGGTATGAAAAGATATTTTAGATTAAGAATGTATTATTAAACTAAAATTAAAATGAAGAAATTTTTAGGATTAATTACTGTATTTCTTGTAAGTCTTATTATAGGATTTTCAAGCTGTACTAATTGTTCAAATCAGCCTGTAAATCAGGTAAAAACAGAGATTGTTACGAAAATAGATGTAGACCATACAATAGCTCTAGACAGACAAACTATGTATGCAAAATACAAAGATAATTATTGTTGGTATGAGACATAGATTCTTCTTCCAGAGTTTCTTGATGCTGAGAATGTAACATCTGATCCAGAAATGGTTGTGAATGTTTTACAAAGCATTGTTGAAGAAGGAAATGGTGCTGATGTATGGGTACATAAATTCCAGCATTTTAAAGATGGAAAAGTTGTACATGACTCTATTCAAGGTTTCTGGATTGAAAATTATGCACTAAATGATGAAGTAATTAAACTTAATTATGCTGCTGCTTATGATAGAATGATGCAGTCTAATTTTCCAAAACCACATTCAAGGTATGTTACTTTAAGAAATCCTATAGGTCCAGTAGCAATTAATACACAATGGATTTTTGGTAATGTTCATGAACAAATTTGGATTGATGCTGTAACAGGTGATGCTAAAAATTCTAATCCAGCATTTCCTAAAGAAAAAGGATTCAAGATGCCTCTCGGTGAGTGGCCTTAATATATATATATATCGTGGCTGCGGATACACGTTAAACTCCGCTCCTATGGGGTTGCATGTGCCAAGGCTGGCGAGGTTCCCTTGCAAGGAACTTGCGGAGAGTTCGATTCTCTTCAGCTCCACAATTCTCTCGCCCCCGTAGAGAATAAAAATACCAAATTAAAGAGGTCATACAGCAAATTTTCTTTTTAGCATTAATAATTGATAAAAATTTATAGGAATTTATTCAGTCCCTGGGTTTGACTCCCAGTATTGTAAGTTTTGGTGTTCTTATAGTAGCAGTAATGTTGAAGGGCTGCTTATCTACGACCTCTTAAAAGGGTTAGTGAGCTCCCATGGCGGGAGACCCGGCCTGTCACGCCGTGCAAATAAGGGTTCGAATCCCTTCTAGCCCGCAAGTCCAAAACAAAGAAACAATTAAAGTGTTTAAAAAGACTTGATTATGAAAATACCTAAAGTAGACCAAGAAATACTTGATAAGTATTTTAAGGGAAAAATCATCAAACGAGTCTTAAAAACACCGTACATTCGATCTTATGTATCTACAGATGATGAGGCTTGTACCATAGCTACTCCTTCCAAAAAGAATGTAGTTTCAAGCACTTTAGCTGTAGTTGCTTCACAGAAAGGTTGGAATCTATCAGTTCAATCTGAAAGACACCTCCTTGTCTGTCTCTTGCGCCCTTAAAAATAGGGCACACGTACAGGTAGTTCAGTTGGTAGAACGGTGGACTCCAAATCCATTGGTCGTGGGTTCGAATCCTGCCCTGTATGCTTCTCATTGATAATAAATCATTGTTAAAGTATTTGGTCTGTGAAGATAGAATACTTATTTGGGCAGTTGTCCGAGCGATTAGGTGACGGTTAGATTATAGTATTATGTATTTAATGTTTATGTTATGTAGTGTTTAAAATGTGGAAAAGAACTTACAGGAAGACAAACAAAGTTTTGCTGTAAAGAGTGTAAATAGGAGTATTATAAAGGTTCTAACAATGGTATTTCTTATAATACTATTTATAGTAAAAGAAGAGATTATCATGGTTTATATCTTAAATATAAATTGATATTAGCAAGAGGAGGAAGATGTGAAAAATGTGGGTACAATAAAAATATATCCGCTTTACAATTTCATCATTTAAATCCTGAAGAAAAGTTATTTGAGCTTGATTCTAGAACTATTGAACGTAAGAAAGATAGGGAAATTGTAGAAGAGTTCAATAAATGTATCCTTTTATGTGCTAATTGTCATGCTGAATTACACCATCCAGATTTATTACTTGAAGATTGTTCCAAATTTAAAGAACTATCAGAAGGTATTAAGTATAGAGAACCTCATAATTTAGATGATATCCAGGTGCCTGAGTGATTATAGGGCAGCTCTGCAAAAGCTGTATTCGTCGGTTTGAATCCGACCCTGGATTCTATAAGCAAATCCGTCTAGATTGGTTTGAATCCAATACTGCCCTCAGTGAAATAAAAATTCTATATGGTATTTGGTTCGTGAGAATAGAATACTTTTTAATATCGTGGTCGAGTGAAACTGGATATTTATAAATCACATCTGTCTCATAAGCAGATAATAGTGGGTTCGACTCCCACGACCGCAACAATTTGGGTAGATATGCAAGTGGTCAAAGTAGGCAGACTGTAAATCTGTCGCCTTTATGGCTTCGGTGGGTTCGAATCCCTCTCTGCCCACTTCAAAGAGCACGTCCAGCAATTCTATCTCTAGCATTTGTTTGAAAACAAAGGGTCGTCAGTTCGAATCTGACCTTCCCCCACTTGTGAGGGGAAGTAGCTCAGTTGGTAGAGTTTATAGAAGTGCTCTTTTCTTGCCCTCATAACTTTAATTGGTAGAGTGCCTGACCTGTAATCAGGATGTTGTCAGTTCGAGTCTGGCTGGGGGCCAATTCGCACCGTTCTAAGTGCAGACTTAGGACTGTTGTGGTTACGTGTCCGTCTTATGGTGACATCTAAATGATGAAGATGGACAAAAGAATACTTACAGCAATGTTATAAGTACTATGTTATGGAAACAAAGTTGTGTGAAAGTATTCTTATGAGCGGGCTTCGGTCCGCTCTTTTAATCTAATAGAGGTTTACACAGAGGATAGTAGAATTTCGTTTCCGTAAGGAGTAATCAATCGTGAGGATAATCTGTGTATCTAGCTAGAACCTCTATTACTTGC
>Ga0247610_10006296_pt1 | contig 12379 bp, 11 predicted proteins | sample 174DNAGHGhighgp2_FD_193483 | JGI IMG/M metagenome (GOLD analysis project Ga0247610, IMG submission 193483) | Sheep rumen microbial communities from Palmerston North, Manawatu-Wanganui, New Zealand - 1742 DNA GHGhigh gp2 | ecosystem: Host-associated > Mammals > Digestive system > Stomach > Rumen...
AAAAAGCCACCCCCGTTTTTTGTTTTAAATTTCAAACATCAGGGATTAATCATGAATAAAGAGATTTTCAACGGATTTCCGCAGTATATCCGTATCACAATCTGTGCTCAAATCAAAAAATTGTTGTCGACGCCGTACTTCTGCTATGACGACCGGGAAGATATTGCGCAGGACATGCTATGCCACTATTTGTATAAGTTTTACGAAATCCCTGATGTTGACGAAGCATTAGTGGTGCATGACCTGCGTCAATATGCCTTGCACTTACTGGACAAACGAAAGCGAACCCGCGCACATTTAACATCCTCATTAGATTCTGATCAATCTGATGGGGATTTTTTTTGCGCCAATTTAAGCACATCTACTGACAATGTTCGGATGTTGATGGCTTATGAGTTTCTTGAAAGAGCCGATACACCGAAACTTAAATCTGCCATGCGACTTATCATGGAAGGTGAAAGCATTGACAGTGTGTCGCGCACGCTACATATCAGCAAAGAGACGATTTATAAGTTCTTCAAGAGAATGCGAGAACTGTAAGTTTGCAATGCCGGCGCGGTGGTAACCAATGGGTCCTTCCTGGCGATTTTTCGTATGCGGGGCCGCAAGCCGCAGTGTTTTTTTAGTAAAATCAAAAAAATTTTGGGTGGTCAGTGGTCAGATAAAAACATATAAATATCAATTACTTATAAAGTTTTATTTTAAGTTTGGGTGGTCACTTGGCGATTTTGGGTGGTCACCCGAGTGGTCAGGCATCCGGCTATGGGTCCTTCCTGGCGAGTTTTCATATGCGGGGCCGCAAGCCGCGCCATTTTTTTAGCAAAACAGAAAAAATCCGGCTGGTCACTGGTCACCTAAAAATATAGCAATATCATATAGTTATACGATTTTCAAAAATCGGGGGCTGGTCACTTTTAAAATCGGGCTGGTCACTTGCCTGGCAACTTGATTGGTCAGTTGATCTTCTATAAGTCATTTTCTTGATTTTTAATAAAATAAAACATGTACCAACAAAAGATTATGAAGTCCCAGACTAATCAAAATGAGCTATAAAATCTATATGTTTGCAGTAATTTTCTTTGAATTTCTCTTTATCAAATTTACTATTATAGGATAAGATATTACGATTTTTAATAGCTCCTTGTTCATACATCCAATTCTCAGGATTTTCTTTATAAAATCTATCAATATTATCTTGGATAATTCTTTGTAATTGTTCAGTTTGCCGATTAGCATAGTATGAATAAGCTGCAACATCTATAACTTCAGGTGCAATATTCCTATTAAATGTTTTAAATTTTTTAAAAGCTGTTTCTTTGTATATACTATAGGCAACACTATTTGTTGTATGAGAAAAGATTTTTTCAATAATACCTATACTGCAGTTGTCTATATTTTTTACATGATTAAAGATTTCAGTATCACCCTCGTGCAAGCAAATCAAAAAAGTAGCTAAATCAGGTGAAAATAACTCCTTCCCAGCACTTATTTGTTTTACAAATAACACCAATCTATCAAAAACCTGTTCCATTTTTCGTAGAGAAAAACCAAAAAGTTCACTATATGCTGCAAAATATCTTTTAATTATACTTTCAGATGTTTGAGTTAAGTTAAATCGTTTAGCAATTTCTTCTTTTGAGAAATCTCCATGATGACTATACGTATGTGCACAATAAAAAGAATTATATATATCAACCATAAACACTAATTCGCGTTTTTCCTGTTGTATTTTCTCTATATAGCTTTTAATTTCTGATTTTTCGTACAAATATTCAGCGAAAGATAGTCTATCTGGTTCTGGCAACATAAAAGAATTACTTATAAATTTTCGTTTATATCCTTCGTAATCTATGGTTCCAAAAAGCGTTTGAACAGAATTTTTTAATTGTTCTTCATCTAGAGCCAAAACGAAAACAAATCCCGGAACATCAAAAAAATGCTTTAATACCTCTAGAGTCTTTACAGCATAGTCTGGCTTACATCTATCAAGTTCATCAATAATGATAACAATAGGACTATCTGATTGCTTTGATGACCACTTTGTTAATTGATCTTTCAGTTCTTTCAAATATCTTTGGTATTCGTTATAATCATCATATATTGTTTCTGATGTAAACTTTTCCTTACATACTTCAGTAGCATCTACACCTAATGCTACATTTGATGCAACTTTAGCAGATATTTCACATAGGGAAGCTAGCGTTTTAGAAGAAAACTTACTAACAGAATCTATTATTTTAGCTGGAAGCTTTTTTCCTTTATTATTGTATAATTTATTCAGTTCCGCCAATATAGGAATAAAAGGATTGTCATAGAAATCCATCTCCCATATATTCAACTTTCCGACTTTGACTTTATCTTTTGCCAATACTTGTTGCAATTTGTTACAAAAGAAAGTTTTACCAATTCCAAACTTAGCAGATAATGAATATACTTTTGACGTTGAACTAGTCTTATATGTGTCTTGCTCTATTAAATGAGCAAAATCTATAACATTAGATTTTATATTAAGCTTATCATCCTTAAAAATCTCATCATAATCGTGAATAGTCCAAGTATCTACCATTTTTATTCCTAATGTAAAAGTATTGATTATATACTTTATATCTAGGTTATAATTTGCCGAAAAGCAAGTAATGTACCTTATATTTCTATTACAAGATGCTTTGCTGTGGTTTGTTTCGCTTACAAACATAGATTATGCTGTTATTCTTTCAGGTAAACACTTGCAATCAAAAAATCTTTCCGTTAAAATTCACTAAATTTAATTAATTTTAAGAGAGCGGAAATGATTACTGGTGCATTAAAAAATAAGGTTGATAAAATTTGGCAAGACATTTGGGCTGGTGGCATTACAAATCCAATAACAGTCATAGAGCAATTAACGTATCTGATGTTTATCAAAAGCCTTGATGACAAAGAGCTTGAAACAGAGCAGATGGAAGTTTTGACAAATGCTACAATGAAAAAAATCTTTCCTGCAGATATTGTCGGGCAGTCAATGCGGTGGCATAATTTCAAAAACAAAGAAGCCGGTGAAATCTTTGAAATAGTAAAAGATCAAGTATTTCCATTTATCAAAAATTTAGGCAATGGGCAGGATTCTGCTTTTTCTCGTTACATGAGTGATGCCATATTTATGTTTCCGACACCACAGTTGCTTGAAAAAGTAATCACAGGGCTTGATGACTTATACGAGCATGATTTAACAGGGCTGGATATCCAGGGCGATTTGTATGAGTATATGTTGGATAAGTTAGCAACTGCAGGGCAAAATGGGCAATTTAGAACACCGGCACAAATTCGTAATATGATGGTGCAACTTCTAGAGCCATCACCGGATGATAAGATTTGTGACCCGGCATGTGGCACAGCAGGTTTTTTAATTTCTGCGGCAGAGTTTGTGCGTAAAAAATATGAAGATAAGATGACAGATGCACAATGGCAATGGTTTGCAAACCAGATGTTTAATGGTTTTGATATGGATAGAACCATGCTCCGTATTTCTGCGATGAATTTAATGTTGCACTCTATAACTTGCCCCACCATTGAGTATAAGGATAGTGTTTCCAAAAATAACGAGATTGAAGATGAATATGACATTATCTTAGCCAATCCGCCATTTTCCGGTAACATTGATAAAGAAAGCATCAGCGATAGCCTTAAAAAGATATGTAATACGACCAAAACAGAGCTGTTGTTTGTATCACTGTTTTTGCGGATGTTAAAAAAAGGTGGTCGCTGTGCTTGCATTGTGCCGGATGGTGTTTTGTTTGGCACAACTAAAGCACATAAAGATTTGCGTAAAGCCTTGGTGGAAGATCATCAGTTACAAGCAGTTATCTCTATGCCATCCGGTGTATTTAAGCCTTATGCCGGTGTATCAACAGCTGTCTTGGTATTTACTAAAACAACAGATGGCGGCACAGATAAAGTTTGGTTTTATGATATGAAGGCCGATGGATTTAGCCTTGATGACAAGCGTAATCCTGTAGCAGAAAATGATATTCCTGATATTATAGAGCGCTTTCATCATTTAGATAAAGAAGCCACCAGAGCCAAAACGGAACAAAGCTTTTTTGTAGATAAGGCAGAAATTGTTGCCAATGAGTATGATTTATCCATTAATCGCTACAAAGAAGTCATTTATGAAAAGGTGGTTTATGATAAGCCCTCGGTTATTTTGGAACGGATTGAAACACTTGCCACAGAAATTGCCACCCAAACCGCAAAAATAAAAGAAATGGTAAAGGAAGCCAAGTAATGACGAAGTGGCAGAAGGTTAAATTAGGGGATGTTTGTGAATGTCTTGGAAAAGGCAAACACCCTGCATCTTTTAGTGATATCAAAGGCACATACCCTTTTATCGTTTCGGGATTATCTGAAAAAAAATGCAATGAGTATGATAATGATGATGAGTGTTTTATAATTGGTGTTGGTGGCTGTGCTAATATTCACTACGTTAATGGTAAGTATGCAGCATCAGATCATACTTATATTTTCAAAAGCAAAGATGATCGTATTTTAACAAAATATATATACAAATATCTCAGTGGAAACATAAGAATTTTGGAAGATGGTTTTAAGGGGGCCGGTATAAAAAACATATCAAAATCATACATTATGTCCATATTAATACCTCTACCACCAAAGGGCGAGCAGGAAAGGATTGCCAAAGAGCTTGATGCAGTGTCAGATCTTTTGGCGAAACAAAAGCAACTCCTCGCTGAACAAGATACGCTGATTAAATCCGTTTTTTATGATATGTTCGGCGACCCTGTGACTAATGACAAAGGATGGAAAATTGAGAAATTTAAGAATTTAGGTTATTTAGCTAGAGGTAAATCCAAACATAGACCAAGAAATGATCCAAAGCTTTTAGGTGGTGCTTATCCTTTAATACAAACAGGGGATATAGCACAGGCTGATTTGTATATTGAAAAATATAAACAGACATATTCGGATTTAGGGCTAGCTCAAAGTAAAATGTGGAATAAAGGTACCCTATGTATTACTATTGCTGCCAATATTGCAAAGACAGCTATTCTTAAATTTGATGCATGTTTTCCTGATAGTGTTGTTGGGTTTATAAGTAATTCTAAAAGCCATATCATGTTTATACAAATATGGATGAGTTTTTTACAGAAAATATTAGAGGATAATGCTCCTCAAGCAGCACAAAAAAATATTAATTTGGAAATACTTGAAAATTTAGATGTTATAGTTCCACCTTTGCCTTTACAACAAAAGTTTGCTAATATTGTAGAGCAGATAGAAACACAAAAACAAACAATAAAATCTGCTATCGCCGAAACAGAAACCCTCTTTAACGCCCTAATGGCAAAGTATTTTGATGAGGAGTAATGGCGGTGACTAAGGGCGCTAAATTACTTGATACATATATCTTTTTGCCGCTTTTTAATGTTCATATTGACGAGAAGGTTTTAAACAGGCGTATTCATGGCATCAAGTTTATTACAGCCAAAACATATACTGAAAAGTATAAGCCGCTACTAACAAAAAATCCCTTCGCTAATAGAGAAACAACTCTAGATAGAGACATTTTTATACAACAAGGTGCATTATTAATGCAACCAGTGACGGATTATCTACTTGTTAGAAAAATTAAATTACCCAACGCAACAGATCAAAAAACTTCTGATGAATGCAATAATATTCTCAAAACTGAATATAATTGGTTAATACATTTTATCATAGCTTGTCGTCTTTATAAAACAGGAGACATTCAGGTCAATTCTGTGTATACGATTTCGCAAAAAACATTTATTTGCCACACTTTAGGTGTTTGCACACCTCTTGATTATATATGGCCAAGAGAACCGCATGCTAAAAAGTTTTGGCAGAGATATTCTATTGATAAAAATGACATAAAAAATATTTTTAGATATGAACAAAACTATTTGTTGGCAAACAAAGAAATGCTTATGCCCGTTAAATATTTTATGCAATATTATAGTGCAACGGATTTATTTGATAAAATAGTTAAATTAGCCATTGTCTGGGAAACAACTTTGCTTAATGGAGAAAGTAGTGAACTGAACTATAAGCTAAAGATCAGAGGATCCCGCTTATTTAAGTATGATATTTCTCAAATTTTAGGTTTAGCATATTCTGTTCGCAGTGAGATCCTACATACAGGCAAACTAAAAGATAGCACAAATAAAAAACTAAAAGCACAAACAAACTGTGATGATAAAACAGATGCATTGTGGGCTTTTACCATACAATATTTAGAAGAAATCACTAGAGAAATCATTATAGTTTTTCTGAGATCACGACAACCACTTGCTGATACAGCCAAACAAATAGACCAGGAAATTTTTGAAGGCTTTAGGAAAAAATAATTGAAAAATTAACATTTCCTAATTAAAATGAACACAATTTGTTTGTTTAAGGACTTATAATGGCTAATTTTTCGTTTTTAACAACTAAAAAAGAATATCTGATGTTTGCTCCAGCTTGTTTGGAAGCAGAGAAAGTCCTTCACTCATCTCCGGCTATGTGTGCCATTGGTTGCCGTAAAGCATTAGAGTTGGCAGTTAAATGGGTTTATGCCGCAGATAAAACAATGGTTTTGCCTTATAAAGACAATATTCAAGCCCTTGTGCATGAACCTTCTTTTCGTTTTGCGGTTACCCCTCGCACATGGAGCAAGTTGCCTTATGTGGTAAAACTTGGCAATCTGGCTGTTCATACCAATCAAAATATTACAGAAACAGAAGCTATGCAAGCTCTTGCCGGTTTGTTTGAGTTTATTGGTTGGCTTGATTATAGTTATGGCAGAAGCTATGAACCACATGAATTTAATGCAGCCCTTGTGCCGGCAGAAAAAGTGGTGGTTGATGTTAAAAAAATCAAAGAACAAGAGAGCTTGATTGCTCAAAAACAGGCAGAAATAGAGAAATATCAAAAAGAATTAGCCGCACAAAAAGAAGAACTGACAGCCTTAAAACAGAAAAACCAGGAAGAAAGAGTATTTAATCCGCTGGAAATCTCTGAATGGGAAACAAGAAAACGCTATATTGATGTGGATTTGAAGCTCTTAGGTTGGGATAAGAAATATATCGCTGAAGAATTTCCGGTTGATGATATGACAGGACAGCAAGGACAACAGGGTTTTGTGGATTATGTGTTGTTTGGCAAAGATGGTTTGCCATTGGCTTTAATTGAAGCAAAAAGAACTTCAAAAGATCCAAATGTCGGTAAACAACAGGCAAAACTCTATGCTGATTGCTTGGAACGTAAATTTCATCGCCGCCCGATGATGTTCACCACCAATGGATTTGAAACTTATTTCTGGGATGATGTGACTTCACCGCAAAGACCGGTATTTTCTGTTTTTAGTCAGAATGATTTAACCAAATTGATGGCAAGAAGGATTGACCGCCGTAAATTAAACGAAATTGCCATTAAAGATGACATTACTAATCGTTATTATCAGAAAGAAGCCATCAGAGCTGTTTGCGACCATGTTTCTAAAGGCTTTCGTAAAGCATTGATGGTTATGGCGACAGGAACAGGTAAAACAAGAACAGCTATCAGCTTGGTAGATGTTTTAACTCGTGGCAATTATGCAACAAATATTTTGTTTTTAGCAGACAGAACGGCATTGGTTAAACAAGCAAAAGATGCTTTTAGAGACTTTCTGCCCAATATGTCGCTGTGCAACCTGCTTTCTAACAAAGATAACAAAAATGCACGTGTTGTCTTTTCAACATATCCAACGATGCTAAACGCTATTGATACAACCAAAACAGAAGATGGCAATGTGTTGTTTACGCCTGCGCACTTTGATTTGATCATTGTTGATGAAGCTCATCGTAGTATTTTTAAGAAATATCGGACAATATTTGATTATTTTGATGCCATTACAGTGGGCTTGACAGCAACACCAAAGACAGAAGTTGATCGTAACACTTATGACTTCTTTGAAATGGAGCAAAATGTTCCGACTTATGCTTATGATTATGAGACGGCAGTTGAAAAAGATAAGGTGCTGGTGCCGTATTATAATATTGAAGTCAAAACTAAGTTTTTAGAACAAGGAATTGTCTATGATGAACTATCTGACCGCGATAAAGAAAGATATGAGGAAGATTTTATTGATGATGAAGGGAATATCCCTGAAGAAATACCGTCCTCAGCATTAAATAATTTTATTTTTAATAAAAACACAGTTGATAAGGTGTTGCAAGACCTGATGACTAATGGCATAAAAGTCAAGGGCGGACAAGTTTTAGGAAAAACAATTATTTTTGCTCAAACAAAAAAGCATGCACAGTTTATTATTGAACGCTTTGATGCCTTATATCCGGAACTAAAAGGTGGTTTTGCCAAGAGAGTTATTTGTGATGATGCTTATGCGCAAACAATTATCCAAGAATTTAAGGATGACAAGAGCAATGTTAATATTGCTATTTCAGTTGACATGATGGATACAGGTATTGATGTGCCGAAAATTGTCAACTTGGTATTTTTTAAGAAAGTCAAATCAAAAGCCAAATTCTGGCAAATGATTGGGCGTGGTACGAGATTATGTCCAGGGCTTAATTGTGCCGATGGGCAAAATGGAAACTATGAAGATAAAAAATACTTTTATATCTTTGATTATCTTGGAAATTTTGAGTTCTTTAGAGCTTATAAAAATGGTATTGAGGGCAATGAAACACAATCTTTGTCAGAAGCTATCTTTAGCCGTAAAGTTAAGCTGATTTATCAACTGCAAGATGCTGCGTTTAATACAGAAGATTATCAAAAGTGGCGTGATGCATTGGTCGATGAAGTTTATACTGCCATATCCTGTTTAGAAAAAGAACGTGTTGATGTGCGCCGTGAACGTAAATATTTGGAACAATTTAAAGATAAAAAGAGCTTTGAAGTCTTATCAGAAGACAATTGTGTTGATTTAGCACAACATGTTGCACCATTGATTATCCAGGTAGAAAAAGATGAAAATGCACAACAGTTTGATAATTTTATGTATGGTTTAATGCTTGCACGGCTTGAAAATGCTAAAAGTCAAAACACTTATGTTAATAAATTAGTAAAAACGGCAGTAGATTTAACAAAAAAGACAACTATTCCACAGATTAAAGCCAGAATTGAGTTTATTAAGCAAGTAGCTGATGTTGAAGTTATTAAGCAAGCTGATATTATGTCGTTAGAGAAAATTCGTATTGAGCTGCGAGAATTAATTAAATTTCTAACAAGCAAGAAGAAGCCTATTGTTATTACGGATTTAGCAGATGAAGAAATAGACCGCAAATCTGGTATGGCTATGCCAGTTGATGATACTTTGCAAAATTACAGGGAAAAAGTTAATCGCTATATCTTAGATCATACCGATTATTTGGCTATTTATAAACTTCGGCACAATAAGCCGCTCACTAAAGAAGAATTTTCTGTTTTAGAGGGGATATTAACCAACGAATTGGGTACAAAAGAAGATTATAAGCGTGAATTTAGTGATACGCCATTAGGTATTCTGGTTAGAAAAGTAGCCAAAATGGATAGAGAAGCTATTATGCAGGCATTCTCTAAGTTTATTAACGACCAATCTCTGAATCAGCAACAGATTGTGTTTATTCATAAGATTATTGATAATATTGAAATAAATGGCTATATGGAGCCAAGTGCTTTAGTTAAAGCGCCATTTGACAGACCGCAAACCTTTATAAAAATGTTTAATAAAGATACACAAATAGCTTTGGTTCAGGCTATTAATGATTTAAATAATAATGCCGTTGCCTTGGCAGAGTAATATAGGTAATAACATGATCAAAGTTTTGTTTGTATGTTTGGGGAATATTTGTCGGTCGCCGATGGCGCAGTTTGTTTTTAAGCAAATGGTTGAGGAACGCGGTTTATCCGAGCAGTTTGAAATTGATTCCGCGGCGACAGAAAGTTACAACGAGATGTGTCATGCCGGCATTCATCATGGCACGCGCGAGATGTTGAAATCCATGCACGTGCCGTTTGAGGAGCATTATTCCCGGCGCATTCGTCCGCGTGATTATGTTTATTATGATTATATTTTGGCGATGGATGACAGCAACATTGAGGACATTCAATCGCTCGTCGGTCCAGATACGGAAAACAAAATCCACCGCTTGCTTGATTATACGAATAATCCGCGCAATATTCGCGACCCATGGTACACCGGCAATTTTGACGAGAGCTATTGGGATATTTACGAAGGTTGTCAGGCGTTTTTAGAGTATTTGAAGTTGTAAGGCTTGAATTAAATATACTCGGCGAGGTTGATTACTTTTTTATCATATTTTCTCGCAATTTCAACTGCTCTATAGGCGCCGCCTGATTTACGGTTTATGTAGCAAACAATATAATCGGCATTTTTAGCAATATATTCGTTGCGACGTAAAATAGCAACTTGCGGTGGCGCTTTGGCTACTTCATCCGGATACATCAAATCGTAATCGTTATCGTACATCCAATCAAGTTTAGCATTATTGGGGTAATATGCCGGGAACAGGCAAAGGGTAATATTATCAAATTCTTTTTTCAACTCTTTCATTACAAGGCGGGACAAACAATCAAAAGTGCCTTGTTCACAAAGCCAAAATTCAGTTACATCATGATTTATAATTAAGCCTCTGACAACTTCCGATAAATGGTTTTCTATTGAAGATGACATCGGGGTGTCGCGGTGGCCGAAAAACGCGCATATGCTCAAACTGAATTACCAATCAGCCCAAACAAATTCACCCACCTCGTAAGGTGGGTGGACGTTGACACTACAATCGCTATGATAAGTAGCCCAGCTATTGGGTATATGCCTTATTCACTGGCATCCACCCGTTACGGTGAGATGCCCAATATGGCAATCGTCTTTTATATTACAACGTAACACAAAAGTTATGTTTTGCCCATAGCGATTAGACTGTCAATGTCCTGTCAGGACTTGGGCTGTCCTAACGAAATTAACTATAAACAAGGAATCTTAAAAAAACAATAACTATTTTTCTTTCTGTTTTTGATACTGAATATGAAGCTCATTTTGGCATTGTTTGTAGCGGGCGACCATTTGTTCGAGTTTAAATTGTAAACGGTTGAGGCGGTCGCGTGGTCTTGTCGGTAGCGGATTACCGTAGGCCTTTTTTAGCAAGGTTTCAATTTGAGTTAGGGTACGGCCGGCGTGATAATAAACCATCACAAAGTTTGTCCGGTTGCTTGGCTTAATATCCTCGTATTTGCGCATTTTCATAATTCAACCCCCATGTAACGGCAGTAGGATGAGCCGGATGGGTCAACGTAAAGTGTTGGTTTGCCGGGGCATTGTAAGGCAACCACTTGGCGGTGGTTTTCATCATAACCGCCCTTGCCGGATAGGAAAATGTAATCATCGAGCGGGCATAGGCAAACCGCATTATACCAAACGGTCGGTAATTCAATCGTTTCTGCTATCACCACTTCTTCGGCCTGCAAAGCATAGCGCCGGCACAACTCCATAACTTCGTCGATGTCTGATGGCTTCCGGACCATATAAATTTTTACTGTTTTCATGGCTGTTCCTTTCGTTACAACCCAATGAATGCTTGGAAAAACGAAGAAGTCCAGTAGAATATACGGATTTCTTGGTTTTATTTTTGTACATCTGCTTTTAACAATACTTTCTCACAAAAATATTATCAGGCGCAATTTGCTGATTTTGATTTGAACAAAAATGTATTGATAAAAAATTATTTTTTACTTATAACAATGATGAAAGGAACTATTCAGCCATGAAATATTTGAAACTTATTTGTTTTATCTGCACTTTTTTCTTTTGCCAGCTCGCAAATGCTGAAACATATTATGTAAACACAGAAGTCCTCAATTTACGTTCTTGTGAAGGAACTAATTGCAAAATATTAGGAAAACTAATCTCTGGTGAGGCTGTTAATGTAATAGAAGATAGAGGTGAATGGGTAAAAGTTCAGACTGATAAAGGTGAAGGCTTTGTTATTAAAAGGTCACTTACAAATGAAAATAGTGGCGAATATTCTCCATGGGCTATTTGGATTATCCTTGTCCTTTTACTGGTTGCTTGGTTTTTGCCTTCAATTATTGCTTCGAATAATGTAAATCATCGTAAAATATTTTGGGTTAATTTACTTATCGGGTGGATTCCAATCATTTGGCTTATTCTTCTTATTGCTGCATTAGTTGGCGAAAAAAGAAAAATTGATGAAGTATAGTCGGCAGATTTTCTATCTTTTCTTGCTTTTATATGGATATGTGGTTATGCTTCTAAAAAAAGGAGTTAATTATAATGGCGCAAGACAAGAAATCAGAAGAACGCGAGTACTTGGAATACTTTTTAGCCTCAGATGAAGGTAAAAAGTGGTATGAGAAAAAT
>Ga0247610_10006298_pt1 | contig 12377 bp, 9 predicted proteins | sample 174DNAGHGhighgp2_FD_193483 | JGI IMG/M metagenome (GOLD analysis project Ga0247610, IMG submission 193483) | Sheep rumen microbial communities from Palmerston North, Manawatu-Wanganui, New Zealand - 1742 DNA GHGhigh gp2 | ecosystem: Host-associated > Mammals > Digestive system > Stomach > Rumen ...
CAGTTGCTTTTTCAATTACGCTTGTAATTTCATCGAGATAATGTGCATCAGACATGCTATCACTAGCACTGCCATACAGTGATTCTGTATTTCTTGAAAACCTTAAATCAAGAATAATCTGCCATATAATCTTTTTACAGTCAATATCTTTATCGGTTAATATTCCAAAAGTAATATCATACCAATTATCGCAATATTTGGCGACTGCACTTTTAACATTGTCATATGATTCATAAGTGTCTTTATTAGATGCATATAATCTATCTGCTGCTGCTAATACACTTCTTAAGATTTTGGAATAATCCATCTTTATTCTCCTTTCGTGATATCTTCACTGAATTCAAAGTCCTCCGATGTCAAAGGCCCTTCAATGAACTGCATGCCGGACTCATAACTGTAATTGTTATCAGATATAATTATGACATGATCACATCCTTTCTATGGCAGAGCCATTACAGAGCCATTACGAAGCCAGTCCTCTTTCCTCAAGGCAGGGCTTAAGCTTATTACGGCTCTGGTGCAGCCTCGACTTTACGGAATTGATACTGCATCCCTGTGCTTTGGAGATTTCCTCGATGGACATACCATCCAGGTAGAACATACTCATTGCTTCTTTCTGCTGGGCAGATAAAGCATTCTCCATGCTGTCGAGTATTTCTTCAAGGGTCTCATTTTGGATGTATTCATCCTCAAGCATTCTGTCAGAGGAATTATTCAGCCTTCTGACATTGGAGTTCTCATCGCCGGCAGTCTCATTTTTATAGAATCCGAATGAAGACACTGCGCATATCTGTGTTTCATCAATTGATGAAATATCAGCAGCCATACGGATCTTGCTTGCTTTTTTCGCGTCAATTAATGTGTTCTTGAATATTGCACTGAACCAGGTGCGGAAACTGCCCTTTGACTCATCAAAACGATCAAGGTACTTCCAGACCTTCACAACAGAATCCTGAAGAAGGTCGTCAAAGGATAAGCAGCCTTGCTGCTCTTTAGATGACTTATAGAAAAGCCCTTCTGCAATCTTACAGCAAGCCGCATAGATCTCGGAAAAAGCTTCCTCATTACCTTCACGGTAAGAAACTACCATCTCATTAAGACTCTCGTTGTTATTGCAGATACTCATCATGTTAGCCATGTTTACACCTCCTAAAGGGTGTGAGGAATCCGTCTCACGTACGGTATCCAGCACTCTACTGAATAAATGATCAGTGAAGGTTACCTGCAATATTTAATTGTCTTAATGAATCATTCCCCGTGAGGAATATTTGATGATATCATGTTTATAATCATATGTCAATATATTTTTTATATTTTTTTGACATATTTTTTTGTTTGATTTTATAGGGTGTATCACCTCCTTTTTTGCGCTTATACAATCATAAACCGCTTATCAGAATACGGACTGTACGATCTCGTCACATATTCCGAATTCCACGCATTCTGTCGCGTTCATATAGTTATCGTAGCTTGTGGCAGAATCAATTTCTTCCACAGTCCTCCCTGTATGCTTCGAAAGGATTTCATTGAGGATATCCTTGGTCTCCAGTATGGATTCAGCTTTCCTCTTGATAGAAGTTGCGGATCCTCCGGCACCGCTGTTAAGCAGAGGCTCATGGATCATCACTTCGGAATGAGGGAGAATGTATCTGTTGCCTTTTTTTCCGCTTGCCAGGATCACGGCTGCCATGCTGGCCGCCATACCGATACAATACATCTTGACAGGCACCTTCATACCGGACAGGACATCCATGATCATAAGGCCCGCATTAACGCTTCCTCCGGGACTGTTGATGTAAAGCGAGATCTCCTCATCGCCGTCATCCTGAAGAAACATCAGCTGTGATACGATCTCCACAGCACTCTCATCATTTATCTCTCCCGTCAGAAATACCTTGCGGTTCATAAGATGACGGGTATATAAGCTGATCTCCCTGGTGCCGTTTGCACTCTCTACTTCTATTGTTGAAATCCTGTTTAATCCACTCATTATCTTACCCTCCGTATTTATTACGATTCATTACCGCAAACGGTTTTATACACACCTGTCATAGCTGATTTCTTCTTCCGTGATCATCTTTTGAAACTTTTCCAGATCAAAGTTGTTTGAAACAGCCGGATTTTCGCCACGCCTGAACAGGATATTCATTCCTACAGGCATGTTTAAAACACGATTTTCCGGCATATTTGCTCTTATGGCCACATTATGGGCAGTGTCCACATCATTACCGCCCATATACAGGTAGTTATCGCAATTACCGATGATGGTCCTGCCGTCATCTCCGTACCAGCTGAAGAGCTGCGCTTCGCTCTGTATGCTCAGCATCACAGATATCCCCCTGGATCTTATGGAAGATATCATTCTCGGAAACTCACTGATGCTGACGTTTGTCGCAAAATCATCCATCAGAAATCTTACAGGCACAGGAAGCCTGCTGTCTTCACACTCATCATCCGCATACCTGCAAAGTTCATTCATCGCCTGGGTAAAGAATATATTGGCAAGCGGGTCCAGAGTTCTGTCCTTATCGCTTACTTCAACAAATACAGCCATTTTGCGGGTGCCGATATCCTCAAATTTGAATCCTTCCTCATTTATAGCCGACTGCTCATCATCGTCTGTTTTCAACGCAAATTCACCGCCGCCCATCATTTTTTCCACTTCAGGTGTATCCATGGTCGCAAGCTTGGCGTTGACGGTTATGAGTATGCTCTTAAGTGTCCTTTCGGCAGCAACTCTGAATTTCTTATACTGCTTAAGGCAGAATGATTTCGGATCTCTTCTCTCAACCTCCTGCATTATCCTGTCCATGACGCTGTCCACATTTGGGTTGCCTTCATTAACTTCGGATGCTACAACAAGTTTGCTTATTGAACTGAGATTCTGTTCGCATCTGGGTCTGTACGCGTGAAGATAACCCATTATAGCGGATAAAAACAATGTTGCTGCTTCATCCCAAAATGGATCTTGAAGGCTCACGCCATTAGAATAGATTATTGTATTTGCGATTTTGATCAGATCTGAATCCGTACGGATGTAGTCAAAGAAGTTGTACTCATCGGATTTCTCCGGATGTACAAAGTCGATTTTTTTAACGATATAGCCTTTTTTCTCGAGGTATTTACCGAACTTGGTATGAAGATTACCTTTGGGATCTGAAACAATATAGCTCCCTTCAGCCTGAAGTATATTGGGAGTCATTACCGAACGTGTCTTGCCGGTGCCGGAAGCTCCGACGATAAGGACATTATTATTACGCATGGTCTTATAACAATCCATGCTGTAATATCTGTTACTTGCCAGAATCAGGTCTCCCTTTCCCGGCATTTTAAACTCAGAATTATAAAACTGTGCAAATGTATCTCCCATAATTTCGCCCTCCTTTTGGCACCTTTCATAAACATTTACAATCGGTGCCGCAAAAAGGTTTTATGGGATCTGAATATTTTTTTAATTTTTATAACAGACCGGCCGCATCCCTGAGATCATCACCGGCAAAACGGTAATACCATTTAAGGTCAATCTTATCCTGGAACTCCGTGAGTATTCCTGCCTGTACCAGATGCTTCCTGTATGCCTTAGCAAGCGTTGCATCTACGCCGGCAACAGACATGATATCTTTATCAAGAGAATCCTTGTCTATCATGCTTATGCTCTCATCTTCAAACTTTTCACTCAGGTGCACAAGGATGCCCCTCAGTGAATCCATATGCTTCTCGGACGATCCATCCTCTGCTGACAGCTTCTCTTTTGATTCTCTGTCAAGCAAAACCCTGAGATATATAACATCAAGAAAATACTTTCTCTTTTCTTCAGGTTTTGACAAATACACCCGGTATGCCTCTTCATCCGCACATATTTCAACAAGCTTGGCAAGTTCAAAAGCGGTTTTGATTTCAGAGGACGGTTTCATTGCTTTTAGTTTTTCCAGAAATCTGTCATTTTCTATTGCACTCAAATGCCCTTCTTCATCGATCAGGTCCGGTCTCGTATATTTCAAGAACTTTTTGACATACTCTTTCACATTGCCGTCTACTATAGCTTCTGCAGCATAAGAGATCATTCCCGCCTGATTATTAACGCTGATCTCACGGTCACTGATCATACATAAATTGGCAGATTTTCCTCCGGCAATGCTGTTGATAAATGAATCTATAACCATGTAGATACTTCCCTTTTTCTCATAAGGGCACTCATCAACACCGTCAAATATGATCAGGAATCGTCCCTTTTCAAGTAAGCTTCTTACACCCTCCGGGATTTTCTCACGGGTTCGTTCGTCAAATGCCGTATTGTTTATGATAATACGGCTGATCACCCCGATTACTGAATCGGAGTCCTTCATTTCCTTATACCAGTCGACCATGGGAATATATACCGGGATCAGCGGACAGAATATCTTCTCCTCTTCACCGGGATTCTTATCCTTATCAAACCCCAGATAATCACACGCATAGGAATAATACATCCTTCGCAATGCCCATGATTTTCCGCACCCTGCAACGCCCTGAAGAAGATTAGCCTTGCCCTGTCCTTCACTCCAAAGTGAAAAGCAGATCTTCTTCAGCGGGCCGCTTTTGGTTATGTTCAGATTTCTGACATAATCCGGATTGCCTTCGTACAGTTTCCAGTTAAAGTCACAGCATAACCTGTTCTCCTTGCTGTCCTGATATGATTTAACAATGCTTTGAACATATTTAACCGCTCCGATAAGCTCATCATCATTCCTTCTGTATATGGCAAGAGTCAGCGGCCACACGTTCTTCATCGTAACGATCATCCCGGCAAGTATCACAGCCTCTACAGATCGGCACTTATTCGACATTGATCTGTTCGTCCAATCTGCCCTATGTGTTTTTGTATTGCGAAATAAATACATTCTGCATATGGTCATAGCCAGGTCCGGATAGACAAACCGAATTCTGTTACGTTCCTTCGGCATATCGGCATATGGTAAATATTCAGGTTTTTTATCTTTTACCGTTTTTATGCAGTCCTCAGGAATTCCTCTGGTAAGTGCCTCCAGCATCTCGCCTTCATCCTCCGGAAGATGTACCGTTTTGCTTTTTTCTTTAGACACGCGACTTCCATTTTTAAACATATACAGCGGCATGATCCCAAGATCGATCATATGTGGCATAAGAGTGTCTTCATCCTCAGCATAAACAGACGCATTACTAAAACGCCCTAATAGATAACGGCATTTTGATAATACTGATTCCGGCTCGATCGGACAATTATTCATATTTGCCATAGTATAGAACTCTTTTAACCCATCCGGTATTGCCAGCGTGTCCGAACTCTTTCCAAGGGCTTCTTCCTCCAGTTCTTCCACAAGTACGTCATAAAACAGACCTATAATTTTTTCGGTCAGTTCTCTCCTGATCACAGAGATACGGTGATTTACTTCTTTCAAAACTTTTTTATCTGTTATTGTATTGATTTGATCCCTTGCGGAAATGTCTATACCCATAAACTTACATGCCGCATTCTGTTTCTTCAGATTAGCGAACTGGGAATCATCATCGTCTTTTTCATGATATTTAAGCATATCGATGAAAGTCTCCCCGACCTGCCCATAGATCAGTTCAATAAACTCCGATCTTGTTATCTTTACATCCTTGCCCTTTGACATGTTCTTATTTCCTTTCTTACTTATTCCGGCATACCTGCCGCAACCACTTCACCGTTATCATTTACGTAAAGCTTATCTATCCTTATGGTCATATTATGCCCGATAAACCTCTCATGATCGTCCCTGTTTATGTCCGAGTCAAGTTCCAGTCTGATGATATCGTTAAGAACTCGTATGCTCGGATCATGTATATATAATACAGATCCGTTCACATCGTTATGATCGGCAAAAGCTTTTTCGGGCCTGTTTGAATTACTGAGCACGTGGCTTTTCCTGAGCATATTATATTCGCTTAGAAGTTCGATTACCGGCTCGGGTTCCCAAGGATTGGTAACTGATGTGTCCACATCGTTAAGATCATTTATAAGCCCTGTAATTCTAAAAATCTTAACCCTTTCAATTTCTTTGTTTATATCCCACTCCTTGCCGTATTTCTCTCCCATCAGCTCATTAAAAATATCTAATCTGATATACGAAGAAAGGCATGTATCGAAAAAAATATCAAATAATTCAGTCGCCTCATATCCCTTGCTGTGAGCATCAATGACCGCATCCTTGAAAAGCGGATTAATGCCCAGAACATCATCCTCTTTATCGTCCGGGATAGCACACGCGCGCTTGGGGGAATTGTATGCCCCGCCAAACAGTTCAAGCAGATCTCTTTCGCTGTTTGCCTGGATTATCCTGAATGTTCCTATCCTTTGTGCCTGATCAAGACAGAATCGTCTTCCTGCGAGAGGATCCGTCTTGGAAAATGATTGTAGCATGCGAAGTCCATCCGCCGCATATGTTGTCAAAAGATACCTGACCAGTTCTTTCCTTCTGACTGTATATGCAGAATCACCTTTATTTTCCAAAACTCCGAACAGATCCGACTCACTGTCTATCGAAAGATCATTTATGAAGGGATATTCGACAGCCATACTTTCAAGAAATGTCTTCAGCATACCGGTTCTTCCGCTGTTTTTTTCCATTTCTACAATGTCCTGATACAGAGTCAGCACAAGAGACGAAATGTAGCAGTCTTTTATACCCAGCTCGTGAACGAGCAGAATAAATGTATCAATAATCTCCTCTGCCGATCTGCATTTAAGCATTCTAAGCCTGAAATATAATTCTCTCCATCTTAGTTCTGCCTTCGGCAGGATCACACTGTCCATTACTTCCGAAAGAGATATGTCGGACGAATCCCCAAATGAAAGGTTTATGACTTCCCTCAGCTGATCACGCTTCAATGTCATGACCACCAGGGGGACAATGGGTTCCTCATCATGTCCTTTGGTTAATCCCCATTTGATTATTTTCGAAATATATTCTTTGCTCCTGTCCGTAAGATTATAAAACATCTTGAATTTGATGGCATCCCAATACGCACTCAATGTGTGTGCATAATATACTGCCTGCTCAGTAACAGTCGAATGGCGCCGGAGATATTTAAACGAGAGATACCAGAATTTCTCGGTATCCAAAGCCTCGTATACCTTCGTCTGCCGCATCCATTCGGATTCCGAAGCAAAAAAAAGTTCGTCTCTCTCATGATTAAATATCGTGTTGTCTATTTCATCAAGCAGCGAATAGTCGTCACGCCCTCTGTCTTTATAAGACAGGAACTCATACAGTCGCACCTGAAGTATCAATGCATCTCTGGCAGGTTTATCACACTCTCTATATATGAAATTCCTGTCAAAATACTCATACAAACACTCCCTGAAGAACATAAATATCTCTTCGTCGATCTCGAATCCTTTTTCCGCATCTATAAGGACCGGCAGGTTTTTATTGTATTTATAAGCATTCCCGATGACTGCATCTATAAGAGCCGGCAGGTTTTTATTGTATTTATAAGCATTCCCGATGACTACAGCCAGTCGTTTACATTCTGCAAGTGCTTCATCATCTTCGTTTATTTTTGAATTTCTAAATGATTTTACAAACTGTCTTAATGATCTCCTTATATGCTCATCGGAACTAAACTCCTCATCGCCCTGTGCATCATAAATAGTTTCAAGGTCTCGTATATTTTCACGTCTAAATTCCGAGTTCTTAATTGAAACATCCATTTTCTGTTGAATATTGCCGGTCAGCAATACCCCATCGGAGCCAAAATCTACACTATCAACCGAAAAGACATAATCTTCTGCGGAAATCATACTGCTACTGCCAACGTTTGACTGATAAAACTCATTCTCAAGCCTGAAGCATACCGAACCAGTCTCTTGGGGATCACTCCCGATCAAAAGACTGCGACTTTGAATGCGTATTATTTCACCCGCCGGAATAGACAGATTGCAGATATCAAGTTCATCCCATGTGTATTCCCTGATATTACCCGGTTCATCCATATCATCAAGGGAGGAAAAGTCACCGGAAAGATAATATTTATCGTGATATTTTATGAAAATATCACCATGCTTTCTTGCGGCAATAATCTCACCTTCCGGTGGTTCTTCCCCTGATTTGATCCTGTATGGCTCTGCATCATCCTGCTCTATAACACCTTCAAGCAACAATCCTGCATTGCTTAATACGCCGTTAATATCCCATGCTTCTTTATATTTTTCACGCATGATCTCATTAAAGGTCGTAAGCGATACCATACGTGACAGCGGCGTTGTCCTATAAAATGTCATAACTTCGGCAGGTGAAACATCCGAAATGGCGCCAAGCGATTCACTAAACGCATCCGTGATATCTTTTATTCCATTTGCTTCCGTTATTTCCAATTGTCTGAACGGATTACAAAAATCATCATAGAAAGAATAGTGCGATATGCATTTCCATCCGTCTTCACCCAATATCAGCTGATCCCTGACCATCTCTGTAAGCAAAGAATCATAGTTTCTTCCATCCGGATACGGATCCAATTTCCAATTACGGGGGCATGAAGCATTGTCATCTTCAAGAAACGGTCTAAGCTTGATGTCAAGAAGATACAGGAAGGCTTTATTTACCCATTTCATATCATCAGATTGTTTCTTCAGATATGAGTAAAAAAACAGAATGGTTCTGATAAACAGATCCCTCAGATACTCATCCCGGTAATATATTCCATATTTTTTACGGGTATCACCATCGTTACAGATCTGTTTAGCCCACGAAAAAACAGTCTCGCACAAAGCCCCATGATCACAGGGTTCTGCAGCATCAAGTTTAGAAGTCAGATCAGTCCAGTACATTTCTTCTCTCCACCATTATCGGATCAATAATTCACTAATACGATCGCCATTTCCGATCCTGACACTTTAAATACGGATCAGAAATACAAATGGTTTTAAACAGTTTATTTTATTGTACTTTTACTCTTTTTTTTCGTCAATTCAAATGCTTCCAAAGAGGCTTTTCGCTCTCCCGGTTCTTCACCAATCCATATTATTATTTAAATTTAAATCTTTATGACCGCGTTGAGCGATGCATCCAAAACGATGTATAATACTTAGCATGAAATGCTCACTATCGTATAACCGATCAGGCGGATTTTTTAAAAAGGTAAAAAGCCATGGGATTATTTGATTTTTTTCGCACAACAACCAATATAGGAGAAGAAATAAAAAGAGAAGCCCAAAATAATCAACGTGCAAGATCAAATTCGAACGAAGAAATTTTGCGTAATATCCTTACACATAAAGAAGAAGCCCCGGAAAAAAAGAAATCTTCTTTTGAAAGATCCTATACGATGCTTCAATCGATCAAATTGTAATATTATTACCGGATTATAGTAATTTTGTTTTATGTTTTTCGGGTGCCGGCGCATCAGGTATGTTTTTTTGCACCTCTTTGAGCAGTTTCCCATACATATCGTTCAATTCTTCGGAAAAATAATTGATGTACTGATAAGTATCCTTCAAATAGCGCTCCTGAAATGCAAGGTCGTCGCTCTTGATTGCGTCCTTCAGATTATCGATACGGTCCGCATCCTTTACCATGGTCGCGATCTCATCCTGCAAAATCCCGGCAAGATAACTTTCATGATCGGTACTGTAGTTTTTTGATACCAGTTTTACCGCTTTAAGGATGTTTTCACCAAACAGGGCAACTTCCTCTTCGGTCGCATCGGTATCCTCCAGAACATCATGGAGCAGGCCCGCTATCTGGCAATCTTCACTGCATCCTTTTTCCGCCAGATAAGCTGCCACCCGCATCGGGTGCGCAATATAAGGAGTTCCGTCTTTTCTCTTCTGTCCGTTATGCTTTGTTGCTGCAAATATTACAGCATCTTCGTATCTTCCCAAAAAAGCCTCCAATTTCTCCGATTTCAGCACTTTCGTATTATTTTACCATATTCTTTTTAAACCCGGGGACATGGTTTTTTGGAATGACTATTGATCCAAGACCATGAGCAGTCAGAAAGTGATCGGCAAATATTACAGAAGCACGTTTATTGCCTGATATCGCAACTAGTGCAGTACAGTGCTGTTCAACCTGTCGATGAAGGCGATAGCTTCCTCGAAGCTCATATTCGGATACATATCAATCCTAAACCAACTGTCTATAAAGTTAACCGGCCTGTCAGCAAATACTCCGGTTCCTGCAGGAGTCTGGAAATAATCTTTATTTGATAAACAGTCATCCCAGGTAACATCTATGTCATACCAGATCCCATCGATCAGAACACGATTCCAGCCATGATTCATCGATATACTTCCAACTGTGAAGCGTAAACACTGTTTTTGAAATATAGTACGAGGATCGCGGGAACGATCGAAGCGGTGAATATTTTTACGCCGTTTTTCTTCTCATAATCTTTCGTCGCCTGTTCGACTTTTTTCTTGAATAATTAAGTCTGCTCTTAACGGTATCCTCGGATACCTTCTGATATTCGGCAACCTGTTTGACGGAATAGTCCTTGAAATAGAATAAGATAGTTGCTTCCTTCTGGTCGTTTGGGAGCATTTCAACGATCCCGTCAACGATCTTCAGCATCTCTTTGCGCACATACACGCTTTCCGGGAGTAAGCTTTCGTCGGAGCTTACCAAAGTATCCACAAATTCATTTTCTTCATCCGACATATCGGTGAAGTTCATGGGGCGCTTTTTACCCAGGAAATCCTTGCAGGTATTGGCAATTATAGTGTTGAGCCAGGGACCGAATTCCCTGCTTTCATCAAATCTGTCAATATTTTCCATTGCCTTAAGGAAGGCATCCTGGTACATATCCTCCGCATCCGTATCATTTTTGACAAACTGTCTTGCTATGGACAGCCCCTGTTTTTTGCATGACTCATAAAGACTGCCGAACGCTCCATGATCACCATTTTTTGCAGATAATATTAAATCTTTCATAGTATTTCCTCCGGATAGATTTTGAATCAATAGAATGTAAACTGCTGTGTCCAGTAGGTATATTCATATGGTGTATAAGGCCTGCTTCCACCGGAAAAGATATATCTGTGGAATACACCGACAGATATGCCCCTAAACGGTTTCTGGCCGCTTTCCAGACCATACAGAAGATTTCTGTTATGGCTTTCGGATTCTTTCCAGGCATTCATCGCGGAAATAGTCGTGCTTTGTCCGCTTGCCAGATTCTCACCGCCGTATTGCCATTCCGGAACAGTTGTGGTCCATCTGGTACCGTCCGGTCTGGTATGGCTGAAGGAGGCTACTGTTTCAAGGGCTCTGGTATCAGAGCCACTCTGCAGTGACTCGTTATATTTCAGGGCATTTAATCCGTTTTCAAGCCTGTATGCATTTGTCAGATCCGCAATTTCATGCGCAGCATCATGGTCAAACCAGCCGTAGACCGTGACTACAGAACCGTCAGGCTTTGTTACCTGATATTCCGAATATGGATGCAACTGTTCGGTCGAAACAGTTTTACCGCATTCACAAACCAATGCAGCCTCGCCCCATTCTGTTGAGGTAGGTGCTTTTATAAGTACTTGTGTCTTCTTTGTACCAACGTGACTGCAAGTTGAAGGAATAGATGAAACTTGTTCAATTTTTTCGCCACAATCCTTACATACTTTCCAAGAACCATCTGCAAGGTCTTTAATATTTGTATGCGCATGTGGACAATCAAGCTTAGGAATTGATTCTGTGTAATAATATCCGCAACCATCACAGGTATAACGCATTACACCGTTTGTTTTGTATGTAGGTGCAACCCTTACTGTTTCGGTAAAGTGAGTGTGATTATCAGGATTGTATTCACCCCTATATCTTTCCCAATCATATACAATAACTTCACCACATTCTTTGCAAACCACATTGCCTCTTGGAAGAGTACAGCAGGTTGCGGGTACAGTTTCAACAAAGTTTCTTGGATATGGATGTGTGCAAGCTTGTACGCAGATCCTGGGGATCTCTCTCTCAAGTTTGTAATAGCCGCATTCTTCGCAAAGATATCTTTCTGTTCCCGTTTCCTCTGCAGTTGCAGGCTTTACGGTAACCCATTTATATTCATGCTCATGAATTGAAGAATGTACCTCACCGCATCTAGTACATTCACTTATATAATAATATACTCCGCTACCTGCCGGGGTAAGAATCTCCTTTCCGTATGCATGAGTGGTGCAGGTAAGCCTGGGGATAGTCTCCGTTTTCGTCTGGCCGCAATTTGTGCAGGTATAGGTTCTGACTCCTACCATTTGATAGGTCGGTGCTGTTGTTACAATCCCGGAATTCCAGACATGCGAAGTACATGAAAGCTTAGGGATGCTTTCCGTTTTCGTCTGGCCGCAGTTCGTGCAGGTATAGGTTCTGACTCCTGCCATTTGATAGGTCGGTGCTGTTGTTACAATC
>Ga0247610_10006300_pt1 | contig 12371 bp, 9 predicted proteins | sample 174DNAGHGhighgp2_FD_193483 | JGI IMG/M metagenome (GOLD analysis project Ga0247610, IMG submission 193483) | Sheep rumen microbial communities from Palmerston North, Manawatu-Wanganui, New Zealand - 1742 DNA GHGhigh gp2 | ecosystem: Host-associated > Mammals > Digestive system > Stomach > Rumen ...
CAAACAACATCTGGAAAAGCCGGAGCGCAGTACCTTTAAAGATGATCCTTCATGGAAGGATGTAGGCTGTGGATATGGAACAAATAAAAACCAATAAGATATGAAAGGACTGTCAAAATCACGTTATACGGCTTTCTGCCAGTGCCCGAAGAATCTCTGGCTGAAGGTGTTTAAGCCTGAAGAGGCAATAGTTGATGCCGGTGTACAGGCTCGTTTTGAACAGGGAAATGTCGTGGGCGACCTCGCCATGCAGCTCTATGGCGACTTCAAGGAGGCGCATGCTGAATTGCCGGATGGCAAACTCGACCTCGGCAAGATGGTGGAGCAGACGCGTCAGTGGATAAAGGAAGGTGTGGAGAACATCGCTGAGGCCTCGTTTGTATACGAACGGGAGCATCGTGTGGAAAACGCGCTACTTGATCCTGACAAACCCTTGTTTAAGACATGGAAGGAATCACATTATTGCGCTGTGGATATCCTACGCAAGACGGCTGACGGTTGGGCTATCTACGAGGTAAAAAGTACCAGTTTCCCTGAGTTCAACGGTCAGGAAACCAAGTTGGAGAAGTACGCCCCAGATATCGCTTACCAGAAGTGGGTACTCACCCAATGTGGCATCAACGTGACTGGCACCTATCTCGTCTGTCTCAATAGCGACTATGTGCGTCAGGGAGGGCTCGACATCCAGCAGCTTTTCGTTGTCAAAGACATGAAGGCGATGGTGGATGATGAGTATCTGAAAGTGCCTGCCCGAGTCAGTCAGGCTTTAAAAGTTCTCAAGAGCGAGCAGGAGCCTGATCTCGACCTGTCGGAATGCTGTATGAAACCTTACGGATGTGCATTCTGGGAGTACTGCAAGCGTCAGCATGGTGTGCCGTCGCCTTCGGTATTTGACATTTATGGTGGCAAAGGAAAAGGTGGCTTTACCTTTAAGAAGAAGCTGGACTGCTACCATCAGGGACTTATCGCCTTCGAAGATTTGCGCTCGACAGACATCGGCCCTATTCAGAATATGCAGATAGAGGCAGCACTGACGGGTAGGGAGTTCATCAACTCTGAGGGAATCCGCAAGTTCCTCAACAAGCTTTCATATCCGCTTTATTTCCTTGATTTCGAGACGATGCAGGATGCCGTGCCTCAATACGATGGTGCAAAGGTCTATGCACAGATCACCTTCCAATACTCGCTGCACATCAAGGAGAAGGAGAGCACCACAAAGGTTGTTGAGCTGGAGAATAAAGGAAGAAAACTGAAACTGCATAAAATAGCCAACTATATTACGCACAAAGAATACTTGGCTCCAAGCGACGGCAGTGATCCTCGCCGTGCTTTGGCAGAACAACTCTGCAAAGACATTCCAAAAGATGTCTGTACGTTGGCATTTAATAAGATGTTCGAGTGTGGGCGTATACGTGAGTTGGCATCTTTGTACCCCGACCTCGCTCCGCACTTGTTGAACATTGCTGATAACATCAAGGATTTGATTGACCCATTCCGTGCTGGCAACTACTATGTGCCGGCAATGGGTGGCTCGTTTAGCATCAAGAGCGTGCTGCCGGCCCTATTCCCCAATGATTCCGAACTAGATTATCACAACCTCGATGACCGTTGCCAGAACGGCGGTGATGCGATGACCATCTTCCCCCGCATCAAAGACATGGAGCCCGAAGAGGCAAAAGCCAGCAGGCAGGCCCTTCTCAACTACTGCAAACTCGACACCTGGGCAATGGTGAAGGTGTGGCAGAAACTGAAAGAAATGGCGGAATAATTTGAATTTTTCGAGAGAAGTGACTATATAACAATTGTCAAACAAATATTAACTAAATCATCACAATATGAGCGAAAGTCATGGAACTGTCCTCCAACTGAAACGTCATGAAGACTATGAAAAAGTAGCAGCATTTGTAAAGCAACAAGTGCGCGAAAGGAGTTTGGAGCTGTTAGGCGAAGATCTGTCGGAAGAAGATGACTATGTTGGTCTTCAGATGAAAGAAGATGAGGACAGAATCATCTGGCACGACTATGGACATCACGGAACACATCTTGATTTCGATCCCATAGCAGAAAGTGTCATCAAGGAGTTTCCTGATGTTGAGATGGAGCGACAAGACTGGTGGGGACAAGAAGTGTGGAACTATGTCATCGCCGATGGCAAATGGCTGGAATACAAGCTTTGGAAATTCTACGCATATACCGGAGGTAAGTCTGATGAACTTCAACTTGAATACAAGGAGCCGAAAGACGGACGGACCGAAGAAGAAAAGCGTGAAGAACGCGACAAGATGTGTAAGGAAATGGCAGAGCGGCTCAGCCAATCAAATCCTGGCGTGGAGATTGCGGTATATGCCTATGATTGGTATATGATTTACACGACTGTCGATGACTTCTATAGGGCCAAGGAGGGGTGCGCCGCCAAAGAATGGGTGGATCACGGATTGGTGGGAATAATGCCCTACTTCGACGTGTTGGAGTGGGTAGAGAGCATTGGTCAAGTGCTTCTTCATCCTATGGAATTTGCTGCAGAAGTCATCAAACGGGCGCGTGAAGGCGAAGACTATTGTCCAGCCATCGCTGCCGAAATGATATTGAATGGTGACACCGCTAAATATTTCAGCTTGATAGAACCCGCAGACAAGAAATGGCTGATGAAACAGGTGGAGGAACGTGAAGACGTCTGTGCCATCTACTGTCTGCTTCATGGAATGCACCACAAGTATAAATACTGGACGGAGACGTTTGTGGATGAAGACACCAATATGGAAGTGGAACTTCTTCGTTATGAGGATGTCGAAGGTTCCACTTTTGAAAAGAACAAAGGTGAGGAAGAGCGTCTGATTCAAATGGTCATGGAAAAGAAGGATCGCCTTACCATCGAACAACTTACAAAACTTTGCTCTGAGATAGACGATAACCAGGAACTGCTGCTGGAGCGAATCAATAAAGGCGACGAGGAGGCTGCAGTCTTTATCAATGATCCCGCCACACTGCAGGAGTTATGTGACAAAGGTAGCAAGTATGCAGCCTTCGAACTCTATCGCAAGTGCATGTGGGGGGATGAGGAGAATGGTATCTTCATCAACAAACGAGAGGCGAAGCATTATTTTGACCTTGCCGGCGAAATCCCGCAGCAATATGAAGAAGAGTGGGACGATGTGGACGACCCAGGTGAAGAGTACCCAGAGGAATTCTGCTACACACTTACTGGCGATGCCCAAACGCTTGGTGCTGTAGAGACGCTCATCAACGACCTCTGCCAGCAATATGGCACTCCTGGTAATGAACTGGGACTCTACGTGCCGCAACAGATACTGATGAAGCTGCTTGTAGGTTCGGATTCCATCTACTATCGTGGCAATGTTATTAGCATGGAACGACAAGCCTCTGACCGTCTTGTGATCACTACCGAAGCTGACAAGGGCGAACCTCTGCTCTATGCCCTGCGCGAGTGCTTCGAGAACTTGGAAATCGAAAAGATTTGAAATGGAAATAATAACAATCATAGGTGTCATTGTCTTAATCATCATCATCTTTACAGGTGGTGGCATCTTAGGTTGGTTATTTAAGGGATTCGGAGCCATCTTCGAATTCCTACTTGAAGGCTGGAGCTCCTGCCTCCGGGTCATTTTCTGGATTATATTGATTATCATATTAATCATGGCGTTGGCAGCATAAAAAAGTAGAAACGTAATGATGAGCTTTAACGAATATTGGAAAGAAAAGGCTGCAAAGCACAGGAAGTCGTGGGCGGCAAAGGCCAAACGTTTTGCTGAACAGCACACACAGTTGGAGGACATCCGTAAAGAGGTGTATCTTCCACTGGATTTTGGTGCAAATTTCAGTTTTGAGGACTATAAGCCTGAGCATTTCATCAAGCTAAATCCTATTACCTCTTGGCAGGATAAGAATTTCTGTTTCTCAGAAGAAGGGCTACGTGCTGCTCTCGAAGCTGAAGGTGCAGATATGAATAGCTTCAGGATGTCAGTGAGCCACCAGCCAATCAAAGGCTTAGAGGCGCCACAGCCTGAGAACGAATGGGAGGCGTATCGGTTTATGAAACCAAATAAGGTTTATGACTATGATAAAATGTATCGTTCCTGGCTGCAAAGGATGTATGAGATTTGCACTGATGTGGAGACGGTATACTTGTCTTATGGTCAAATTACAATGACCGTCAAACGCTACAGCACAGAGGGAATGCCTTTTGGCTATTATGAACTGAATCCCTGCGAGCAATTGACGAAATCGGTTATGCTCATGCAGGAAACGGACTTCTATACGCTGAACGTAGCGACTCTGCTGATGGAGGCTGCAGCGGAATGGGAACTGAGGCAAGAGGAACTTAACTACTATGCCAAGAAACTTAAGATTCGTACAATGGAGGCTGCGACGAAAGACCGTATTGAGTTCGAACTGTGGGATGACAAGAAGATTCAAAAGAAACTGAAGGAGTATGCCGTAAAGGAATATTCATTAGACCAAGTATTAGGTCAGGTGCTTAGTCCATGGAAAAAAGCAGTGGGCGATTATATGAAAGCAGTAACAGAGCGTGACGTCAAAGACAACTCTCAGGTTCTTAATGCCCGCGATTGTTTCTATAATCAAGATTTTGCTCTGAGATTTGTGAACAAACTACGTTCGTATCTTGATGGTCATGGATTAAAAGAGGTGAGAGCGTTTGTCCCTGCACATAGTTATGAGCAAGTAGTTATCGAACATAAAGGGTATCGAGTTTTGATTAAGCGTTATTGGCCGGATCGATTTGCTATATATCCTTATGCTTTTGATGATAAGTTCCTAGAAACTGATGAGAATCGATTGCATTTGGAGATGACCTCACTTACTTTAAGCGCTATTGCAGAATACCTTAAACTGATGCCGGCCATCAATGAAAGAATGGCCAAGGTCATTAAGAGAATAAAGAATGCATATGGAGAATTACAGAATAAAACCGAATAAGCAATATGGCAATAGCAATTAACAGCAAAGAACTGGAGACCCTTTTGGAGGTGACTCCTTCGTGGCAGAACATCATGTTGACAGGCCGACACGGTATCGGCAAGTCGCAGATCCTGACAAACTATTTTGAGGCGAAAGGTATGCGCGTCGTAGCCTTGTTCCTAGGACAGATGAGCGACCCTGGCGACCTGCTGGGTTTGCCTAACAAAGACGAGGCGATGGGCAAGACGACTTTCATGCCACCTTATTGGTTCCCTGTCGATGGACAACCTATTGTGTTGTTCCTTGATGAGTTGAACCGTGCACGTCCGGAAATCTTACAAACGGTGATGGACCCGTGCTAAACCGCAAGTTGGCAGGGCGCATGCTGCCAGAGGGCAGTCGCATCATCTCGGCCTGCAACGATGGCGACGAGTACCAGCTGACAGACCTTGACCCAGCCCTCGTGTCGCGTTTCAACATCTACACTTTCCGCCCATCTGTGGAGGAATGGCTGCTGTGGGCAACGCGCAAGGGACTGGACGAGCGTGTCATCAACTTCATCCAAGCCAATCCCGAACTGCTTGACCGCAGCGGTGACACCAAGGAGGAGCAGGGACTGGAGAAAGACCCCGACCGACGGGCTTGGGAGAAAGTGGCACGTGCGATGGAGAACATTCCCAATCCGATGCCTGTGCATCAGAAGATTATTGCAGGCATCGTGGGTGTGCAGGCTGCTGCCAAGTTATTCCTCTCGTTCCAGAAGGAACTCGTCACACCGCAGGAACTGCTCACCGACTTCAAGAGCGTAAAACGACAGCTGGACAAGTATCAGTTGCATCAGTTCTCATTGGTGAACGATGCCCTTTGCCGTTTCTTCGAGACCGACCAAGCTGATACGATGGAGCGCACACTGGTTCGCGAAAACCTGAAAGCCTATCACGATTATCTGGCCAAGAACCATCGCGAGGCATACGCCCACTTTGTGTCGCTCATCGACGGTACGGGCTACAAACAGATGCTCCTGCTCATCAACAAGGAACTGCCAGAGACCTATAAGCAAATCATTGAGTTCATCCAGTCGCTATGAGTACACTTGAGCGCATACAACAGGAGGTGGAGCAGTGGTTTCTGACCGAACCGCTGTTCTTCACCGTCTATTGCTCGCACCGGCTGACCATCAACCCCAATATGTTGTGCGCCCTGCGTTCAGGACAGGGGCGGATAGAATACAACCCAGAACTTATCGACTCGATGACCGACCAACAGTTGAGGGCCTTGCTGAGCGTGGAGATGATTCGCATACTGCTGAAGCACCCCTACTCCCGTCAGCCTCTCGGTTGTCCGGGCATAGCCCTGAAGATGGCGAGCGACATGGTCATTGCACCTGCCTACAATCTGACGTGGGCCGGACTAACACTTCCCGAGGAATTCGGATTGCCCAAAGGACAGCACTTTGAGTGGTATGCCAACCGACTGAGCGCAATGGGAATCCACATGGATGGACCAGCACCCAGCGAAGGAGATTCCAGTACTGATGGTGAAAAAGGAGAAGGTAGTGCTGCTTCAGCGGAAACTTCTGAGAAGCAAGGTGAAGATTCGGCAGGTGGCAGCAGTGGCGTAAATAAAGAGCAAAACGAGCAGGGAGAGGATGCAGAAGGCGCATTGTCCGGCGGAGCTGATTCTGAAGAGAGCAACGAAAACGCTGTGCCTATCGAAGGTCAGGGAGGAATGCCTTCCTCTGGCGAACAAGAAGCGGCCGGCGTAGGCGGCACTTTATCGTCATCTGGAAGCTCGCAGGCAACTCTCAATTCTCTTCCGCCTGCGCCTAAGCAAAGCGAAGAACTCTCAACTCTCAACTCAGCCCCGTCTTCCGACTATACTTCTTTGTGGGAAGAGGATGCCTTCATGGGTCAGCAGATTACGGATATCATCCATAGCACTACGCAATGGGGAAGTCTGCCAGGAGGAATGGTGGAACTCATCCAGAAAGCTGCCGAGGGTAAGATTGACTATCGCAATACCTTGCGGGCTTTCCGCAGTTCCATCCTATCGCAGAAGCGTCATCTCACCCGCATGTATCCCAGCCGCCGCTTTGGCTTCGAGCAGATGGGCAGTCGTTATGAGTTCACCACCCGACTGCTGGTGGCCATCGACACCAGCGGGTCGGTAGGTTCAGATGAGTTAGGACGTTACTACCGCATCATCACTACCTTCTTCAAATATGGCATTCAGGAGATAGACGTGCTGATGTTCGATGCTGAAGTACAAGGAGAGCCCGTCACCCTGAAAGAGGCACAGAAGAACAAACAAACATTTGAGGTAAAAGGGCATGGCGGTACAAGCTTCCAAGCTCCCGTCAATTATGTGGCTGAGCACCCCGGTTATGACGGCCTCATCATCATGACTGATGGTTATGCCCCCGTTCCTAATGTTCCAGCCTTTCTGAAAACCAAGCTCCTCTGGGTTATCGACGACGAGCAATCCTATAAACAACATTACAATGCGCTACGCAAGACGGGGCGCGTCTGTTTGATAGAACTGTAGTTTATAATGTAAATATGAAAAAGATTCTAGCACATAGCGAGAAAGATGCACAGAAGCGTCGCGCTGCATTTGAAGAACGGTTCGCCGTCTTTAATGGGCATCACAATAGCCTCGAAGGAATCAAGCAGAAAGTGAATCCCGATTTGGACCTTAAGTATCTCAACTATTATTTGGGTGAATCCAATAAATTTTGCGGCAAGCCTAACCCTATCGTATGTCTGACTGATGGTAAATTCTCTTTTTCGGAACAAGGAATTCGAAATGCCTTGAAGAAAATGGGGGCCGACTTGAGCCTGTTCAAGATGAACGTGCAAGAAACGGAAAGAGATGCAGATGATTGTACGCTTTTGGTCGCTTATAAAAAACGTAAGAATGTGCATGCACAGGTCTGTACTCTTACCTATAAGAGCATCGAAATGGAAATCACCAGATGGCACGTTAAGGATTCACCCTTCGGTGTGTTCGAAATCATGCCAGCCAAGCAGATGATGTGCTATGTTCCCAAGTACTGTAATCGAAACAACCGCCTGTTCATCCTTCGCGACGACGAGTTCTACCTGCTGGACCTGCCAACATTGCTGATGGATCTCGCCCTTGAATATCAACTGCGTGAAGAGGAAATCACCTATCATACAAAGCAACTGCGCATTACAACGATGCAAACATCTGTCCTCAACGAAGACCATATCACGCTTGCTGCCATCGATGAAGCCACAAAGGAAAGAATCATCAAGGAGAGTGAACGAAAAGGACTGGACAAGGAGCAGATATTCAAAGTGCTTGTCCAACCTTGGATGAAGGCCATTCACGATTATCTTGTGCAGATGACTGGCAAATATAAAGATACCATTTATATGTGCAACCTGAGTATAGTGCCAGAAGAGAATGGAGGCATGGTAAGTCTATATGGACGCAACGCTAAAATCACGTTTGGAATTCCACCTCAGATTCCTTTCAAAACGCTTTGCGAGGAAAAGCAAGTCGAAGTCAACTATCTGTTTTCTGAAACCCATCGCCTGACTGATCCGACAGGGCGACAGACCGTTGCCAGTTTCAGTGTTGAAGGCTCAGAAATCATCATTGATGAGGCTTTATACGATCATGTTAGGAGTAAAGACCGACTGATCATCTTCCCAAACGCTAAAGACCGTCGCTTTCAGCTGCAAATATCAGGTTCTATCGGTCTTCATGCATTGGTTGGTTACCTCAAGCAAATGCCCGCTCTTTGCCAGCAGATGAATAAATTCGCAGAATCATTGAATTTTTGACAAAGCATTACTATATTACGATAAACAATCATTTCAAAACAGTATAGATTATGGCAAACATTTGCACAACCAATTATGTCATCGAGGGTGAGAAGAAAGAACTCGATGCACTGTATGAGACCATGAAGAAGCTTCAGGACAGTGGAGCTTCAGTAGAGTACGCAACAGGATTAGGCCTGCTGGTTGAAGCTTTGGATAAAGCCCCCAATGAAGTGATGTGCCGCGGCGGATGGACAGAACTCGAACGCGAGGGTGACACCCTGCGCGTGACCTTCGAGACGGCCTGGACACCCTGCTACGAAGTTACAACTTGATGAAAGCCACCTATCCCTCACTCCGCTTCTTCTACAAAGCTGAAGAACCCGGCTGCGGAGTCTATCTGAAAAACGATGCTGAAGGCAAGTACTTCCCCGAAACCGAAGCCGATGGCGAACCTTTCGTCCTGATGACCGAGGAACAAGAGCAACTGCAGACCCGCCTCATTCGCGGCATTAAAGATGGCAGCATAGAAATTAAGGTAAGCAAAGATAATAACAAAAGCTGAATTGAAAAAAGTTATCGTCAGGCTATGATTCCAACGATTTCCATAACTATTCTACTCTTTCTTTAGTTGTTCATGCGGTAGATTCGCCCTTAGCCATCATCCTCGGTCTTTTAGCGTTTAGCATTCTGGGGTGGGGGCCAAGGATGCTCAACATCGTGGGGCTGAAAATCTTTGAGGTAATCTTTGACTTTCTTGGCTGCCTCATCTGGACTATCGCCATTGTTATAGGTCTATTAGCAGTGCAATAACTATCAGTTCGCTGCTTATAAAAAACCTAAACCAATGAATTGGCTATCATAATCGTGATTGCAGTTACCGGCTGAATTAGTGTGTGGTTTACAAAAGTTAAATACGTTAAATCTTCATCCTTTTTGTCCTTCACGGAATCCACGTCGACACTTTTATACCGTTTAAAGTGCAAGGCATTGATATAAAACGACTTGCAAATACTATGATTGTACTGGCTTAATCTCCATTACAATCCCTAACTCCGTGACATCTATAGGTAGTAAGGCTTATGATGGTTGCACCAAAGTGAAAACATTGACGATAGGAAAAAGCGTGTCGACCATAGGTGAACATGCATTTGCTGGCTTTGACAATCTTACTGACGTGACCTGCTATGCAGAAGAAGTTCCCAAAACAGACAGAACTGCGTTCGAGTATTCGTATATTGAGCATGTCTCTCTACATGTTCCTAAGTACTCAATCGGAAGTTATAAAGAATCTGGTCCATGGAAATTCTTTAAAGAGATCCTAACGATAGAAGGCAGTTCGTTTTCTGTCATCTATGTGGTGAACGGCGAGACCTACAAGACTGTCAGTTATGACTACGGTGCCACGATTACCCCAGAGGCTGCACCTACGAAGGAAGGCTATACCTTCTCTGGGTGGAGCAATATCCCAAGCACGATGCCTTCAGAGGATGTGACGGTGACAGGTAGCTTCAATGTCAACTACTATAAGCTGACATATATAGTGGATGGTGTTGAGTACAAGTCAATTGAGCAGGAGTATGGTACTCACATTACTCCAGAAGAAGAACCAGTGAAAGACGGTTGCACGTTCTCGGGCTGGAGCGAGATACCCGGCTCTATGCCTGCCCACGACGTGACTGTAACAGGTACTTTTACTAAGGCCAGCTATATATTGACTTATGTGATAAACGGCGAGACCTACAAGACTGTCAGTTATGACTACGGTGCCACGATTACACCAGAAGCTGCACCAACGAAGGAAGGCTACACTTTCTTAGGTTGGAGCTGGATACCTTCAAAGATGCCAGATGAAGATGTGACCATTACTGGATTCTTCACCGTGAACAAGTATAAGCTGACATACATGATTGACGGCAAGGTGTATAAGGAAGTGGAGGTGGAATATGGCGCAAAGATTACACCGGAACCTCAGCCTACAGGTGACTTTGTCAGCTTCAGCTGGACTGGACTGCCTGAGACCATGCCTGCGAGGGATGTAACGGTACAGGCAGACTATGTCACTGGCATCATCGATGTCCAACGGGCAAAGTCTGGTACACAAACAGGCAACAGGTATGATATGGGTGGACGCAAGATGAGCGGGCAGCCAAAGAAAGGCGTGAACATTATCCGCTATCAAAACGGAACCACGAAAAAGGTCGTGATGAAGTGAGAGAAGAGCCAAGCTTGCTTGAGCTCTTCCGAACGTGAGCGAGCTCGAGCAGAATGCTCAGGGGCGTGATGAAGTGAGCTACCCTTTCACCTTTGGGTCGTTCAGATAATTGGAACAACCTGCTCCAATAATCTATACGAGTTGTCCAGATAATCCCTTGGGGAGTAAAGGGATTATCCGGACAACTCGTATAGACTATCTCAATGAAGCATAGATAATGTCTGCATGCTACGATGCCAGGGGTGACCAGAAAGCCCCCGACTGCGCTGCCCGCATCATGCACGATCTTATTTGATTATTTCTCTCCTGTATCCGCAGCACAATAGATATATCCCTGCTGCCGATAAATTCCGAGGAGCGGAGACAGACGACGGCGGAAGTCAGCGAAGTCCTTCTTTGCGGGACTGACCCACTGTACCTCGGAAAGAGCTGCAGCACGTGGCAGCATCTGATACAGCAAAAGGGAACGCCAGGCTATGTATTCAGTCCAGATGTTGGCCTGCACACCGATGATATGCCGGCGTGTGGCCTCATCAAGGCTGTCGGGAGCAGGCTCGTAGCCATAGACCTTCTCCAACGGCACATAGCCACCGATAAGGAGGGGTTTGTTCCAGTGCTTGTCCTCTGCCAGCTGATAATAGTCGAAGTAACAGTAGGCGGTGGGAGCCATGATGACATCGTGTCCCTCGTGGGCAGCCTTGATGCCGTGTTCTATGCCACGCCAGCACAGAACGGTGGCACTTTGGGAAATGTCACCTTCCATGATTTCGTCCCACCCGATGATGCTGCGTCCTAACGAGTTGATGTATTTCTCCATGCGATTGGTGAAATATCCCTGCAGCTTGGCTTCGGCCGAGAGTCCCCCTCCACCCTTGATACCTTGTTCGCGGATGCGGCGCTGACACTTGGGGCACTGCTTCCAGCGTGTCTTGGGGGCTTCGTCGCCCCCGATGTTAATGTAGTGGGAAGGGAAGATGGCAGCCACTTCGTCCATGACGCCGCTAAGCAGCTCGAACACCTTGTCGTTACCCGCACAGAGTATATCATCAAAGACGCCCCACGTGGGCTCGACCTCATAGGGGCCACCGGTACACCCCAGTTCCGGATAGGCAGCGAGGATGGCCAGTGCATGACCGGGCAATTCCACTTCAGGTATGACGGTGATGCAGCGTTCGGCGGCATAGCTTACCACATCGCGCAGCTGCTGTTGGGTATAATACCCGCCATGAGGGGTGTCATCGAAGAGTCCGGAATTGCGTCCGATAACGGTGTGGCGTCGCTGCGAGCCAATCATGTGCAGTCGTGGGTACTTCTTACTTTCTATACGCCACCCCTGGTCGTCGGTGAGGTGCCAGTGGAAGGTGTTCATGCCATGAAGCGCAAGGATATCGATGTATTCCTTCACCTGATCAACAGAGAAGAAGTGG
>Ga0247610_10006302_pt1 | contig 12368 bp, 10 predicted proteins | sample 174DNAGHGhighgp2_FD_193483 | JGI IMG/M metagenome (GOLD analysis project Ga0247610, IMG submission 193483) | Sheep rumen microbial communities from Palmerston North, Manawatu-Wanganui, New Zealand - 1742 DNA GHGhigh gp2 | ecosystem: Host-associated > Mammals > Digestive system > Stomach > Rumen...
GAGCCGGCGGCATGGACGTGGCCGTGGCCATGGGCGGCGGCGCGTATTACATCACCATGCCCAAAATGTACAAGGTGAATCTGACCGGCACGCTGCAGCCCTGGGTTTCCGCCAAGGACATCAGCATCGAGATCCTGCGCATCCTGTCGGTAAAGGGCGGCGTAGGCGCCATCATCGAGTGGGGCGGCGAAGGCATCGCCCAGCTCACCGTGCCCCAGCGGGCCACCATCACCAACATGGGCGCGGAATTGGGCGCCACCACCTCCATTTTCCCCTCGGACGAGGTAACCAGGGGATTCCTGAAGGCCCAGGGCCGGGAAGAAGATTTCACGCCCCTTGCCAGCGATCCCGACGCCCAGTACGACAAGATCATCGACATTGATTTGGATACCCTCGTTCCCCTGGTGTCCTGCCCCCATTCGCCGGACAACGTGGCCACGGCCGCGGAAAAGAGCAGCGTGGCCGTGTCACAGGTGTGCATCGGCAGCTGCACCAATTCCTCCCTGCGGGATATGCTGCGGGTGGCCGCCATTTTGAAGGGCAAAAAAATCGCCGACACGGTGAGCCTGTCCATTTCCCCCGGCTCCCGTCAGGTGCTTTCCATGCTGTCGGACTGCGGCGCGCTCTCCGATCTCATTGCCGCCGGCGCCCGGGTGTTGGAATGCGCCTGCGGGCCCTGCATCGGCATGGGCTTCTCCCCCGCCAGCGCGGGCGTGAGCGTGCGCACCTTCAACCGCAATTTCGAGGGCCGCAGCGGCACCAAGGATGGCCAGGTCTATCTGGCTTCCCCCGAAACCGCCGCCGCATCCGCCCTCACCGGCTTCATCACCGATCCCCGCACCTTGGGGGATTATCCCGAAATCACCATGCCGGACAGCTTCCTCATCAACGACAGCGGCGTGATCGCCCCGGCCGACGCCGAGGAAGCCAAGGAATTGGACGTGCAGCGCGGCCCCAACATCAAGCCCTTCCCCAAGGGCGAGCCGCTGCCCGATCAGATCACCCTGCCCGTATCCCTCAAGGTGGGCGACAACATCACCACCGACCACATCATGCCCGCCGGGGCCAAGGTGCTGCCCTATCGCAGCAACATTCCCAAAATGAGCGATTTCTGCTTCGGCGTGTGCGATGAAGCATTCCCCGCGCGGGCCCGGGAATTGGGCCGCAGCTGCGTGGTGGGCGGCGCCAATTACGGCCAGGGCTCCAGCCGGGAGCACGCCGCGCTGGTGCCCCTGCATTTGGGCATTCGCGCCGTGATCGCCAAATCCTTCGCCCGCATCCACGCGGCCAACCTGATCAACGCCGGCATCCTGCCCCTCACCTTTGCCGACCCTGCCGATTACGACGCCTTGGATCAGGGCGACACGCTGATCCTGAACGATATCCACAGCCAGCTGCCCACGGGTGAAATCACCGCCCGCACCGGCAGCGGCAAAACCATTCCCCTTTGCTGCCCGCTGACCGAAAGGCAAATCGCCATCCTCAAGGCTGGCGGATTGCTCACCTACACCAAGGAGGTAAACGCATGAACCAGGAAATGATCGAAAAAGCGGTGGCCCATTACCGGGATTTGCTCGTCAGCCAGGCAAAGAGGGCTGAAAACATGATCAACGCGCCCGCGCCGGAAAAGAAAGAAAAAACCGTTATCGGCGTGGTGGGCGGCGACGGCATCGGCCCCATCATCACCCTGCAGGCCCAGCGGGCGCTGGAAAAGCTGCTGAAGGATGAAATCGCGGCGGGCACGATCGAAATCCGCGCCATCGAGGGCCTGACCATCGAAAACCGCCTGGCCGTGAACAAGGCCGTGCCTGACGACGTGCTGGCCGCCATCAAGGAGTGCGACGTGCTGCTCAAGGGCCCTACCACCACCCCCTCCGGCGGCGAACAGCTGGAAAGCGCCAACGTGGCGCTGCGCAGGGAGCTGGACCTGTACGCCAACGTGCGCCCCGTGTGCGTGCCGGAAGAGGGCATCGACTGGATGTTCTTCCGGGAGAACACCGAGGGCGAATATACCCTGGGCAGCAAGGGCATCGAAATTCCCGGCCTGCTCACCATGGATTTCAAGGTGACCACCATCCCCGGCACCCAGCGCATCGCCCGGGCCGCCTTTGAATTCGCCCGGAAGAACGGGAAAAACCACGTGGCCATCGTGACCAAGTCCAACATCATGAAGAAAACCGACGGCATGTTCTCCGTGCTCTGCCGGGAAATCGCCGCGGAATACCCTGAAATCCAGGCGGATGAGTATTTCATCGACATCATGACCGCCAATCTTTTGAAGCCCGCCATGCGCAATCAGCTGCAGGTGTTCGTCATGCCCAACCTCTACGGCGACATCCTCACCGACGAGGCCGCCCAGATCCAGGGCGGCGTGGGCACCGCCGGCAGCGCCAACCTGGGCGACCATTACGCCATGTTCGAGGCCATTCACGGCTCCGCGCCCCGCATGATCGCCCGGGGCATGGGCGACTACGCCAACCCGGAAAGCATCATCCGCGCCGCTGTGATGCTGCTGCAGCACATCGGCATGCCGGAGAAGGCCGCCCGCCTGGCCGCCGCCATCGACGAAGCCAACAAGGTCGCCCCCATCACCGGCACCAAGGAAGGCGCTACCTGCGCCCAGTTCGGGGACGCGCTGGTGAAGCTGCTGTAAGGGCTCTCCGGGGCTTTGCCCCGGTCCCCACCGGGTCCTCCGGGGCTTTGCCCCGGTCCCCACCGGGTCCTCCGGGGCTTTGCCCCGGTCCCCACCGGGGAGACCAGTCTCCCCGGGCCCCTCACCCCGCGGACAGAGGTATTTGGGGAAGCTCCAAGCAGCTTCCCGCAGATAGAAAAAGAACGACCGGGGCGTTCTTTTTTGGAAGCCCGAGAAAGAACTCAAGAGGGCACCATAGCCTTCCCCTTTGGGAAAGGTGGCCCGAAGGGCCGGATGAGGTGCGTGCCGCCCATGCCGCGGTTTATAACGAGCAGCATCGCTGCGTACCGCCGCTCCCGGGCAGGCCGACTTCGTCGGCCGGGCGTTGTGCTAAAAGCACAACGCGAAAAGCCGCGGGGCAGACCCGAAAACAAATACATATGTTTTCGGGCTGACCCACGGCTTTTCTTTTGCCCGGGAGCTATCTTGCATTCCTCCAAGCATCTGGCGCAATTAAGTTTGTTCGCTGTTTATTCTCCCATCGCTGGGATGGGGCCAGGGGATGAAATCCCCTGGCGCAGAGCTCGAGGCCGCGGAGGCCTCGAAAATCATCATCTGGCGCACACAAGTTTGCTCGCCGTTTCCTCTCCATTCGCCGGGATGGGGCCAGGGGGCTTGCCCCCTGGTGCAGAGGTTTGGAGGCTGCAGAAGCTTCCAAAAGCAGAGGCCGTCAATAAAGAAGAGCCCCCGCTTAGCGGAGGCTCCTAACGTTTTTCCTCACTTCAGGAAGCCATTCACGATCTGTTCTTCCGCTTCCTGCTCGGTAAGGCCCAGGGTCATGAGCTTGATGATCTGATCCCCGGCGATCTTGCCGATGGCGGCCTCATGGACCAGGGCGGCATCCACATGGTTGGCTTCCAGCCCAGGCACGGCCAGGATGCGGCCGTTATCCATGATGATGGAATCGCACTCGGTATGGCCGGAGCAGGCGGCGCTGCCCACCAGCTTCGCGTCGAACTTCTGGTAGGAATCATCCCGGGCCACGGAACGGGACACCACGTCGGCGCTGGCCCCGTCGCCGTTCATATTGACCTCGTATTTGCTGATGGCCCGCTGGCTGCCGTGGGTCATCAGGCGCTCCCGCACCACCAGCCTGGCCCCGGCTTCCAGGGTGGCCTCGGTGACGCGCTCAGTATCGTCCACGCCCTTGATCTGCACCATTTCCATTTCCACGGTGCTGCCTTCCTGCTGGAACACGCGGGTGACGGGGTTCAGGATGCGCTTGCCTGCGCCGGAGCCGGAGCCATAATGCTTTTCCACATAGCGGACGCGGGCGTTTTTGCCCACGTAGAAGGTGTGGATGCCGTCGTGCTGGCTGTCCTGATTGCCGCAGTTGTCGATACCGCAGCCGGCCACGATGGTCACGTCGGCATCCTCGCCAATGTAAAAATCGTTGTACACCACTTCGGTAAGGCCGCTTTCGGTCATCACTACGGGAATATGCACCGATTCATTTTTGGTGCCGGGCTTGATGCGGATCTCCAGGCCGCTCACGTCTTGCTTGGAGGTGATTTCAATGTTGGCGGTGCTTTGCCGCCCGGCGGACTGGCCGTTGGAGCGGATGTTATAAGCTCCCTCCGGCACCGTATGCAGATCGGCCACCTCTTTGAGCAGCCGCTTTTGAATTTCGTCCAGTTGCATCATGCCTGCGCACCTCCCGTGATTCCGTCCTTCCAGCAGCCCTGCACCGCTTCCGCCGTGCCGATGAGATCGGGCAGCACCTGATCCCGGGGCCCCTGGGCGGCAATGCGGCCATCCTTCAATACGATCACCTCGTCGGCGATGCGCAGGATGCGCTCCTGGTGGGAAATGATCAGGATGGAGCTGCCGGCAATGCCCTTGCGCATTTCCTCAAATACCTCGATCAGGTTCTGGAAGCTCCACAGGTCGATACCGGCCTCCGGCTCGTCAAACACCGATATGGCCGCGCCCCGGGCCAGCACCGTGGCGATCTCGATGCGCTTGAGCTCGCCGCCGGACAGGCTGGCGTTCACTTCCCGGTCGATGTAATCCCGGGCGCACAGGCCCACCCGGGACAGGTAGGCGCAGGCCTCGCCCACCGTCAGCTCCTTGCCGGCGGCCAGACGCAAAAGATCGAACACCTGAATGCCCTTGAACTTCACCGGCTGCTGGAAGGCGAAGGCAATGCCCGCCTTGGCCCGATCGGTGACGGACCAGGAGGTGATGTCCTGCCCGTTGAGGAAGATCGTGCCGGACAGGGGCTTTTCAATGCCGGCGATCAAGCGGGCCAGGGTGGACTTGCCGCCGCCGTTGGGGCCGGTGATCACCGCCAGCTTGCCCTCCGGCAGCGACAGGCTGATGTCGTGTATGATGGTTTTTTCCTGACCGTCCTCGTGGACGCGGAAGGATACGTTTCTCAGTTCCAGCATCTTGGCTGTGCCTCTCTTTCAGCAATAGAACGCGCCCGGCAGGCCGTGCGCACAGAATAAGTATATCATAAATATGCCCGGATCGCTCGGGTTCAGGTCAAATTTTATCAATATCCGGCATGCAGCTTCCTTTGTGGGTAAATCATCTCTATTTTGGACCGAATTGCAGCAGCAAGTGGTGAATGCAATCCATTATTCATCGGATTTTGTGCTTCGGGTGGCGATCTTCTTCATCAAAAGCCAATGGCTTGAAGGATGCGGTCGGTGGTTCGGGCGGTCATAAGGGACAATTCCCTTGTAACGTGAGGCGTTTCCCCGTCCAGCACGCACCGGCCCAGCTGTTCCACCTCCAGCCGGTAATTGTTGCCGGCATGCACCCATTTGGTTTCCGTTTTGCCGTTGGCGGCAACGGTATAGGGGATGTCGCCGGCCTGGTTGAATTCCACGGGAGAGGTGATTTCCCCCTTGTCGCCCCGGATCACCAGCCGGTCGATGCGGCCGCCGGAAGGCAGCATGCCGCAGTCCACATGGGCCAGCGCGCCGTTTTCATAGAGCAGAAGGATCGTGGTGAACACGTCCACGCCTCGGGGATGGAACTGGGCCGCGGCACGGACCTGGCAGGGCTCCCTGCCCATCAGCGACAGCGCCATGCTCACCCCGTAGCACCCCAGATCGTAGGCCGCGCCGCCACCGGCTTCCCTGCGCATGCGGTAGTCCTCCGCCCTGGGCAGGCCGCCGATGAAGGAGGATTCCACATACTGGATTTCGCCGATCGTCCCGTCCGCAATCTCTTGTTTCAGCGCGGCAACGATGGGGCTATGCTGGTAGGCGAAGGCTTCCATGAGATGAACGCCGTTTTCATCCGCCGTGCGGAACAATTCCTCCGCTTCCCAGGCGTTCAGCGCCAGGGGCTTTTCGCACAGCACGTGCTTGCCCGCCGCCAGCGCCTTTTTCACCCAGGGCGCATGCAGATCGTTGGGCAGGGGAATGTACACCGCCTGCACCGCAGGATCGTTCAGCAGTGCGTCATAATCGCCGTACGCCCGGTCAAAGCCGAATTGGTCCCGGAACTGCTCCGCCTTTTCCAGGCTGCGGCCCGCGATGGCATACAGGCGGCAGTTTTCGGCCTGCTGCATGCCGGGAATGGTAGCCCATCTGGCGATGCCGGCAGTGCCCAGCACGCCCCAATTTACCTGTTTCACGCTCATTCCTCCACGGACATGGGATTGCCGTGATAACCGTCCAGGCTGTTTTCCGCGTCGCTGCCAAAATACAGCGTCCAGTACGCGGAAAAGACCTCGTAGAAATTATCGCTCAGTTCCGTTTCGATATCCTCCGTGCCATGGAACACAGCCTGAAAGCTTTTCTCCCCCATCATCCTGTTCCAATCCAGGTCCACCAGGAAGGGCAGGCTGTCCTGATCGAAGCGGATCAGCATGGTCTGGCCATAATCCCCTTCGTCCTCCTGGAAATCCTCGGGATCGGACAGCTCGGTGAAGGTATAGCTTTTGCCGCCGGTGGTAAAGGTGACGGAGGAAATATCCGCCGGCTGTCCGTCGGTCCAAAGCTTCATCCACAGGCGCAGGATGGCCCTTTCATTCGTTTCGCCAGCGTGGAGCACCACCACGTCGAAATCGGCGTAGCTGTAATAGTTCTCCGATTCCATGGCATGCGTGAAGGAAAGGAACTCGGGGCTGAAATCGTTGTATACAAAGAAGAGGTCGTCGACATCCTGGATATACAATCCGCCGTCGGCCAGAACGCCGCTTTGGGCCGCCGCTTCCAGGAACGAGCCGCCTGGCTCATCGGCGGTATCCCAGTTCAGGGGCTGGTAAGAAAAGCTGAAATCGCCCTTTTCGATCTTTAGGCTTTTCAGGATGGCTTCCGCCTCGCTGCCCTCGTAAACCGTCAGCTTGTACAGCGTGACGCGCATCAGCAAATCATCGGAGAGCTTTGCGGTATAATCCATCAGCTTCATGCCGTAGCGGGTGTAGGTGCAGCCCGGCATTTCCATGCCCAGCAGGTACAGGCTGTCCGCCTCCGTTAAGCCTTCACCCGCGGCCTGGTCGGCCAGCAGAGACGCTTCGTCCGGCCAGAAGGAAATGCGCATGCCGGCGGAATTGCCGCTGATGTCGGCAGAGGAGGCGGCGTTCTGGAAGCGGATCTCGCCAAAGCTCGCCTGGGGAAACCAGTTTTCCGCGGGCACCTCGGCGGTGACGGCCACGTCCTCCCTAGTGTTCTTCACCTGGGTGGTCAGGGTAACGGGCGCTGCCGCGCTGCTGCCCGCCTCCCGGTTGCCCACCCGGGGCAGAAAGGAAATGTCAGCGCCGTCGTATTCATCCCGGGGCAGGCCGGTGCTGATGGCGGTCACGCCCCAGTAGCCGTCCCGGTTTTTGAAGGTGACGGTCACAAAGGCGTCTCCGTCCGTCCAATAGGCCGCCCGCGTGGTATCGCCCTCCCGGTCCTTCACGCTGCCGGGCTTCCCCACGGCCGCGCTGATCTCATCAAAAGTGAGCAGCTGCCGGAAGGACCCATCCATGTCGTTCATCCATTTGTACAGGGACGCGAGCAGCGGCCGGGAAACGACACCATTTCCATCCCCGTGGGGCGCAGCGCCCTCCGCGGCCGCAGAGAAAGCGGCGCAGCATGCCAGCAGCGTCAGCGCCAGCAGTACAGAAAACATCCTTTTCCAGCCGTTCATGTGGCATCCTTCCTTTCTGCGCGCAAGTGAATCAGCAGCGAGTGCGGGGCTACAGCTGCACCGGCAGGTCGGTATCGGAGAAGGGATCGGCGGCGGTGTAGGCGTCCAGCGTCACATCCTCCTTCTTTTCCTCCTGCTGCTCCTTGGGCGCTTCGTCGGCCACGTCAGCCCAGGTGTACACGTGGATGCGAAGCTCGTAATCCTCAAACTCGATTTCCGCCCGTTCCCGGGGCTTGGTCATGGCCAGCACCTCGGTGAACTTGGTGCGGCCCCGGCGGGCGTAATCCAGCGCCACCTCGGGCCGGTCCTGCCAATGCATAGGGATGAACAGGCGGGGCTTCATGGTCATAACGAAATGATTGGCCCCGGCATCGTACATGCCGCCCATGCGGGGGTCCACCGGGAACATGCACAGGTCGATGGGCAGGCCCTCCATGGGCGCGACGGCGGCGTAATAGGCGTTCTCCGCCCGGGTGATTTCCCGGGGCGTGCTTTCCTCCCGCCAATGCCACAGGTTCAGATCCCCCGCGTGGAAAATGCGCAGGCCCTCCACCGTCACATAGAAGGACACCCCCAGGTCCGTGGAATCGAACACCCTGACATCCACGTCCCGCACGGTGATATGCTCCCCGGAACGGACCTTGCGCACCCTGGCCCCCCGGGGCAGGTCCGGCACGTCGTCGGACACCACATAGGTGATGGGCAGGTGCGTGAAATCCCAGCTGACGATGGCGGAATCGTAGTGATCCTTGTGGCTGTGGGATACGAACACCACCACCTGTTTATACTTTTTCAGCTCCCAATCGGTGATCCAGGCCCGGCGGGGCAGTTGACCCCGGTCGCCGCGCCAGTAATCGAAGATCAGCAGGGTTTCACCCACCGCCACTGAAAAGCCGGAATTGTAGAAGTAGGTCACCGTCGCTTGCTTTTCCGCCATAACTGCCTCCGCTCATCCCTCGAATACGTTGCTGTCCACCCGCCCCTCGGCTTTTTCAGCCTGGCGCACGCAGCCGGAATACGCCCCGAAAGCCTTCATATCAGAAGCGCGGGCAGGCAAAACAGCCTGTCCGCATCCGGTTGAGCAGCCGCGTCCGGAGAATTCCTTCGCCGCCGCATCATCATTTCCTTTGATTGGGCCCGTGCCCGAAATTGTACTTTTTCCTTCTCCTGCGGAAGAACAGCAGGTAAATCACCACGCCCCAGATCAGCCATCCCTTCCAGTTGAAGGAAGAACGGCGGGAGGAAACGTTCTCTTCTTCGTCGGACTGGGAGGAAAACGTCCAGTGAAAGCCCTGGTTTGTGCTGGGCGCGCTGGGGGTCTGCACAGTGGAAGCGGCGGAGTTCAGGCCGCTGAAGCTCACGGTTTTGCCGTTGGCCTTGGCCAGTGTGTCGGCCACCTGCACGCTCAGCTCCTTCACTGCCCGATCATACTGAAAGCCTTTATACGCCGTCTGGAAGTGATTGGCCAGCAGATTGGTCTGCTCCTGCCGAGGCAGGGCCTTTTGCGCGTCCTCCCCCACCGCCAGCGCGGCGGTCTCCTCGCCGATCACCATCAGCAGCAGCACGTCGCCGCTGCCCAGTTCCCACGCGTCGAAAAGGGCGTTGGCATAGTCCCTTGCGTCCTGCCCGCCGATGAAATCCTGCACGGCCACGTAAATGCTGCCCAGGGATTCCTTCTTCATTTTTTCAGAGAGCTCTTCCAGATACACAACGGTGTCGCCCTGCAGCGCCTTGCCGGTGTGATCCTGGGTAGGATCGGCGGACAGGTCGGTCACGATCCCCTGAGAAGGAGGATACTGCACGCCCGCCAGCGCAGGCGCCGTCAGCGAAAGGCACAGCGCCAGCACAGCCAATACGGATACGATTCGACGCATTTGTTCTCCCCCTTCCTGCTTACTGAACAGAAAACTCTTCCACCGGGCCCACGCGCATCAGCCTGGCGATCCAGCCGCTGAAGCTGCCGTTCAGGCTTTCGTTGAACGCCCTGGCGGCCTCGTTGTACTGGGCGCCCGCGGCCTTGGATTCGCTTTCGGCGAATTGCTGCCGGATGGTGTTTTCCACGTACATCTGATCCCGGTTATAATTCCGCACGGATTCGGTGGCCGCCAGCTTTTGAAGCAGCGCTTCGGCGTCCCGAGTCAGCGCCTCGTTGGCGGCGGCCTTTTTCTTCATTTCCTTGAGGCCCTGACGGCCGGAGAGGGCGTCCCTGTCCGCCGTCACCTTCTTCACCAGCTCATCCTCTGCATCCAGATGACGCCGTGCCACCGTGAGCAGGTTATTGGCGGCCTCCACACGGTATTGCAGCATGCTTTCCAGCCCGGGATAGGCCTCGTTCACCTGGGCTTTTTCATTGCTCCAGCCCTGGTAAGCGCCGAACACGAAGGCGAATACCACCAGACAGGCCGTGATCAGCACGGCGGTACCCGTTTTCAGTTTCATGATCCTATCCTCCCTTTGGCATGCAGCCCTTCATCTTCCTTCCCGGCCGCCGGAGGGCATGCCTCCGGCAGCACAGGGAAAAAGCAATTACATTTCAAGCAGCTTTTGCTTCAGATCGCGTTCCATGGTGGCCAGGGTCTTTTCGGCCTCGGCCCGCTTCTGGCGGCCTTCCTCGTGGATGCGGGACACTTCGTTGATGGTGTCGATCAGGCTCTGGTTGGTTGCCACCAGGGTTTCCAGATCCACGATGCCCCGTTCGGATTCCCGGGCCGTTTCAACGGTGCCGATCTGCAGCGCTTCGGCATTCTTGCGCAGCAGATCGTTGGTCATGTTGGTCACCTCGCGCTGAGCCTTCATGGCCTGCTGGCTGTGATGCAGGCCCAGGGCCAGCACCATCTGGTTCTTCCACAGCGGCAGGGTGTTAACCAACGTGGACTGGATACGGTCCACCAGCAGGGAATTGTTGTTTTGCAGCAGGCGGATCTGCGGCGCCATCTGCATGGAGATCTGCCGGGTCAGCTTCAGGTCGTACAGCTTCTTTTCAAACTGATCGCAGGCCGCGGCCAGGTCGTTGGCCTTCTGGGCGTCCATGGCGTCGCCGCTCTTTTCGGCGACCTCCCTGAGGCGCTTGAGCTCGGTATCCCTTACTTCCTGCAGGCGCTGTTCGCCGGCGATGATGTACATGGTCAATTCGTGGAAGTAGGTCAGGTTCATGTCATAGAGGCGGTTGAACATGGCCACGTCCTTGAGCAGCTGCACCTGATGGCCTTCCAGGTTGCCCGCGATCTTTTCCACGTTGGCGGCCACGGTATCGTACTTGGCCTGCACGGTGGCGATTTGCTTTTTGGCGTTGTAGAACCAGCCCTTGACGCCCTTGGGCTTTTCACCGGAGGCGGAGAAGCCCTTGAGCTCGGCCACCAGGCTGGAGAGCATGTCGCCCACGTCGCCAGTGTCGGTGGTCTGCACGTTGGCCAGCACGGTGTCGGCGAAGGAGGAAATCTTCTTCTGGGCATCCGCGCCGTAAAGCATCACGTGATCGGGATTGGTCAGGTCGATGGTCTTGGAGAAGGCCGCAACCTGCACCTTTTCCTCGTCGGTCAGGGTGGAATCCAGCGCTTCGATGGCTTCCTTGGCATCGGGGGCCGCGGGGGTCTTGAGCTCGTTGAGCATTTCCACGGCCTGCTCGATCACCTTTTTGTTTTCCGCTTCACTGTGGAGCGTGAGCACCGGAGCAGAATGGACCTGGGGCGCTTCCTGGGCAGCAGCATTGGATTCAGTCATGGGATGATTCTCCTTTCAGAATGGGGGGTCTTTTTGTGTTTACGTGTTCTGCCCGCTCCGGATGCCCGAATCGATCAGGCCATCCTGCTTGAGCATTGCTTCCATCACGTCGATGTCGGTGGAAATATCCAGCATATCGTCCTGATACAGGGCGTGCAGCTGCTTGTCAAAGGCCTTGAGCACCACGTCCATGGCCTGGCGGATTTGGCCGCGGGTAGCGTCGGCCTCCGCGCCGGACACGTGGCGCTCTTCCATTTTCCGGTAGCCCTCCAGCATTTTCAGTGTGGTGGGCAGGTAGTAATCCATAAAGCGGCGGATCTGCGGGGCCTTGCCGGGCTGGTCGGCCACGGTGCGGAAAATGCGGTTGGCCACGTCGTCCAGCTGGTTCATCTGGGCGGACAGCTTTTCGTCGGGGATTTCCTCGTTCACCTTGCGGATGCTCCGCAGCATCTCCTGGCCCTTTTCCACCAGGGAATCCGCCGCTGCGTCGCCGCTCTTGGGAATTTCGTGCTGCTGCTGGGCCGGGGCTTCCTTGCTCACGTCCAGGCCCTGGGCCATGGTGTGCACGATCCAGCCAACCAGCAGCGCCACGCCGCACCCGATCAGGTATTGATACCAATGGAAGAACGAACGGCGGAAAATCAGCGCGTACAGCGCCAGGGCCACGCCCCCCGCCAGGATCGCCGGCGCATAGCCTTTGTTCTTTTTCTTTTGCTGCATGTATCAGCCCTCCTTCCGCATGACTGCGGGAAAAGTATAGCAAAACGCGGGAAAAGGACAAGCGGTTTTCGCTCAATCATACATTTTGCCCGCCCAAACCGTCAAAACGCGGTTTTTTCCTCATGCAGTATACCACAAATTTCCC
>Ga0247610_10006304_pt1 | contig 12361 bp, 14 predicted proteins | sample 174DNAGHGhighgp2_FD_193483 | JGI IMG/M metagenome (GOLD analysis project Ga0247610, IMG submission 193483) | Sheep rumen microbial communities from Palmerston North, Manawatu-Wanganui, New Zealand - 1742 DNA GHGhigh gp2 | ecosystem: Host-associated > Mammals > Digestive system > Stomach > Rumen...
TCACATACAAAGATACGAAAAAATACGCACATCTGCAACTTTATTTAGTTAACTAATGTATTGATTATCAAGCAGATAGTTAAACTTTGTAATAATTGGTTACCACCCAAATTGATGCAGAACCAAAAAAATGTTGAAAATTACTGAAAAACGTCACTCTTAGACTTATCGTGCTTATTATCAGATTGATAGCCTATGACGATGTGCTCAAAATAACATCACTATAACGTCACTTTAACGTCACTTTTATACTGTTTGACCTCCTCATTGACCTATAATCACTGAGCGAAACAACTTAGTTCCCACGAGTTTCTACGGCGGGAACTGTCAGTTTCCCCTGTGGGAACTGACAGTTCCCGCCTTGGATATTATTCGGAAACTACTATTCAAAAAAAATTATGAGCAAGCAAAGAAGTAAACTATTTTTTATGAATACCCTACAGTATAGTCTTTTCCCTCTTCAAAATTTACAAATTCACCATCACGTGGATTGAGAATACTAACACCAATAGCAGCACTTCCTATCACACCAATACGATCGTCATCGTATTCTCCAACGATATACATATTAGAGAAATCAATAATCGTAGTGTTATCTACCTCAAATTTAATGGTTCTTGGGGCATAATTACTGTATTCAAAAGTTATTGTATTTTTATAGTTAGTATCATTAAAATCAGCAGCAGCTGCAGTTACAATGTGTTAGTTATTATATTTTCAATCGGTTATTTTTCTGTTACACAATGATTTCGCAACCAGCATATAACGCAAAAACGGGTGCAAAAAACATGAATTTCTTTTGGAACAACAAAGCAATTTGGCGATTTTTTTGATTAATCAGACCGAATTATTGACCCTATTGAATATAAAATATCCAATTAATGGTCACAATAAAGACAACAAGAATAGACCAACAGCAATCTGAAACTGGCGACATTCATAATAAAAAAAACGAAATAATATTAGTTTTTTTTCGTTATAAAGAATAAAATGATTAATTTTGCACGTCGAAAGAAACATTTTGAAAACATATGGCACAATTATCTAACCGTTTGCAACGACTTGCACCTTCAGCCACACTAGCTATGTCACAAAAAAGTTCTGAGATGAAGGCTCAGGGCATTGACGTCATCAACATGAGTGTCGGAGAACCCGACTTCAATACGCCAGATCACATTAAGGAGGCTGCCAAACGAGCTGTAGACGAAAACTTTTCGCGCTACTCACCCGTTCCTGGCTATCCTGAACTGCGTAAGGCTATCGTAGAGAAGTTGAAGCGTGAGAACGGATTGGATTACCAGATGAGCGAAATCCTGGTTAGCAATGGTGCCAAGCAGAGCGTGTGCAACACGGTAATGGCACTGGTGAACCCTGGAGAAGAAGTTATCATTCCTGCTCCCTATTGGGTGAGCTATCCACAAATGGCCCTGCTGGCTGGTGGCACTCCCGTCTTCGTAGAAGCCACGTTTGAGCAGAACTTCAAGATGACTCCAGAGCAACTCGAGGCAGCCATCACCCCGAAGACCCGACTGCTCATCCTCTGCTCACCCAGCAACCCTACGGGATCTGTATATAATAAAGAGGAATTGCGCGCACTCGCAAACATCATATTAAAGCACGAAGACCTATTTGTGCTGGCCGACGAGATCTATGAGCACATCAACTACGTGGGACATCATGAGTCGATAGCACAGTTCCCCGGTATGAAAGAGCGCACCATTATCGTCAACGGTGTGAGTAAGGCATACGCCATGACAGGCTGGCGCATCGGCTATATCGCCGCCCCAGAATGGATTGTGAAAGGCTGCAACAAACTGCAGGGCCAGTACACCAGCGGTCCCTGTTCTGTAAGCCAAAAAGCAGCCGAGTTTGCCTATACTGAGAGCCAGCAGTGCGTGGAAGATATGCGCCAGGCATTCGAACGCCGCCGCAACCTCATTGTGGAACTGGCCCGACAGATTCCAGGATTGGAGGTCAACATACCCGAAGGTGCCTTCTACCTGTTCCCCAAGTGCTCCAGCTTCTATGGCAAGAAAACCCCAGACGGAAAGACCATCGGGAACAGCACCGACTTGGCCATGTACCTTCTGGAGACAGGCCATGTAGCCACCGTGGGAGGCGATGCCTTTGGCGATCCCGACTGCTTCCGAATGAGCTATGCCACCAGCGATGATAACATTCGTGAGGCCATGCGCCGTATTGGAGAGGCACTAAAAACCTTAAAATAAGCGTTAAATGTAGTTAAAACCGTCGGCGTTATACATTTATTTGCTATCTTTGCGAGGTGAAACACAGCCCAGCGGCATTAAGCCAATGGGCATTCAGTGGCTATTACACTAACGTCAATCGATATACTATTTTTTTTATTTATCTTATAACTTAAAAACAAAACAAACATTATGGCAACAACACAGAAAGCTGCTCCTGCAGCAAAAAAGACTGGTAGCGTCGGTATTAAGGATGCTATTTGGGTAATCGTTCTTTGTGCAGCTATTGCATTCTGCAACTTCTTCTTCAACTTCGGTTCTGGAAGCAACTTCGAAGGTGGCGATCCCGCTGGTGCTCCTCTGAACATCTGGGGTACTATCTACAAGGGTGGTGTCATCGTGCCTGTGATCCACACACTGCTGCTCACCGTGCTCTTCATGGCTATCGAGCGCGTATTCGCACTGAGCAAGTGTATCGGTAAAGAGAAACTCGCTACATTCCTGGCAAAGATCAAGGCCGACCTGAAGGCTCTGAACTTCGACGCTGCTCTTCAGCACTGCCAGCAGCAGGGTGGTTCGGTGGCTAACGTCGTTCGTGCTACTGTACAGGCTTACAAAGAGGCCGACGCTGCACAGGGCGTGAAAAAAGAGGTTAAGATTGCTCGCATCCAGGCTGCCCACGAAGAGGCTATCGCCGTTGAGATGCCTACTCTCACAATGAACCTTCCTCTGATTGCTACCATCGTAACTCTGGGTACACTGACCGGTCTGCTCGGTACTGTGGTTGGTATGATCAAGTCATTCCAGGCTCTGGCACAAGGTGGTGGTGGTGACTCTGTTGAGCTGTCAACCGGTATCTCTGAGGCTCTGATTAACACCGCATTCGGTATCGGTACATCATGGCTCGCCGTTGTATCTTATAACTTCTTCACCAACCGCATCGATAAGATTTCGTTTGCACTAGATGAGATTGGTTATTCACTTGCTCAGACCTACAACGCTACACACGCAGACGAGGCTTAATTTTGTCTAACCCTTTAATCAATTTACTACTATGGGTAAGATAAAAATTAAGAAAAACGATGTCTGGATCGACATGACGCCTATGTCGGACGTGATGGTGCTGCTGCTGACCTTCTTCATGCTGTCAGTAAACTTCACGAAGAACGAGGTGGTGAAGGTCATCACCCCTGGTTCTACGACCAAGGCAAAGGTGTCGTCATCGGCAATCCTTGACATCACCATCGACCCTGAGGGCCGTGTGTTGATGTCAACAGACAAGACCGTGACAATGCATAAGGCGCTCGAACAGATGCTCAAGGAGCGTGAGACCAACCTCACGGCAGACCAGAAGCAAGAGATTATCAACTTCAATCAGATTGGTATTCCCGTGAAGAGCATGCCCGAGTTCCTGACCAAGAGCCACGAGGATCAGGTTAAGCTGATAAAGATGATGGGTATTCCCACTGACAGTCTGCAGAACCGCGAGGACAAGATGAGCGAATTCCAGCTTTGGGTGAAAGCCATGAAGAACGGCTACAAAGAGTGGTACAACGACCTTTCTGACGCAGAGAAGACCGAGGTATCGGCCAACAAGCTCGAAATCAACATCAAGGCCGACAAGGACACACCTTACAGTGCCGTTAAACTGGTCATCGCTGAACTGCAGGACATCAATGAGAGCCGCTACAAGTTGGTTACACAAGCTAAGAAATTGGAGGAATAAGATATGGCTAAGAAAAAAGAAAGCAAGCAGAAAAAGATGACCACCCGCGTGGACTTCACGCCGATGGTGGATATGATGATGCTTCTTATTACCTTCTTCATGCTGGTAGGTTCACTGCAAAAGCCTCAGGCTATGCACCTCACCATGCCTGCAAAGGACGACAACATGCAAGCAGAGGACAAGGACAAGTCTAAGACCGAGAATACCATCACGCTGTATCTGGCTGCAGACAACAAGCTCTATTACTACATCGTGGACCACAAGGAAGACTTCGGTAATCCCGAGTTCCTGAAGGAAACCACATGGGGTAAGGAAGGTATTCGCGAGGTACTGCGCAACCACCGTCACGCACCTACCAAGGTGCTGATGGATGCCAGGACTCAGCTTGATACTTGGTTCAACAACCTGCCTAAGACTCAGCAGGAGCTCAACGACTCTGTCTATAACCGTGCACTGATTATGATCAAGAAAGGTCATGTGGACATTGTCGAGAACGGACAGCTGAACAAGGCAAAGTATGAGAAGGTTGACAAAGACATGAAGAATTACGAAGAGACCAACATGGTGCCCACGCTGGCCGTGAACATCAAGCCTCTGGATAATTCCAATTACGACAACCTGGTGACTATTCTGGACGAAATGCAGATTTGCTGTATCGGTAAGTACGTGATCGACAAGATCAACGACAAGGATATGCCAATTCTGGAAGGTAACGGTATAGCCCTACAATAACCCATTAAAACGAAAGAACTATGTCAAAGATAGATCTATTAGACCAAAAATGGATTGACCTCGTATTTGAAGGCAAAAACGAGGCCTACGGTGCTTATACCATTCGCCAGGACACCAGCAGACGTAACCTTTACGCCATGTTGGCACTTGTTGCCGGACTTGCACTTATCGTTCTAACATTTCTCGGTGTCAACGTAGCACAGAATGCCATCGCCGCTGCTCAGGCTGAGCACGAGACTGAGGTGGCACTCGAAGCTGTTGAAGAAGAGGTAGAGGAAGAGAAGGATGATGAAGAGATCGTTTACGAACTTGAAGAACTGGAACAGCTCGTTGCTGAAGAGACAGTGATGAACTCTGAGAAATTCACCGCCTATGAAATGGAAGACGATGCTCCCGAGCAGGTCACCAAGACACAGGATGAAGTTGCACAGAGCGATGTCGCTATCGGTGCCATCGACTACGACCAAGGTAGTGACGAGGCCGAGCACGTGCTGAAAGTCAACGAGAAAGTGGTTGACGAGGTTCCACCAAAGGTAGAAGAGGCCAAGGTGTTCGATGTTGTAGAACAGATGCCTTCGTTCAAAGGCGGCGACGCTGCCCTGATGGAGTATCTGCAGAAGAACATCAAGTACCCTGTGATTGCCGAGGAAAACGGTATTCAGGGTCGTGTAGTTACCACCTTCGTGGTTGAGCGCGATGGTTCTATCACCGATGTCAAGGTCATCAAGTCGGTTGACCCCTCTCTCGACAAGGAGGCCGTTCGCGTTGTGAAGTCAATGCCGAAGTGGAATCCTGGTAAGCAGAACGGTGCTGCCGTGCGTGTGAAGTTCACACTCCCCGTAACCTTCCGTCTGCAATAAGCATCTTTTAATATGAACAGAACTCAATTCAAGAATTTCTTTATTGGATTGGCACTCTCTATAGGCTTGTTCCCCGCATGTGGGGGGAACAAGCCTTCTGATGATGCATACAAGCAGCAAGCCCGCTACTTTGCTGCCGACGAAAGCCTCAGTCCCGTCATCGATGAGGAACTGGACATCTTCAACATGAAGAACAAGCGCGACTCCATCTATGCCATCTATACCAACGAACAGGATGCCATAGAGAAGTTGCTCAACCGTGAGGTGCTGCTCGTTTTCACAACACGCACACTGACCCCCAAAGAAGAAGAAATCATTAAGTCATATCAATATAAGCCACTCACATACGCCTTGGCATACGATGCGCTGGCACTGATTGTCAACAAGAGCAATCCTGACTCACTCATCACCGTCGACAACTTCCGCAAGATCATGGCGGGCGAGATGACATCGTGGAAAGAACTGAACCCCGACAGCAAGCTGAAGAACATCAAGGTGGTATTCGACAATCCTAAGTCGGCTACCCTGAAGTTTGTCGTTGACTCTATCATGCAGGGCAAAGAAGTGAAGACCGACGGCAACGTACAGGCTGCCATGTCCAGTGCCGAGGTGGTGGAATACGTAGAGAACCATGAGAATGCCATCGGTGTGATAGGCAGTATCTGGCTTAACGACCAGCGCGACACCACCAACCTGATATACAACCGCACCATCAAGGTGATGCGCGTAAGCCGGGCAAACGAGGCCACACGCGCCAACAGCTATACCCCCGACCAGTATAACATCGCCTACGCATACTATCCCATGATACGTACCATCTATGCCATCAGCATAGACCCACGCTCCAGAGGAGTGCCACGCGGCTTTGCCAACTTCTGCTGGCTGCCCAACCCCGGACAGCTCATCTTCTGGAATGCTGGTCTCTTCCCTGCCCGCGCCGACTACTCCGTGCGCGATGTAGTCATCAACTGATTAAACCTACAGGGAGAAAGCACATCAAATAAACGAATGTCTAACAATAAAAAGATAAAGATTATGAACACTATGAAATATTTTATGATGGGTGCCCTGCTGTTCGGATGCAGCCTCGGCACAATGGCTCAGGACGGCACACCTGCCGACGTTGATGCCGTAAGAAACTTAGTAAAGAACAAGCCCGCTGACTATGACAAGCAGCTGAAGGCATTTGTCAAGGCCAACAAGAAGAAAGCCGACAACATCGTTGCCATGGGACGTGCGCTGATGGAAGAGGGCGATACCGTTCAGGCCGCCAGCTTTGCACAACAGGCCCTGGCCGCCAAGAAGAACTTTGCTCCGGCATATATCCTGCTGGGCGACATTGCCTCTCAGAAAGAGAATGGCGGCGGCGAGGCAGCATCCAACTATCAGCTGGCCATCGATGCCGACCCCAAGAACCCAGATGCATACCGCAAGTATGCCATCGTGTACAGTAAGATAGACCCCGAGGGAGCCAATGAGAAATTGGAGGAACTGCGCCAGCAGCGCCCCGACATTGCCGTTGATGCCTTCAAAGGTCGCATGAACTACAACGTGCAGCGTTACAGTAGTGCTATCGACGCCTACTCAAAGGTGCCTTATGATCAATTGGATCGTATCGACATCATCAACTATGCACGTGCCCTGCAGTTGGCTCAGAAATTTGAGGAATCTCAGAGCGTTGTTGCTGCTGGTCTGGCCAAGGAGCCCCTTAATGGTACCCTCAACCGCTTTGCACTGATGAACTGCAACGACCTGAAGAAATTTGACGATGCAGTCAAGTATGCTGATGTACTGTTTACAAAGGTTGACAAAGACAGCGTGAAACTGAAGGATATCGACTACCAGAGCTATGGTAAGGCCCTCCACGGCAACGGACAGTTCGAGGAGGCTATCGTCAAGTTTAACGAAGCTCTCGCCCAGCCTGCTGAAGATAAGAGCCTGCACGCCGACCTCTACAAGAGCATCTCAGATTCTTATAAGAGCCTGAAGGACTATCCCAAGGCCATCGAAAGCTACAAGCAGTATCTGGAGGCTAATGCCGATGCCGACGCTACCGACTGGGCCGGACTGGGTATTCTGCAGAATAGCTATGCACGCACCCTGCAGGGCGACGAGAAGATTGCCGCTCTTACCACTGCTGACCAGACTTACGCTTCGCTCGTTGAGAAGTTTGCCGATGCAGAGGAATATGCACTGTGGCAGCGCGGACGTATCAACGCACAGATCGACGGCGACCTGTCGCAGGGTCTGGCCAAACCCTATTTCGAGCGTTTGGCAGAACTGATCACGGCTCACGAAACCGTTGACGATGCTGACAAGACGCGCCTCTTCGATGCCTATTCGTTCCTGATGCGCTTCTACGTGAAGAATAAGGACAGCAAGACGGCCTACGAGTATGCCAAGAAACTACAGGAGCTCCAGCCCGACGATGCCGAAATCCAGAAGGTGGTAGAGGCACTGGCAAAGGCAGCCAACTAAGCATACAAACTCAACCCGATAAACACTGATGGCCGGAACGGATTCGTTACCGGCCATTATTGTGATCAGTCAAATTAAATTCTGGCCGGAATTTAATGAATTTTGGCCAGAATTTAAAAAATTCCGGCCAAAATTTAATGCGAAGTCACTCAAAGTAAAGCGTAAAGACGAACATCTTGGTGCGACAATCATCAACACTCCGTGCAAAAGGAATACTGAGGGGATTCTCCAACTCCGAGGCATGATTCATGCTTAGTGTGTTGGTCAAGCCATAGCAGAACTTTATCTCGGGAATCAACTTGAAGAAAGGCAGATAGAAATCACATCCCATACCCACATTGACCATCGCATCAAAACGCTTCAATGCCACATAGTCCTGATCCTTGCCCGCCAGATTAACCGTAGGACTGATACCGCCTACGACATAAGGACGGTAGTTATTGAAACGCGGAGCCGAGAACTTCAGGTCAATAGGCACGGCAAGATAGGTGGTTTTCAGGTCCTGTGTGGAATGATTGGGAAAGCCAGCTTCATTCAGGTCGTCGAAATCCAGGAAGGTGAGACGCTTCGAGCCGAAATGCAGCGTAGGTGAGATCCTCACGTTGAAGTTATCACTCAGTCGCATATCGCCCAGCACACCCACGCTGAAACCAGGGTTCCAAATGTCTTCATCACAAGCTATAGTGCGCACAGTGCCGTCATCCATTATCTGCGGACCCACGTTACTGAACTCAGCGTCCTGCAAGTTCATACCCAGACTAATACCAAAATGCAGAGGGCGCAAGTCTATATAAGGCTTGTTCTGCACCTTGCGCGTCTGAGCCGAAGACGCTATTGCCACCAAGGCCATGACTACTGTAATTACAATTCTCTTCATCTACTATGATAAATAACGGCAATTGAGCCAGGATATTATATAGAGCCTGAATAATAAGATACAGAATTGAAAACTATTTTTACAACGTATAAATTAAAAAAATTAATACCGAAAAGTTGGTAGGTCTGAAAAAAGTTGTTACCTTTGCATCACAATAAATCATTATTATTAATTTAATTTTATTTGAATTATGGCATATGTAATTGGTGACGATTGTATCTCTTGCGGTACATGTCAGGGTGAGTGCCCCGTAGAGGCTATCTCAGAGGGTGCAGACAAGTATGTAATTGACGCTGATGCTTGCACCGAGTGCGGCACTTGCGCTAGCGTTTGTCCTTCAGAGGCAATCAGCCTGGGCTAATCTCCGTCATTAGCTTCATAAACTGACAGGGGGTGGATCATTAAGATTCACCCCTTTTTAATTGCTTCGCAGTATACGGAAGTACGCTCAACTTCCTTTTTTCCTTGATTTGCTTGGAAATAAGGAAACTATTGCCTACCTTTGCACTGATGAAACACCTGAGTATCATTCTAATACTAACTATCATTTCGCTCTTTGCCGCATCGTGTACCGATGGCGAACGGATGCGACAGCAGTTGACAGAACTGCAGAAGCGCAACCAGGCCGACTCCCTGCTTACCAACGACTCGCTGGCACTTGCCCTATGCGACTACTTCGACAGCCACGGCACCGCCAATGAGCGTCTCCTTGCCCATTACCTCCTGGCTCGAACATATACAGACATGGGCGAGGCTCCACGTGCACTCGATGAATACCACCATGCAGCTGAGTGTGCCGACACCACAGCACAGGACTGCGACTATCGTTTGCTCGCAAAGATACACGGGCAGACTGCAAGTTTATTTCTGGAACAGTTAATGCCATATGAAATGCTGACAGAATTGCAACTGGCTCACCATTATGCCCAAATCGCAAACGACACCCTAACAGAGATATGTTCCATAGAATGGCAGCATTTCGCCTATGGGCTTCTGAATCAACCGAAAGATGCTATTGTTGTGTTAGATTCTGCATATCACCAATACATAAGATGTGGCTATGATGTTTGCGCTGCAAACTGTGCTTCAGCATTGATAGAGTATTTGGTTGATATAAATGATAATAAGTTAGCCAAACACTATATGGATGTATCTGAAAGTTCCTCTTCCAGATTCTCTGATGGGAATGTTATATCTGGCGGGGAAATCTACTATTTTTACAAAGGCTTATATTATATACACATTGGAATGCCAGACTCTGCAGAGTTTAATTTCAGAAAAGAACTAAGCACTGCCGTGACAATGGAACATTTGGAGAGTGCCTATAAAGGTCTTTACACCTTATACAAAGGACTTGGGGAAAAAGATTCTATTGCGAAATATGCTAATCTATGTTATGAAACGAGTGAGCAACAACTGAAAGAAAAATCCACAAAAGAGTTGCGTCATATGCATGCACTCTATAATTATAGCCGAAGTCAAAAAATTACTCAAGAAAAGACTTTGGAGGCAACCCGCAGTCACCATCAATTAATAGTGACAATTATTCTATCTGTTTTCATTATCATGTTAGTTGTGATTTATCTTTATGTACAAAGACATCGTAAAAAGATAGAGATAGAGCGTCTGGAAACAGACCATCAATACCAAATAAATATGCTTGAGCAGGCGAAATATGATTTAGTTCGATTAAAACAACAGGAATTTGAAACTCTGCTGCAACAGAAGCAAAATGAAATAGATGAATGGCAAGATGAGATAGAGAAAACTCAAAAGCTCATATCTCCACAAATCACATTAGAGCCTCAAATGACTCAGACGGAAATATACCAAAGGCTTCACTATCTTGCTACACATCCTTCCGAAAAAATAAAAAAAGGAGATTGGAAGAGTCTGGATCAAATGTTAAACGAACAATTACCAAACTTCAAGCCCAAAATATATTCATTATATCACTTATCCGAAGATGACTATCGTATCTGTATGCTCATTCGTCTGAATTTCCCCCTTTCCGAGATTGGACTTTTAGCAGACAAAACGCCACAAGATCTTTACAAAAGGCGAAAGTTTATGATGAAAAAGATGTTCAACAAAGACTCTAAGCCTGAAATATTCGATAAGTTGATAAAGAATATTATTTAGTGCAACTCCTTATCCATCAATATATTATACTAAAATTGGGATAAAAAAAGGATAATCTTTCTCGCAAGAAAAATTCTTGGCAATACAATTCTTATCTAATTTTGTCGCTGTAATTCACTTATAACCAAAACAAAATTAGTATGAAAAAAGTATTGTTATTATTTGCTTTCCTTTGTGGCTTATCAATTAACTCTTATGCCCAAAATGGCGGTCTCGTCAATTTGGAATTCTCTGTAGAAATTATTAAAGGTACTGGAATAGGTAATCCTTTTCCCAAATCTCCTGTTCTTCCTCCAGAAGCCCCTGAGGCTACTCAAGAAGGCAATGTACTGACGTTCACATCAACTCATGATGACTACACGTTGACTTTGCTTGACGAGGATGGCGAGGTTGCCTATCAGGCCGTTGTTCCCAGTACCGTCAATGTCGTAGTGCTTCCAACAACTCTTTCCGGTGAATTTGAGCTCCAGTTAGACTATGGCGGCAACTTCTATTTCTATTGCGAGATAGAACTCTGATTTTACTTTATGCGTACGGTTATACCAAAGATATTGAGTTAAGTAAATTATCAATGAGCGTTAATATTATGAATACAAAAAAATTTTTATTATTATCTATCCTCTTTGTTGTTACTGATTTGTTTTCCCAAACTAATATAATATAAGGTAATTGTTTTTACTATATATGCAAATTCACCTTATGGATTTAATGGAGAGACTACTCCGTCATATAGTTTGTCGTTAGTGCCTGAACATTCCGTTCTTAACATATCCGTAACCAGTATTGTCGATGAATCGCGTACAGATAGTAAGGAAGAGCAAATCGCAGAAGAATGGGATGTTACCATATATAACACCCATACTAACAAAATATGTTATACAGGTAAGATGGCAAAAGGAAAGATGGGGATTGACATCAGCAGATGGAATTCGGGTATATATGTGGTACAGGTCAAATCCGGTAAAACAGTACTTACAAAGAAAGTAAAACTGAAATGAATGTAATTAAGCCACTCGATTTCAATTGATAAAATTTTGTTAAATGCTATATGTACTTTTAAAATTGTTGCTTTTTTTGTACATTTGCAAATTATAATTATATAATACGAATTCATTATGAAGAAAACAATGTTTATGCTTTCCCTGCTCCTGGCTCTTGCTTCAGTTGTCACAAGCTGCGGGAATGACGAAGAACAAAATGTTGACCAGAACTTGGTTGGAAGTTGGAAGTTGGAACAGGTTGTCTACTATTCCAATAACTGGACGGATGTGCTAACTGTCATCGTTCCGGATTATGATGAGGTGTTCCAAATCACATCTTCGGGTAACTATCAGAGAGG
>Ga0247610_10006305_pt1 | contig 12360 bp, 9 predicted proteins | sample 174DNAGHGhighgp2_FD_193483 | JGI IMG/M metagenome (GOLD analysis project Ga0247610, IMG submission 193483) | Sheep rumen microbial communities from Palmerston North, Manawatu-Wanganui, New Zealand - 1742 DNA GHGhigh gp2 | ecosystem: Host-associated > Mammals > Digestive system > Stomach > Rumen ...
TCGATATCTATATAATTGTACGCGAAGACGGCACAGCCTACAGGGCTCACGCCTACGGCCTTGTCTTCCATACCCATTTCCTCGATGACCTCGGCAATGAGCTTATGCACCACACCGTGACTACAGCCCGGACAGTAGTGCATATTGTTGTCGTTCATCAGCGTCGGCTTCTTGCAGACGATGTTTTCCGGTTGAACTATTTGATTTCTATCCATAACCTTACATGACCTTCTTTAAAGCTTCAACAATCTCCTCGGGATCGGGGACGATACCTCCCAGACGTCCGAACTGCTCTACAGGCACAGCACCGTTCACAGCCAGGCGAACATCCTGTACCATCTGTCCGGCATTGATCTCGGCCACGAGGATACCCTTCACCTTCTTCGACAACTCAGCAATCTGCTTGATGGGGAACGGGAACAGTGTGATAGGACGGAACAAGCCGACCTTGATACCCTGCTCACGGGCAATCTCCACGGACTTCTCTGCAATACGGGCAGCAGAGCCAAAGGCAACGATAGCATACTCAGCATCGTCCATCCGCTGCTCTTCGTAACGCACCTCGTTCTCCTGAATCTTAGCATATTTCTCCTGAAGAGCGATGTTACGCTGCTCCATAATCTCAGGCTTCAGTTCGAGTGAGGTAATGACCACACGCTCACGGTTCTTCGGCTTACCAGTAGAAGCCCAAGGACACTGCTTGATGACCTCCTCGTCCGTACGACGGGGCTTGAAAGGCGGCAGCACGATCTTCTCCATCATCTGACCAATGACACCATCACTCAGGATCATAGCGGGGTTACGATACTTGAAAGCCAACTCAAAGGCGAGATCCACGAAGTCTGCCATCTCCTGAACAGAAGACGGAGCCAGCACGATTACCTTGTAATCACCATTACCACCACCACGGGTAGCCTGGAAATAGTCACCCTGTGAAGGCTGGATAGTACCCAGACCAGGACCACCACGCTGAACATTCACAAACACGCCCGGCACCTCTGCACCAGCCATATAGGTGATACCCTCCTGCATCAGGGCGATACCAGGAGAACTGGATGAGGTCATAGCACGCTTACCGGCTCCGGCAGCACCATAGACCATGTAAATCGAGGCCAGCTCACTCTCAGCCTGCACCACCTGCATACCGGTGGTCTCCCAAGGCTTCTGTTCAGCCAGCGTCTCGATGACTTCACTCTGCGGAGTAATAGGATAGCCGAAATAGCCGTCGCATCCGCAACGAATAGCAGCGTGGGCAATAGCCTCGTTACCTTTCATCAATACAACTTCTCTTTCCTCTGCCATAACTTATTCCTCCACTTTTTTACGGTACACGGTGATACAGCCATCGGGGCAGACAATACCACACGAGGCACAACCTACACAGGCTTCCTCGTTGACTGCTTCCACGTAGGGATAACCGTGCAGGTTCACTTTCTTGGCCAGAGCGATGACCTTCTGGGGGCATGCAATGATGCACAACTGGCATCCCTTGCACCTCTCAGTATTCACCTCAATAGCACCTTTTAACTTTGCCATATTATCCTGTTTAATGCATTAAATTTCGAATTCGGGGTGCAAAGGTACGACTAATTGGGCGAATAACCAAAAAGAAACGCCTCTTTTTTGCAAAAAGGCGTCTCTTTCTATCACAAAGTGCATATTTATTAACTATTTATCAGAACTTTCCTTGAATCTTGTCAGCAGGAATCTCGACGGGCGTCTCCAGTCCAGGCCAGTAGAACTTCTGAGGCTGGGCGCCGTGAAGATTGTCACCCTTGTCAATGCTCTGGCGGAAGGCGCTCTTCACGACATAGTACTTGCCACCCTTCTGATAGAAGGTCTTGAACTGCATCTCCTGTACGCTGCTGTACTTCTCTTTCAGGTCGGGATAGTTCTGCAGCGGCAGTCCCTGCCAGGCGAACGACGTGCTATAAGTGCCGAGGATCTTCGTCGGAGCCAGCTGCTGCTTCACCTTGGCGTTCACCTTGGCCTTGTAGTCGGCCACGGCCTTGGCCTGACGGTTCTTGTCGGTGAGGTCGTTGAGCAGATAGTTCTGGTTGATGATGTCCTGCACATACTTATTGTCAGCCTCAGCTTTCAGCTCGCTTGCAGTCTTCTCCTTGATGCCCATACGGTCCAGATACATCTGCTTCACCCGAGCATTCTCTGCCTTGAAGGCGTCAATCTCTTTCTGGGGAAGCGGCTTGTTCAATTTGTTGCCCGTTTTAGCCATACCCTTGATATTTTCTGGCACACGGTTGTTCAACAGGTCAAGGACATGGGCAGGCTGGTCAAAGCCTGTGAAATCCTCTGTATTTCCCTTCATCCAACGCAGGAGGTTCACCAACGTCTGGGCGGCACCACGGGCATTAGCCCTGTTCGAAGAAGTATCGTCACCCTCGCCATACTCCATGACGAAATACTTATATACGATACGGCCGTTTTCCGTCTGATCCAGACCTAAGTACTTGTCCATACCACCAGCCTTCTCGGCATTGACCTTCTCCTGACGGGCGGGATGGTCCCTCTCATAGTCTTTCAGTGCCTTCTCCTCCTGAGCCTTTTGGGTGGTCTCCTTGACTACGGCATTCTTTGCCTTCTTCAAGACGTTGCCGAACTGTGCGTTGGCGTTCAAGTTCACTGCGAAGAGCAGGGCACTGGCCACTGCCACCTTCATGATAACATTCTGTTTCATATATGGATCGTTTTTTAAAATAATTACCTTTGATTAGAAACTGTCGTCATACTGATCCTTACCCTTCGAGTAATAGATCTTCTCGCCGTCCATGACAAACCAGCCGTTGCTGTTGGTGGAGCGCAGCTTCACGATGTGGGCTGTAGGATCCTCGAACGAAATCTGATCCTTCGTCTCTGCATCGGGATTGGGCATCAGCAGCAGACGGGCAATGGTGGCACGCTTCTGGGCAGAATACTCTGTCGGGGTATTGGCATCCCAGGCCACACGAACTTTGTACGGGCCAGTCCAATAGTCCTTGCCGTTGGGCTTGTACTGGTTGCCCGGAGTAGCGCCGGCAAAATGCTGGAAGAGGTTGTTGTGCTGCATGCCGCCACCGTAGTCCTTACCACCGTTACCAGTAAACTGTGCGATACAGAGATCCTGGAACGTGACGTTGGCGATACCGGTGGTCTGCAGTTGCTCATACTGAGTGCCGAAGAGGAAGTCAATCATCTCACGGCAGTCCTGACTACAGTCAAGCAGACGGGGATAGACCAGGTACATCACGGCAGCCACGAACAGCGGGTTGTTGGCAGCCTGGGTACGAGATCCGTCGGCATTCTCCATGAGGGTCTTCAATTCAGCCACATTACGGGGCAGGCGGTTGAAAGTGAATTCCGACACGCGATACTTCTTATTGTTGCCAATGAAAATAATCTCATGCGTCTCTGTCGAGTCGAGCAGTTCAACAGTCTCCACTGGAATGGAATAGGCGGTGATGCTCTTGATGCGATCTACTTGATACGGATAGGGCTTAACGGATTTCTGGCCGGGGGTAGTCCATGTCCAACGGCCGTTTTCGAGATAGAAAGCCGAATTCTCCGTCACATTACTGGTGGTTGTACGGAAGCCCATGTCATTGGCTGTTCCTACAGCCAACAGATTGCCACCAGCCTGGAAATCGAGATACTCATGAAGGGGATTGCAATAGGTGTAGTCATCCTTCATGGTGGCGGCGACACTGTTGTTGGTGCCGGTATTCGAGCCTACGATGGGCACGGTGAACTCTACTCGATAGTACTCCTGTGTGCTCTGGGCAAAGGATGTCATGGCGATAGCGGCCATTACGACGGTGGTGAATATCTTTTTCATAATAACTGAATTTTTAAATTGATGATTGATTATAGTTGATACCTTATTTATTTTTTCATGAACTTCAAAGCCTTGTTGCCTACCTTGACAATGTAGACGCCCGACTTAAGATGACTGACGACGACCGTTGTGGAACCGTTGCTGACGGGAGCCTCGGCCACTTCCTTGCCGTCCAATCCATAGACGGTTGCGGCATTAGCCTCGCCACAGCCCGACAGCGACAACTGTGAACTCACCGGCGTGATCAGCTGCAGTGCCTCCACATTGCGCATTTCCTTCACCGTCTGGATGCCTGTAGGCATCTCTGACTCCGGACCGCGGAAGAAGCTCACACTGGTGACACCCGTCTCGTTGCCGTTGGCGGTCACCACCTCATAGACGCCCTGAGAGTCGATGCTGGCCAGCATGCTGACATCCTTCACAAGGAAATGCTTGCCGGTGTTGGTGATCAGCCACACGGGCTTCGACACATCGATTGTTGAGCTAGTAGGATCAGAGCTGTTGCCCTGATACTTACTCAGGTCGATGTCCGATGCGTGGGTCTCAAAGCTGACGCTCTCCACACCCGTAGCTCCCTCGCCGTCGCGCACCACGATCTCGAAGGTGCTTCCGCCATCAGGAATCACGAGCATACTCACACGAACGACTTCAATGTACTGCCCCGTGTTGGTCTTCAGACACATCACGTCTTTGGCAGCCACATTTCCTGCGCAGGCAAGCAACGCTGCCAACAGCAGGCCTTTCATACTTCTTTTCTGCTTCATTTGATAACTGTTTTAAATTGGTTAATAATATGGTTTGATATTCTCTCTTCTATCATGGGGAGGCACTCGGCGAGCCTCCGCTCCACGACACGCTCCACCAGCGTCTCCTGGTCTATCAGGAAACTCATGTAGTCGCTGACAAGCTGTTGTGATGCCCGCTGCAACTCTGACTGATGGTGGATGCCTTTATTCATCGTTGATTCATTTGACGGTGCAAAATTACGATGAAATCAGGCTAAGTTGGTTGTCCGAATCTTATATTTTGTTGTCCGAATCTTATAAAATGCCGTTTTCAGGCGTATTTTGCGTGTCAGACTTCAGATAATCGGTGGGCGACATGCCGAAATAACGCTTGAAGGCCCTGCTGAACGATGCCTTCTCTTCATAACCGCAACGCAGGGCAATGGTACCCATAGCAAGCGACGGATTGGCCATCATCAGGTGACGCGCCTTCTGCATACGGATACCGAGGATATAGTTCTGGGGAGTCTCGCCCGTCAGTTCACTGATACGACTGCGCAACTGGGTGGTACTCAGACAGAGTTCCGAGGCGAGGGCGTCGACACTGATGCTGCCCGTCTCCATCTGCTGGTTCACGATGCCGATGATCTTCAACTGGAACTCACGCGACTCGTCGCTCATCACTGCCTCATCCTGAACATTCTCCTGACGGTTCAGCCGTTTGTTCTCTGCCGTCAGTTTATCGAGTGACTCCTGCAGTTGAACGTTCAACTGCTGCTGCTGACGCTGACGCCGGCGCATCCAGAGATAGTGCAGCAGCCAGCCCACGAGCAGCAGCGCCAATACCACTACACCTATTATAATATATATACGGCTGGTCCGTTGCATCTCCAGATTCTCCGTCTGCAACTCATAGTTATCATATTCAGCGGCGTATTTCGAGAGCAGTTCGCCCGTCTCCGAGTCGTAGATTGAATCGCGCAGTTCCAGATAGCGGTCGTTTTGCTGCATGGCCAGCGCAGGATCAGTATTACGCAAGGCTTCGTAGAGACCTTTCCGCGATGCGCTCTCATTATAGAGGTCCTTCTGGTCGAGGAAGATGTTGAGTGCCTCGTTGAAGTAGCGCACGGCCGCCGAGTCGTTCTGCTGCTGATGAAGGAGCAGTCCCATCTGGTTACAGGCGATGCCGAGCGAATGACGATTGCCACTCTCACGCAGTCCAGGAATGGCCTCGCTGAGCACCTTCTGCGCCTCCACGTTCCGTTTCAGCGATATCAGCGATGCTGCCCGCTGGGCCTGGCGCACAGCCATCTTATCCTTTCGCCCGAGTTGCTGCTCCAAGCGATAAGCCTTCGTGGCATAATCGAGTGACAGCTCTTCCTGATTCAGTTTGTGATACACCTCCGAAGCCATCCCGTAGAGCACGGCCTCGCGCTGGGGATTGTCTACCTTGCTGGCATACTCCATCGCCTTCAGGATATACTTCTCCGCCTCCTTGGGCTGGCGCATCGACATATAGATGCCCGTCAGCGTGTTGTAGCTCGACGAGATCATATCCGGGTCGCCACTCTTCAGGTCAAGCTCATTACACTGCTTGGCATACTCCGCCGCCTGTTCGAAATGCCCTTGGCGGATATTGATCAGCGCCATCAGATTCAGCAAATCACCTCTGGATTCCTGCAAACTGGAGCCTGATCCGGTTGTGCTCAAGCCTTTGAGGGCGATCGTTTTTGCCTCGTCATACTGCTGGGCGTTATACAGGCTGTCGGCCTGGTCGCGCAAACTCTCTGCCAATGTTGCAGCATCAGCCCCAGTCTGCGCCCACACACCGACACTCATCAGGAGTGCCAGCGCCGTCAAAGCAATTCGGTTGATCATCAGTTTTCTCTTCATCTTCGTCTGAATTTCGCCACAAAGTTAGGCATTATTCCGCTAATATCCAAATATTTTCGCCAGATAAAACAATTTGGAAACAAAAAGAAACATCAAATGACCTCAAATATCCAGATTTTTGTTTATCTTTGCAGCAGATTATCAAATAACAGAAAAAAGTATGACAATGAAAAGATTCTTTTTCTCAGCCATCCTCCTGCTTTTGGCAGGATGGAGTGTCGCTGCCACAACTGATGAAGACGGCAGCCGATTGTGGTTACGCCTCGACGCTGTCAACACCAATGCCATTACAGGTGTGAAGTGTACGGCGATGACCGAGTTGCAAACCTACTGGCAGGGTGGTCCTGTAGTGCTCAAGCACCAGAAAGGCCTGGCCAAAGACGGCTACACCATCAAGAGCCAGAATGGAAAGACCGTGATTGCCGCATCCGACGACGCTGGCTTGCTTTATGGTGCCTATCACCTGCTGCGCCTGCAACAGACGGGACAGCCCACCGCATCGCTTGACATCAGTGAGCAGCCTTTCTACGACCTGCGCATCCTGAACCACTGGGACAATCCCAACGGCACCGTAGAACGCGGCTTTGCAGGAAAGAGCATCTTCCTGAATCCCGATCCTGTACGTATGAAAATGTACGCCCGCGCCAATGCCTCTGTGGGCATCAACGGAACGGTGCTCAACAATGTGAATGCCAAGCCTGAGGCACTCTCGACGGAGAGTCTGCAAAAGGCTAAGGGCATCGCCGACCAGCTGCGCCCCTACGGCATCCGCGTCTATCTCTCCATCAACTTCGCCTCGCCCATTAAGGTGGGTGGTCTGAAGACTGCCGACCCGCTCGATGCCGATGTCATCAACTGGTGGAAGGAGAAGGTGAACGAGATTTATCGCCTCATCCCCGACTTCGGCGGCTTCCTCGTGAAAGCCAACTCCGAAGGAGAGCCCGGCCCTCAGGACTTTGGACGCTCACACGCCGATGGTGCCAATATGCTGGCTGGGGTGCTCAAGCCCCACAAGGGTATTGTGATGTGGCGCGCCTTTGTCTATGCACCTCAGAGTCCAGACCGTGCTAATCAGGCCTGTCTGGAGTTTATGCCGCTCGACGGTCAGTTTGCCGATAACGTCATTATCCAGATTAAGAACGGCCCCGTCGACTTCCAGCCCCGTGAGCCTTATAGCCCGTTGTTTACTGCCTTGCAGAAGACTCCGATGATGGTGGAGTTCCAGATCACCCAGGAGTATCTTGGAGCCGCCAACCATCTCGTCTATCTCGCCCCTATGTGGAAGGAATTCTTCTCGTTTGTGAAACCCGCCAGTCTGAAGGCGATGGCAGGTGTGGCCAATATCGGCGATGATACCAACTGGTGCGGCCACCATTTTGCACAATCCAACTGGTATGCCTTCGGACGTCTGGCCTGGAATCCCTCGCTGACATCTGAGCAAATCGCCAACGAGTGGCTCGCCCAGACCTTCAGCACTCAAAGTAATCATAATTCTAAATTCTCAATTCTCAATTCTCAATTACTCCAGCTTATGCTCGACAGCCGTGAGGCCTGCGTCAACTATATGATGCCGCTGGGCATCCATCATATCTTTGCCGGCACCCACCACTACGGCCCTGAGCCCTGGTACAGTCCGAAAGGCATCAGAGCAGACTGGACCCCACCCTACTACCACAAAGCCGACAGCATCGGAATGGGGTTCGACCGCACGCTGAACGGTTCTGCTAACGTCAAGCAGTATCCTGACTCGCTCTGCCGTCTCTACAACGACATCAACACCTGTCCGGAGAATCTGCTGACCTGGTTCCACCACGTGCCTTGGGACTTCCGTATGAAGAGCGGTCGCACCTTCTGGGATGAGCTGTGCCACAAGTACGACGAAGGTGTCCATCAGGCCCGTCATTTCCTCGCTGTTTGGGATGCCGTGCAGCCGTACGTCGACTCGCAGCGTTTCAATGAGGTTCAGCGCAAGCTTCGCATCCAGGCCCGCGATGCCGAATGGTGGCGCGACGCCTGTCTGCTCTACTTCCAGACCTTCTCCCATCGTCCCATCCCACAAGACGTAGAGCATCCCGTCCACAACCTCGACGAGATGATGAAGTTCCGCATTCCCATCACTATGTACGAAAACCCCGAGTGCGGATATACCAAGTAACACGGGAGGTTCAGTGGCAACCTACTCCATCGTATCACATTTACGCCCGAAAACTTTCTGCAAGTTTTCGGGCTTTTCAAACCCTATGCCATCATTGACCAGAATATGTTTGATGCAGAAATACAAAGTCTCAGGAAATAAAAAAACCGCTGAACTGATTTGCTAACCCGATTACGGTGCTACTCTTTCATTTCAGCGGGAGGAAATCCTTTCCTTTCGTGCTGCAAAGTTAAGGACTTTTTTTGAAACTTGCAACTTTTTCTGAAACTTTTTACTTTTAGAGTGTGATATTTGGATAATTATGTGTATCTTTGCCGTCGTATTGCAATTAAATGAATGTTGAACTCTAAAAACAAATAGCTTATGGTGACATAGCAAAGACAAAATAAAGACAAAAGACTGGAACGTCCACTTTTGATTCTTGTCATTCGAAATTCGCCAAATTTCAAAAACTACAATCAAGAACTGAAGTAGATAGTTCACGCTTCAGCGCGGGCATTTGCTCGTTTAAGATTGTTAGGTGTTTGGCGATACCTCGAATGACGTAAGCGAAGTAAATGGCTCACGTTTTTTACCACAAACAAGTTTATAATAACAATAGTTTTAAGATCTAGAACGAAAGACTATGAAACGAATAATACTATCTGTTTTACTCGTGGCTGCCTGCATAACTCAAACTTCAGCCCAAGGTTATATTGACTATGTGACCATCGATGGTATGGAATATGAAGTGTATCACTCAGGAGCTACACTGGTCAACGTACAGGATAGAGAAAGAACGGAGGCGGTTATTGCTGATTCTATACGAATCGATAATAAGCTGTATCCTGTTACAAAGATTAATAGTCAGGTGTTTTACTGTTTTTACCAACTAACCTCCGTCAAGATTCCTAAAACCGTTAAGTATATTGGGGCGGAGGCTTTCTGTGGCTGTGAGAGGCTGAAAGAGATTGAATTGCCTGACAGCCTTCAGGAGATTCGCGCCAAGGCCTTTAGTGAATGTACGTCGCTGAAAAAACTCGTATTGCCGAAGAAGGTGGCTGTTGTGCACTCGGATATAGTCTACAGATGTAGTAGTCTCGAAAGCATTGACATCCTGTCGGAGGTCATGATGACGCTTTCTGAAAATGCCTTCCGCACTGATCCAAATAAACTGTTAACTTCTACCTATCATTCGGAACTCCAGTCTATCAATGTACTGTCGGAAAATCCATCAATCTGTAGTGTGGACGGTGTCTTGTACTCTAAGGACTTAAAGACGCTCATTCGTTGCCCAGAGCATAAAAAGGGTGAACTCATCGTGCCAAATGGCGTAGAGAGGATTGAGCCGTGGGCATTCTCCAACTGTTTCTATCTGAATTCTATCCAACTGCCGGAAACCCTTCTGGAATTTGGAAATAGGCCCATTCCTCTCTACACCACTAATACTGGCGACTATGTTATGCTCAACTGCCTGAGCCTCGAGGAACTTATGATTCCTAATCGTGTGAGATGGATTTCCGACGCTGCACTCATGGGCTGTACTAATCTTAAGAAGGTGGTTCTGCCAGATTCTCTGACCTTGATTGGATGTGAAGCCTTTCGCAATGACAGCTGTCTGATTGAGATGACGCTTCCTGAAAATGTCGACTCCATTGGTAGATCTGCTTTCTGGAATTGTTACAAGTGGACGCCTTCGCTGCCTAAGTACCTAAGGTGTCTGGGCGATATGGCTTTCGCTTCCTGCCTCACGCCAGATTCGATGATTATCGGTGAACGACTGAAAAGCATTGGTTATCAGTCGCTTGATGTCAATAATAATAACAGAGAGAAGCTGAAGAAAGTATATGTCTGCCAAGAAGAACCATTGGCGCTGGGTGACAACTATGATGTGTATAAGATCTTCGGAACGGAATACGTCAAACAAGGAAGGAAAACTATAGAGCGTTTCCCAGAGGTCTATGCAGACAACTGCACACTCTACGTGCCGACAGGAAGTCGTGAGAAGTATCAGGCTTCGGCCGTCTGGGGAAACTTCAGGCATATAGAAGAGTTTGACTATCAGAGTTCAGGTGAGGAAGAACCTGTGGACACAGTAAAAACAGAAAACCGCTTTACGGCATTGACTGCTGAGGGTATAGAGGTGTTTTTTACAATCCTTAGCGAAGAGGAGAAAACATGTAAGGTCAGTGACTATGCTGCTGTTTCAGAACAGACGGAAGGTTTTGTCACCATCCCAAGTAAGGCGAACGGCTATACGGTCACAGAGATTGGCATGAGCGCCTTCAATAGCTGTCAGAAAGTCACAGGTATCAGCATACCAGAAACAGTCACTACCATCAGGGCTGGCGCTTTTGGCATGTGTCTGGGACTCATAGAGATAGTCATCCCACAGAGTGTAACCACGATTGAGACTTCAATGTTCTGGGATTGCGCAAACCTGACATCATTGATTCTGCCAGAATCTATGACGGAGATACCTGATGCCTTGTGTTACGACTGCCGGTCTCTTAAATCCATCACGATTCCCGAGGGCGTCACTCACATTGGTCAGAACGCTTTCAGTAACTGCCAATCTCTTGAAAGCATAGAATTACCAACAGGTTTGGAAAGCATAGGCAATGTGGCGTTCAGTTCATGTACCGGGCTAAAGAATCTTTTCATACCAGCAAATGTGAAGGAAATCGGAACGTGGGCCTTTGAAAACTGCTCAGGACTCACCTCTATCACCGTAGAGACTGACAACAAGTTCTATGATTCAAGAGAAGACTGCAATGCACTTATTGAAAGTGCCACCAACACTCTACTTTTGGGGTCAAGACACACCGTCATCCCTGAAGGAATCACATCCATAGGCAACAAGGCATTCTATAATATCAAAGAGATTAAGACAATCGTTGTTCCAGAGAGCGTCACTTCCATCGGAGAGTATGCTTTTGCTGGGTGTTCGTCCCTGACTGCACTGGTGATTCCTGAGAACGTCTCCAGCATTGGCAGGGCTGCATTCAGTGATGCGCACAGCCTTGCATCCGTCAATATTCCGAAACAAATAACGACAATCAAGACGGAGACATTTGCCAACTGCAAGTCGCTGAGAACAATAGAGATACCCAAGGGAGTCACTTCCATAGGCGGATATGCCTTCTCAGGGTGTGAATCAATGGAGTATGTTGTATCGCAGATAGAAGAGCCGTTCCAAATAGGAAGCACCGTCTTTACAGTATATGATTCAGAAGCGGGTAAAGTCAGACTCATTGAAAAGCTCTATGTGCCTAATGGCACTAAAGGGAAATACGAAGCTACGGACGGATGGACTGTCTTCAATGAAATTATTGAGGGAACACCAGACGCCATTCAATCCCCACATACGAAAGGATGTCTGACGGAAGACATTTACGATTTACAGGGAATTCACATCACCCAGCCCCAACGTGGCAGACTTTACATCATAAACGGAAAGAAATTTTTTCATAAGTAGTTACTGAGGAAAGGCTGGTCCAAAGATACAGGGACGGTTCTTTGTTACAAGCAGGAGAGCCGTCTCTCTTTATATGCGTCATTGATGTTTGCATAAAGTATCAGAAAAGAGTTAGTGGGAAAATGGGATAATGGGAACTGGTAGGGTTTGAAGATGGAAGTGTGATGCCATAATAATATACTTGTTAAATTAATTAACATTTCATTAGAATCATTAGCTCCCACTTTCATCTTCTCATTAAGACCAACCCGAATCCCATTATCCCATTTTCCCACTTTGAACGTTACAGTTACAGTTGTTA
>Ga0247610_10006306_pt1 | contig 12359 bp, 6 predicted proteins | sample 174DNAGHGhighgp2_FD_193483 | JGI IMG/M metagenome (GOLD analysis project Ga0247610, IMG submission 193483) | Sheep rumen microbial communities from Palmerston North, Manawatu-Wanganui, New Zealand - 1742 DNA GHGhigh gp2 | ecosystem: Host-associated > Mammals > Digestive system > Stomach > Rumen ...
TGACACCTACCTTATATATAGTACGGTCATCTGTCACGTAAGCCTTGGCATAGCCTCGGTCTTCTATCTGCTGCAGGGCGTCGTCGGCCGTCCCGTCGAGCTTGAACTCGAAGATATAGACATACTTCGACGTCTCTACGATGCAGTCGGCACGACCCTCTGAGAGTTGCTTCTCCGTATAGACGGTATAGCAACTGATGAGCCTCATCAGCAGGTAGAACGTGTAATGGAAATACAATTCACGGTCTTTCTGGTCTTTCTTCGGACGCATAGCGTAAGGCGTCTCGGCCAGGAAGGCGGTGAACAGCTTCCGCGTCTGCTCCAGGTCACCATCGCGCAGGGAGCGAACCGTCTTCTGTACCCATGAGGCTGTCTGTCCGTCTTTCTGCAGATAGTTATTCGCCAGCAGGGTGATGAGGCCTTGCTTCACCTCGTTATTAGGATAGTCAAGTTGATATGTCTCAAACTCCGGGTCATAACCTTTGACGGTGAGATAACCTGCCTGGAAGATCATCGGCAGAGGCATGGCGGTATCGGCCTTGTAGTTGAGGAACTCGTCCAGAGAATGCTCTCCGCAGGTGTATGACATGATGTCTTCCTGACTGTTGCCCAGCAGCCGCACCAGATAGGTTGGTGTGCCGGAGGCGAACCAATAGTCTTTCAACTTCAAATCGGCGAAGACATTAAGTATGCTAAAGGGGTTATAGACATCTATCATCCGTTCGCTGAAATGATAGCCGTCATAGCGGTGCTTCAGCAGATTCTTCATCTCCCCCTCACTCTTTCCCAAAGAATTGGCCAGCTCTCGTATAGGTTCTGCAAAGACCGTATGCAACTCCAGTTCGGTGATGCCGAGAAGCGTGTCATAGCGGTTGGAGAGTGAGATGTCGTCGGGCTGGTTGAAGCCACTGAACATCGATACCTGCGAGAATTTCGTAATGCCAGTAAGCATGACGAAGCGCAGATGGTCGTCGGTAGCCTTAAATACCGAGAAGAAGGCTTTCAGCAACTCACGGTTTGCTATGAGCTGCTGATCGTCAGCAGGATTATCCGTACCCAGGAGGTCGAGCAGTGGCTTGTCGTACTCGTCGAAGAGCACCACCACGCGACGACCGGTCTTCCCATGGATGGCGGGAATCAGACGGCGGAAGCGCAAACCGAGGTCACTTGTATCCTCTGGAGTGATGTCGTATTTCCGCTCGGCTTCCTTCACCTGACTGAACAGATAGTTGCGTAGTGAGTCACCTTCGTTTTTGAACAGTCCGTTGAAATCGAAGGTGATGACAGGATACTTCGTCCACTCCTGCTCCATGTCCATGATCTTCAGCCCCTCGAAGAGGTCGCGGCGACCCTCGAAGTACGCCTTCAGGGTGCTTATCAGCAGGCTCTTGCCAAAGCGTCGCGGGCGGGCCAGGAAGTATATGTGTCCCTGGGCCAACTTGTAAACCAAGTCGGTCTTGTCCACGTATACGTAGCCGTCATGCCGCAACGTCTCAAAGCTCTGTATGCCTATTGGATATTTCATCGTCCTCTATTCAGTCATCATTATTCTATCGTTATCGTCGGGTTGTCCAAGTCAGGCTCCGACAGCACATACAAGTATGTGGGGTTCACCGTGATGGTGAGCAAGGTGCGCTGGTTGACTCCAGCTATCACCCGATTCTCGGGCAACTTGTTCTCTGCCACGCAATTAGCTCGTACCAGATTGCCTTCTGTATGTTCAGCCGTCACATTTTTGTCGTAGACATCATACGTACATTTCAGCACGAGAGCGTCAGCTATATCATTTTGAAATGGTGCAAAGTAACCGTCAACCGTTTTATTATTTATCATTGGCAGCAGTTCGCCTTCTTCACTGGTGAACAGTGTAACATAATCATTAGGTCTTGAAGTTTGATTACCCCATTGAATTGTATATGGCTCATATCCGGACGTTACCGTCTCTGGCTTTTGCTTTAATGTGATGGTTAATGGATAGGTGATTTGAGCGTTTGTCTTCAACTCCACTTTCTTTAGTTTGATGGTGCGTAGCTGGCTGTAGACCTTATCCACTAAGAACTTAAAGCTGGCGCATGAATAAAGGTGGTCGAGCATCAGACAGACAAAGTTGCTACCGGTAGCCTTGCCTTCGTAAGAGAAGAATCCAGCCTCCAGGTTGACAGACTCTGTAGGATTTGCACTTGACACCTGCTTTACTCCCGTCACCACAGAGAAATCACCGGCCATTACTGGTGGCAGATTCGTGAAATTCAGGATGGCTCCTTTTGAATAATCTTCACCCTCAGATAGTTTCGAGATAGCGCATGTGAAATTGTCGTTAACCGGCATATAGCCATAGATGTAGTATGTTATAAGGTTTGTCACGCTCACCTGTGAATTCCAAACTCCATTCACACAGGAGAATGTACGTACTTTGTCCGGGGCATCGCTGGCAGTTGTAGCATACACTCCAATACTATTCGGACCGAAATATTCAGAATAGCCATCGGGGAGGCTGACGGCACGAGTCATAGACGGAGACAATTCAGCCATCTCCTGAGAATAAGGCACCAATTGGAGCATGGAACTCTCTCCTCCGACGGTATCTGAGTCATCGGAGCAAGCCGCCAAGATTACTGCCATTAGCAAAAGCAGCAGTCCTCTGCGTACCTTATTAATATATAATATATAATCACTCATACCTTCTTACCAATTATACACTTCATGCAAACGTTCCGTGTTGTTCCAGTTTTTGACGGCTACCGTGACAGCCACCAAACCAGATTTACTGTAATAGGCATAGACCGTCCACGTATGATTACGCGAGAAGTCACCAGCTGTTTTCATAATGAATGTAGCCGTCTTCTCAGTTTCCTCACCTTTCTGATATGTTATGACACCCTCAAGCTGCTTGTCACTTTCACGCAGATAGAAAGGTCCAACCTGTTTGAGTAACGGTTTGGGTGTGCTCCCATCTTCTTCTTTGTTATTGAGGGCCGCTGCTATCAGATCCTCATAGTCTTGTGCGCTTTGTGCTTGATAGACATATAATAATGGATCATCATTCTTCGGGATGTCATTCAATATTTGAACCTCATTATTGGAATTGACTGGCAGGAACTCTCTCGCATCATTTGTTTCGAAAGTACCAACTCGATATGGTTTGGCATCATCTCCTGTTTCCAAGAATAGATATTCCTCTTTGGGAATCATGCTTTCATTTAGCTTGATACTTTTAATCTTAACCGGTATGTCTTCTTGGTCCTCCTCAGGCTTTTCCCTACAGAAGACAAAGCGTATCTTCGACACGGCACGCGTTAGTTTCACGTTTTGAAGCCTGTAGACCGGAGACGATCCCTGTATTGTCACATTGTGCAGCACACCAGACATGGGCAGGCCTATGGAATTACCATCTCCGTCTTGAGGCACTGTTGCTGTCAGCGGTTCCAGTCCAAAATAGTCATTTGTTTCTGATTTCTTTATCATGGCAGCCTCCAATTCAGCCCGAGAAGTCGCTTCAGAGAAAGTCATGCCGAAACTGGATGAATTCGCAATCACATAGACATCCACACGGGGTAAAGGATTATTATTGGACTGAGCTCTTTGTGCTTTCTGCGCAAAAGCCTCGCTCACGCTCAACTGATAGTGTGCCTCGCCATTACTGTTTGTTCCATTCAGTTCTTCCACAGACTCAGGAGAATAATAGACAACCAGATCACCTGACTCGTTGTCAAACACCCATATCTGAAGTTTCGTAATAATACTCTCGTTGATGGTATTGTCAATCGGGTTGACATCTCCGATATCACCTCGAGTGATCATCGGTTTGTCAGGTGCAAAGACATAGACGTTGATAACCGCCGGCTGTTTTGTCTCCGTCGTATCGCTCTCCCTGCTGCAAGCTGTCAGTAACAGCACGGTGAGCATCAGTCCTATGTATCTTAACACTTTCATTCCAAAATCACGTTGCACGTTTCTGCCTGTATCCATTTCGGTGTCAATTCCACGCCCAATTCCAGTCGTCCCCCTAACATATTAGGCAGTACGTTGTATGCGTTGGCCAAAGAATTCACCGATGTCGTGATGGTCGTTATATAGTCCTGTGTAAAAACACGTCCTCGGGCATTTTCGTCTGTAGTTGTTCCTTTTGTGGGGTCAATCTTACCCATCAGGTAGAATTTCGTTCCTGGATAGATGACACCGCCCTTACCACGGAAGTCTGTTCCACTGTCGTTGCGGAACTCCAGAGCGATGGTCACCTCTTCTGCCTCATCGCCGTCATTTCCTTCTCCCGAATCATAAGTCTGCAGCACCAATGTAGATGGAATGACATGGTCATCTGTCGTTGACAAGCAACAAGAAGAGCCTACCTGACTGTCGTAGATAAAATGATCATTGGCATGAGATGCTGCTCCATTCTCAAGAACAGGCTTAAAATCAAAGCCCACAGGGTGCTGGTTACATATAATTATACCCGTCAGTGGGAAAGAAGGATTATTTGAACTGTTAAGCAAAGAGATCTCCTTTCCTGCATCGTCTGTCAACTTATCGGTTGTGACCTTTTGCAAGGTTGCCTCCAAACGCCCTACTGCATAGTTCAAAGGTTTCTTGATGGCCACACCCTTCGTGTTTCCTGATACGAAAGCGTCCTTATTCTCGTATTTCTCAAGCACGCCACCATCCCCAGCCCAAGTTGTTGCTGTGCCATACAAGGACCGGAAATCTTCGTCGTTTGACGTGTCTATAAGGCTGTTAACATAATAGAACAACTCAGGTGGATAGCACCAACGGTCAATGTTGTTGATGTTGTCTAATGTGGTCGTGACGGTCTGTGACACAAAGCCGTAGTCCTGGGTTGCTTCCGACAACTTGGCCCAACGCAGAGCTGCCGCACCGTCTGGAAGATTGTACTTTGCAGGATAGTCGAAGTCGAAACCTTTCAATTTAGAATTCTCGATAGTCAGAGTCATCTGATGGTATGTCCCTTCTATCGTTTTGCTATACGAAGTCGGATCTATTATTCTATTCAGGATTGCAGTCTTCAGGCTTGCCCCCTCCGTACCAGTTTCAAACGATATTTGATTCAGCATGTCAGACAGCGCATTGACATGATTCATAACATTTACACTTGCACCGGCCATGACCATTGTGCCGTTATTCTCCTGCCCAGTGAACACTTTATAGAGCAACTTCAGCGTCTCATCAGTAGTTGAACTCCAACCTGGCGTTTGGGCTATAAATGTCAGATAGTCCGCCAACAACTGTGCCTCTGCAGGAGCTTCCGTAGAAGGATAGATGGGGTCTGGCCTGAACCTAAGTGTATTGAGGTCTGGGTTGACGAGCCCTGGCACTTTCAATGAACCAAAGTAAACCTTATCTGGCACTCCTGAAGGGAGTGTAGGACTATTCGTTGAGGCTCTTCCATATACCAAGAATGCATTAATGCCTCTGATCAGCGTGTAGGCGTTATAGAGGTAGAATCCCCCATAGTTGCCCGTCTGTGGGTCATGACTTTCTAATAGACTTGCATCTTGCAAAAGCCTTAACGGATGGTCAGTGCTTGTAATCTGAGTACCGCTGATGGCAAAAGGAATCATGTATACATCTCCCAAGCCCCGGTAAGAGCGCCCATTTCCCTGCTTCTGTACTACAGGATCGGCCATGCGGGTCTGGCTGACATTTGCCTGAGAGACAGAGAATGCCAGACTGGCCTTCACACTGCCATCGCCATCATATTCTGGTTCGTCGATGAACGAACACGAGCTGAATGCCTGCACCATTAGCACAGGCATCAGCAGCCAATATCGTGTCCACTTCATCATCGCGCGTACCTATTAATAATATACCTTATATTATATGCTTGGAGTCAGGATCAGACCCTGCTGCCACTCGAGGTCGACAGAGGTGCCGAGCTCGATGCTGGGGCTGCTCAGGTCGGGGATGCCGTTCGTGGCATCGCCAAGGCCTTCAGGATTGTCGGGTGAGTCTGGATATTCGCCTGTGTTGGGGTCTGGTAATACAGGAATGTCCACGATGCCATCACCATTGGTATCCCATCCCGGACCACCATTGGTAGGATCTTTGATGAAGGTGTCGGGAGTGCCATCATCGTTGATGTCATATGGGACATCATCAGGTTGGCCATCGCCGTCTGTATCTATGCCTATGGGCTTGCCTTCATCATCCTTCACGTATGCAACATGCGGTTTGCCGTTCTTGATGGTGACGGTGAGTAGGGTAACGTGATCCTTGATGATAATTTTATTCAACGTGTAACGATCATAGTTATCTGCTGTCGTGGGGTCAAGTTTTACGGCCAGGTAGAAAGTCCCACCAGAGGGAATGATACCATCGGCGCCCATGAAATCAGCACCGTTGTTCACCAGCTCCAAAGCAGCATTTACTATCTGGTCAGTCTTTGTCTCCAATGCCAGGGTTTGGTTAGCTGATGTGGTGGAGTTTGATCGTGCAATAATGCCAGTGGGCACGGCACGGTCGTAGATGGGTAGGTTCTCGTCGTATGCTGTTGTAGGCGAGAAATCATAGCCCACGGTGTTCTGTCCACCAAGCAGGAAACCCTTGAGGGTAAAACCATTGGTGACATCCACTTCCTTGCCGTTGGCATCGTAGAATTTGCCCTCAAGCATATTGATCTTGGTCTCTATGCGTCCTACACCATATTGTATCGGGTCTTTCAGTGCGATAGACTGTGTACCAGCGCTCACGGCATCTTCGGCATCATTGTAGATATTGTCGATGACCTCCTTCCAAGTTTCCTTGGAATCATACTGGTTTGACTTCTTCACTTCGGCGGCCTTCAATGGGGTGCTGACATAGTACCACAGGGCAGCAGGATAGAGATAGTCGGTAAGTCTCTGATGGAAAGATTCCGAATACTGGGCCGAAATATCGATGAACTCGCTTCCGTTCCAGCTCACGCGGGCAGCACCGTCGGGTAAGCCAAGGTTGGTGGGATAGCCGGTATAGGTGCTTTTGAGCGTAGCGGGTGTACCTTCGGTAAGTGATGAGCAGGCATCGCTGATCTTCGTCCTGATAGCGGTTGCCAGCGGACGGGCAGGATCAGAAGCCAACACACGGTCTGCCGAGAAATAGAGCTTGCTCAGGATGGCAGCGAGCGAGTTCGACGATGCCGTTGTCAGGCTGGTGAAGTTCTTGTAGAGCGTGGCTAACGAAAGATTGGTCGTGGTACTCCATTTGTCGTCAGCTGCTGTAGGATTATCTTTCGTTGAGATGTTGGCAAGCTCAGTAAGTAACGCTACGATGGCCTGTCCTGCAGCATCTCCCGCCTGTGGGTCATCATTGGTAACGATCTGTTCCAGCGAGAACGAGACATCGTTAGGTTTGGTGAATGATGTCAGTCCAGAAGGATTGATGACACCATACGTGAACTTGTCGTCCATGGAGGTGATGGCCCTCTCGGCTGTTACATCGATAGCCTTGCCATAGAACAAGAAATGCTTGGTACCCACAGGCACGAACTCATCGTTATAGACCTTGTAATTGACGGTTCCTGGTTTGCCCAATGTGTTTGATGAAATGGAGCTCAGTTTGATGACGTCTGCATTTTTCTCAGACGTTCCTGTCGGTGTATCGCTGAAAGGAATGAGGCTGATGTTGTCAATGCCACGGAACTTTTTCACGTCACCTTTACTCTGAGTAATGTCATCACTCATTCGGGTAGTCCTCACCACCGATCGTGGGATGGAAATAACAAACTCTGACTTCACACCGGCAGTACCGTTGCTGTCATACACCACGTTCTCGTCGATTTTCTCCTCTGACGAGCAAGCCGTGAATCCTACTGTGCCTGTGAGGGCGATGGCCATCATCAAGGCGATTGACTGAATCTTTTTCATACCTTATTATTATTTCATATTTTCCGATTATAGTTCTGTGTCATCAAAATAGAGTCCTTCACCCCAGCCGAGGTTGACACTCAGGCCAAGTGTGGGACGGGGAATGTCGAGATTGGGCAGACCGTAGGTGGCATTGGCCAGGCTGGTGATGGTGATGTTCACTGTCGTGCTGCGGTCCTTGCTGAATATCTGGTTCAGCGTCTCACTGTGGTTCGTGCCTTCCGTCGGGTTCATGTTGGCTACTAAGTAGAAGGTGGCTCCCTTGACAATGGTGCCGTCGGCACCCTGGAAAGTCGGACCGTTGTTCACTAATTCCAGCGCCACCAGGATGGGCTGGTCTGCTTTCGTACCAAGTCCAAGGATATAGTCAGGCTCAGTCCATTGACCCCTTACCATAGGCTGGATGCCACCATTCAGATCCGTGTCGTAGATGGCATAGGTGCGGCTTGTGCTCACTGGCTGGAAATTATAGTCCACCTCGCGTTGTCCACCTATGATATAGCCTTTGAGGGTGAAAGTCCCATCTCCTACACTGACACTCTGGCCCTTGGCGTCAAGAAGACTGCTCTTAAGGATTCTGCTGCTGATGCAGAGACGGCCAACGGCATAGTGCACCTGCTTGACCATGGCTACAGACTGCGTGCTTCTCTTGACGGTGGTCTCGGCAGCCCCATAGCCCTGTGCCAACAGATCATCCCAGGTATCGTAGACTTTTGATACAGTCCCTTCCTCCCCCGCAAACAACACCTGCTTGTCGGAGGCGAGGATATCGGAGAACACCTGATACTGCAGGTTCATGGGATAGGCATAGTCATTGACCGAGGTCACTTCGAGATCATTGCTGTAAATTTGCTTGTCGGGTATTTCATATTCACCCGCTGTCGCATTCCATTTGATGCGTGCGGCACCATCGGGCAGATGGATGTCTGCAGGGAAACCCTGATACAGCTCCTTCAGTTGGATGATGCCATTCTCGATATCTGGCTCCGTCCCCTCCTCACATTGGTCGGTAATCATCTTAGTAATGGCAGCCTTTAGTTTCTGGCCCGGTGTCGTCTCATCAGGCACGGTAGGATCGTCGGCCGCCTTCTGATGGATCAGTTTCAGGATGAAGCCCAGCATCATCTGCACGTTATGCGATGACAGTGTGGTCAGCTGAGTCATCCGTTGGTAGGCCTCGTTCAAGTAAGCATCGCTCACCGTGGCCCACTTGTCGTCGGGGGCTGCCTCGGGGCCGGTGATGTTCATCAGGTTGTTGAGCAACGCCAGCAGCGCCTGCCCTTTCGAGCTGCCACCCAACGGAGCCGTTTCAGGACAGATCTGCACAGGTCTGAAGCGGATGCCGCTGTTGCCATGATAGTCGCTCTTGCCAAGACCGACGGTCTCGATGACACCAAAGTGCATTCGCCAATCATGCAGCGTCGGATAAGGATTGACAGTCGGTCCCCCTGCCTCATTATTATTGTTAAGTTCCTCAACAGCACTGGCGTAGAATGCGAAGTGGCTGGTGCCTACAGGTATGCTGATCTCCTGGCAGAGCGAGTAGTCCTCCTCGGTCACCTCTTCGCTTACCTCTCCACCCGAGGTATTCATCTCAATCACACCGCCGAGCTTGTCGGATGTGGCTGTCGGATACTGGTCGTAACAGAGCAGGTGTACATCGTCGATGCCCCTGAAGTAGTCACTCTCATTGTCGTCCGCAGTGTGCTCCTGCACCACGTCCGAGGTCATTCGCGTGGTCTTGGCAGAGCGTACGCCGACGATGCGTGCCGGCAGCGAGAAGTTCAGCTGAGCCTTCACCGTCGGTATGGGAGCATTGGGATCCAGGTCGTCACTGGAACCACACGCCGTCAGCAGCACTGCCAACAGCCCTACGCCCAAGAGCATCATCCTATGTACGTTTTTCCACCACATATTTAATATCCAATAATTAGTCCTGGCTGCCAGTCGAGCGTCACAGAGGTGCTCACCTCTGGTACATTCACACTTACGCTGCCGTCGGGATTGACCCTCCCCACGATGATCTTCAACTGACCAGGCTTGAGGGGGTCCTTTACATAGATTATCGTTTCGGTCACGTGTTCGTTAGCTCGTGTCCTGGCCTTACCGGGTTGGGGCATATAGACACGGAACTCCCACATGGATTCCTCCCCTGGCTGTGCGATGAACGGGGCTTCCGTCTCAATCACAGTACGGGTCTTGAACAGATCCTGCGAGGGGAAGGAAACTGAGCAGAATCCTATCTTGTCGCCACTTGTCTCCAACTTTGTGGTTCGCACTATTGGAGGCTGGGCGCTATATCTGTATATGCTGTCACAGATGTTGAAGTCTGTGGCAAAGCCGGTGCTGTATACCTTGATGCCGCTGGTGTCGTACCCTTGCGGGTCGATGACCAAGCAGGCGGCGCAGTTGGCCATATACAGCCTTACATTGAAGCTCTGGTCTACGCCTTCAAGCACGTTCATTGGCAGGCGGGCGGTGAAGAGGCCTGTGTTGTGAGAGTCTATGGTGTCGCGGTCGAGCTGCTGGAGCCGTGAGGTGTGGCAACGCTCGTCCTGAACCAGGCTGATGAGCGGGTCGTCGACAATGTTGGCTACCGCTAAATGCATATACTCGCGCATCGGCAGGTGGAGCGTGTAGCTGGCCTGGTTGGCATCCATGATGTGCTGGTCGTGCTGCAGGCGCAGCGAGTCGTCCCGTGTGTCGTAGAACGAGAGGTCCACGTCGTGGGCGAAGTCGGTGAAGATGTTCGACAGGTGTTCCCTGAGCTCCTCGGCCAACAGGAGGTCGGCCTCGGTAGCGAGTGAGGTCGTGGTCTCAAGCTGGGTCTCTATCTCGGTGGAGATGTTGGTGATGAGCCGCAGCTCGTAGTCAATCTTCGACTGCTCGCAGTCACTCATGTCCTCGTCGATCATGGAACAGGAAGTGAGTGAAGGTAAGAAGATGAAAACGTAAAAAGGTAAAAAGACAAACACACGGAAAGCCTGGCAGAACTTTTCAGCCCTGTCATGCATCATGCCTATCGTCATATACCTCTTCATTTTCACTCTTTATTATTTACTTTTCACTTTCCGTGTCTGTCTGTGTTAATCCGTGGCGCCAATCCTCTATGGTGCCTGTCTTGCTACTGAAGCTTACACCTATTTTATATATATAGCGTGAATCCGCCTCGTAGGCCTTGGCATAACCACGGTCTTCTATCTGCTGCAGGGCCTCGTCGGCCGTCCCGTCGAGTTTGAACTCGAAGATGTAGACATAGCCCTGTGTCTCCACGATGCAGTCCGCCCGTCCCTCTGAGAGCTGCTTCTCTGTATAGACGGTATAGCAGGAGATGAGTCGCATCAGCAGATAGAACGTATAGTGGAAATACAGTTCACGGTCTTTCTTGTCCTTCTTCGGCCTCATGCTGTAGGGCGTCTCAGCCAGGAACGCGGTGAGGAGTTTCCGCACTTGTTCGAGGTCACCGTCGCGCATAGCTGTCACGATCCTCTGTACCCACGATACTGCCAATCCTTTGAGCTGTAGGTAGTCGTTGGCCAGCAGGGTGATGAGCCCTTGCTTGACTTCGTTGTTGGGATAGTCGAGCAGATAGGTGTTGAAGTCCTTGTCATAGCCCTTGATGGTGAGGTAGCCTGCTTGGAAAATCATGGGCAGCGGCATAGCGCTATCGGCTTTGTAATCGATGAACAGCTGTTCAGGATATTTCTTACCTGTATATTGCATGATGTCCTCAGGCGTGTTACCCAATAGCCGAACCAGATAGGATGGCGTGCCCGACGAGAACCAGTAGTCCCTCATGTCGAGATTGATGAAGGTATTGAGGATGCTGAAGGGGTTATAGACATCCTTCATTCGTTTGCTAAAGTGGTAGCCGTCATAGCGTTTCTTCAGCAGCTCTTTCGTTGTTTCCTCGTCTTCTCCCAGTTCCTCTGCCAACTCGCGTATGGGTTCTTCGAATACCGTGTACAACTCTTCCTCGGTGATACCCAGCAGGGTGTCGTAGCGGGGGCCTAACGAGATGTCGTCGGGCTGGTTGAAGCCGCTGAACATCGACACCTGTGAGAATTTTGTAATGCCTGTGAGTAGGACGAAGCGCAGGTGGTCGTCTGCGGCCTTAAACACTGAGAAGAAACCTTTCAGCAGTTCGCGGTTAGCAATCAGCTGTTTCTCATCGTCGGGGTTGCCTGTCTCCAAGAGGTCCAGCAGGGGCTTGTCGTATTCGTCGATGAGCACAACGACCTGCTGACCGGTCTTCTCGTGAAGTTCTTTGATGAGGTGATTGAAGCGTAACCCAACATCAAGAGATGGTTTGCCACTTTCCGCGCTCTGAACAGGTTGTATATCATATTCCTTTTCTATCGAATACATCTCAGTGAGCAGATAGTCTCTCAAGCCATTCTCCTTGTTCATTTGTCCAATGCTAAAGTCAAACTTCATCACCGGATACTGACTCCATTCTGTCTCCAGCTCCATCATCTTCAGACCTTCGAACAGATCCTTGCG
>Ga0247610_10006307_pt1 | contig 12359 bp, 6 predicted proteins | sample 174DNAGHGhighgp2_FD_193483 | JGI IMG/M metagenome (GOLD analysis project Ga0247610, IMG submission 193483) | Sheep rumen microbial communities from Palmerston North, Manawatu-Wanganui, New Zealand - 1742 DNA GHGhigh gp2 | ecosystem: Host-associated > Mammals > Digestive system > Stomach > Rumen ...
TAAGTATTAAGATTTATATGTAAGTATTAAGATTTATATGTAAGTATTAAGATTTATATGTAAGTATTAAGATTTATATGTAAGTATTAAGATTTATATGTAAGTATTAAGATTTATATGTAAGTTTATAAAATTATTGTAATCTTTTAAATTTATATCTAAGTTTATAAATTTATATGTAAGTATTAAGATTTAAATGTAAGTATTAAGATTTAAATGTAAGTATTAAGATTTAAATGTAAGTATTTAAATTTATATGTAAGTATTAAGATTTATATGTAAGTTTATAAAAATTATTGTAATCTTTTAAATTTATATCTAAGTTTATAGATTTATATGTAAGTATTAAGATTTATATGTAAGTATTAAGATTTATATGTAAGTTTATAAATATTTATATATGACAATATTTATATATTAAAAAATAGAATAATAAAAAATTATAAAATAAAAAAATAAAAAAATAAAAAAAATTTTTTATTTTTTTATTTTTATTTTTTTTAATTTTATTTTTTTTAATTTTATTTTTTTTAATTTTATTTTTTTTAATTTTATTTTTTTTAATTTTATTTTTTTTAATTTTATTTTTTTTAATTTTATTTTTTTTAATTTTATTTTTTAATTTTATTTTTTAATTTTATTTTTTTTAATTTTATTTTTTTTTATTTTATTTTTTTAATTTTTAAATTTATAAATTTATTGTAATCTTTTAAATTTATATGTAATTATTTAAATTTATATCTAAGTTTATAAATTTAAATGTAAGAATAAAAATTTATATGTAAGTATTAAAATTTATATGGAAGTTTATATTTATATGTAATTATTTAAATTTATATGTAAGTATTAAAATTTATATGTAAGTATTAAAATTTATATGGAAGTTTATATATTTATATGTAATTATTTAAATTTATATGTAAGTATTAAAATTTATATGTAAGTTTATATATTTATATGTAATTATTTAAATTTATATGTAAGTATTAAGATTTATGTAAGTATTAAGATTTATATGTAAGTTTATAAATTTATATCTAAGTTTATAAATTTATTGTAATCTTTTAAATTTAGATGTAATCTTTTAAATTTATATCTAAGTTTATAAATTTAGATGTAAGTATTAAGATTTATATGTAAGTTTATAAAATATTTATGTATAATAATATTTATATATTAAAAAATAGAATAATAAAAAAATTATAAAATAAAAAATAAAAAAAAATTTTTTAAATTTATAAATTTAAATGTAAGTATTAAAATTTAAATGTAAGTATTAAGATTTATATGTAATTATTTAAATTTATATCTAAGTTTATAAATTTATATGTAAGTATTAAGATTTATATGTAATTATTTAAATTTATATCTAAGTTTATAAATTTATATGTAAGTATTAAGATTTATATGTAAGTATTAAAATTTAAATGTAAGTATTTAAATTTATATGTAATCTTTTAAATTTAAATGTAAGTATTTAAATTTATATGTAATCTTTTAAATTTAAATTTAAATGTAAGTATTTAAATTTATATGTAATCTTTTAAATTTAAATGTAAGTATTAAGATTTATATGTAAGTATTAAAATTTAAATGTAAGTATTAAGATTTATATGTAAGTTTATAGATTTATATGTAATTATTAAGATTTATATGTAAGTTTATAGATTTATATGTAATTATTAAGATTTATATGTAAGTTTATAGATTTATATGTAATTATTAAGATTTATATGTAAGTTTATAAAATTATTGTAATCTTTTAAATTTATATCTAAGTTTATAGATTTAAATGTAAGTATTAAGATTTATATGTAAGTTTATAGATTTATATGTAAGTTTATAAATATTTATATATAACAATATTTATATATTAAAAAATAGAATAATAAAAAATTATAAAATAAAAAATAAAAAAATAATTTTTTTATTTTTTTAAATTTATAAATAATAATATTTTTATTTTTAGATTTAAGTTTAAAGAATTATATGTAATTTAAATAAAATAAATGTAATTTATAAAAATTAAATTAAATTATCACCCCTATTTTTTATTTATATCTATTTATTAAAATTAAATATCTATATTAAAATTTATATGTAAGTTTATAAAATATTTATATATGACAATATTTATATATTAAAAAATAGAATAATAAAAAATTATAAAATAAAAAAATAAAAAAAATTTTTTATTTTTTTTATTTTATTTTTTTTATTTTATTTTTTTTAATTTTATTTTTTTTAATTTTATTTTTTTTTATTTTATTTTTTTTTATTTTATTTTTTTTTAATTTTATTTTTTTAATTTTTAAATTTATAAATTTATTATAATCTTTTAAATTTATATGTAATTATTTAAATTTATATCTAAGTTTATAAATTTAAATGTAAGAATAAAAATTTAAATGTAAGTATTAAGATTTATATGTAAGTTTATAAAATATTTATGTATAACAATATTTATATATTAAAAAATAGAATAATAAAAAAATTATAAAATAAAAAAATAAAAAAAATTTTTTATTTTTTTAATTTTTAAATTTATAAAATTATTGTAATCTTTTAAATTTAGATGTAATCTTTTAAATTTAGATGTAATCTTTTAAATTTATATCTAAGTTTATATATTTATATGTAAATATTAAGATTTATATGTAATAATAAAAATTTATATGTAAGTATTTAAATTTATATCTAAGTTTATAAATTTATATGTAATAATAAAAATTTATATGTAAGTATTTAAATTTATATCTAAGTTTATAAATTTATATGTAATAATAAAAATTTATATCTAAGTTTATAAATTTATATGTAATAATAAAAATTTATATGTAAGTATTAAGATTTATATGTAATAATAAAAATTTATATGTAAGTATTAAGATTTATATGTAAGTTTATAAATTTATATCTAAGTTTATAAATTTATATGTAAATATTTAAATTTAAATGTAAGTATTAAGATTTATATGTAAGTTTATAAATTTATATATTAGTTTATAAATTTATATGTAAGTATTAAGATTTATATGTAAGTATTTAAATTAATATGTAATCTTTTAAATTTATATGTAAATATTAAGATTTAAATGTAAGTATTAAGATTTATATGTAAGTATTTAAATTAATATGTAATCTTTTAAATTTATATGTAAATATTAAGATTTATATGTAAGTATTAAGATTTATATGTAAGTATTTAAATTTATATATTAGTTTATAAATTTATATGTAAGTATTAAGATTTAAATGTAAGTATTAAGATTTATATGTAAGTATTTAAATTAATATGTAATCTTTTAAATTTATATGTAAATATTAAGATTTATATGTAAGTATTAAAATTTAAATATAAATAAATAATAAGAAATAAATAAAAAAGAAATAAATAAAATAAAAGAGAAAAATAAAAGAAAATAGAAAAAAGAATAAAAGAAAATAGAAAAAAGAATAATAGAGATAGATAAATTAAGTAATAGAAATAAAAGAAGAAGAATTAATCTTAGAAATATTATAATTAATGTCATAATAATTTTTAATTTTATCTTCATGACTTATTATTATTATCTTCTCAAATCTTTCCTTTAATTCTTTAAATAATTGTTGTAAATTATCTATCTTCTTAAAATATAAATATAATTTAAATAAAATAATCAAAAATAAATAAAAAAATATAATATAAAAACAAATAAAGGAGATAAAGAAAATATGGGCATAATAATTTTGTTGTAGATAAAATTACCAGAGGCCCACCAGATGATAGGATGAAAGCCTCTGATTATCAATTCCGAAGAATTGGAAGTGTTTTTTGGGTAAGAACACTTCTTATAAACTTTCCTTTTGTTTATAGTCTTTAAGGTAGACTACCTCACGAATTTTTTGGAGGATTTCAACACAAACACACAAAAAAACAATTCAAACTCTTAAAAAGAATTAAAACTGTTTCTTTCCCTTTCCCTTTCCTTTACCACCACGACGCTTTCTTTCCTCTTCTTCCTTCTCTCTTTCCTCTTCCTCTTCGATAGAAGGATAAAAAGCCCTCTTTGCTGCCCTCATTGCCTCTTCGCGTCCTTTTTGGATTTTTTTACCTTCGATTTCCTCATATAAGCCGTTGAGAAGCTCATAGAGGGGGTGGGTGTTAATAATGTAATCAGCCCACAACTTCGAGAAAGGACGAGAAAAGACACCTCTTTTAGTGTAAACACAAGACCTCATATACCTCTCAACATCAAATTCTTCGTTGGTTGTGATACAGGTTTTAATTGCAGCACAAAACACAACAAGCATTCGGATGTAAAAGGCACGTTCATCGTTGTAAGACGGAACACGGATGAACTTTGGACTATGAAGTATCATATTCTCATTAAAGACGTATTGAAAAAGACGAATGGGCAAGCTTCCACGAATACCAGCAGCACAAACTTTTCCGATGAAATCGGAACAAGAGTCCCAATATCCAGCGGAAGAAAGGGGTGTCTTCTCATTTCTATCTCCAGGGAAACGAAGGATATACCCAAAAGCAGCACGCGCAGCAGGAGACAAAGAGGAAACATCACAACGAGACGCAGGAACAACGACAACTTCAGCGGACTTTTCTTCAGGCTTCACCTCTTCAACCTTCAAAACCTCCACATCTTTCGGCTTCTTCTCTTCCTTCTCTTCAGGCTTCTTTACTTCAACACTCACCTCAACACACACATCAGGCTTTACATCCTCAACCTTCTCATCCTCATCAACATCCTCAACAGTTTCGACCTTTTCGACATTCTCAGCTTCTTCGATATGAGCATCATAAAATGCTTTAGCTTCGATAAGTTTAGCATCGAGCTCATTATCAGAAAAACCGACAACATCGACAAAATCGATACTTTCAAGGATCATTCCGGTCACTTTTCCCCAACAGTCCTTTTCACCAGAAAAAAGGCTCATCACACGAGTATAAATTCTTTCCCCAATTGATTGTTTGAGTTCCTCAAAGAGAGAGGCGGGGACCGAAGATGGATTTGTAGCAGCAGAACCAGCAGTAATAGACATTAGAAAAACAAACAAAAGAAAATCAAAAAACAGGTTTTTGGAAAAGTATGATATAAATATATATTACAATTTACAAATCTTTAACTTTTTCAATTTTTTATAATATAAAAAAAAAGATAAATAAAAAATAATTAAAAATGAAGATGATTATTAGATAATTTATTATAAAAATCGAGTAAAGAAGGATGAATAACAAATCTAAAAATAACCCATAAATCACCACTAAAATTTAAAATTTGTTTAGCATAATTAATATCTTTATCAGTAATATTATTTAAATGTAAAATCATATCATATAATTCATCAATACGATATTTATAATCGGTTTCAGTTAAACCATCAATATAAAAAGTTTCATTATCATATCTATAACCAATTACTTCATCATAATCATTATAAATAGGGACATTATTAGGGAAATTATCATCAAAATCAAAATCAATATTATTATAATTATAAGAATTATTAGACATTTTGAAAAAAAGAATTATTTAATAATAAATAAATAATGTTAATAAAAAATAAAAATCATTTTTTATTATAAATTAATTAATAAAAATAAAATCATTAAAGAAGAATTTTTTTAAATTAATAAAATTATAAAAAGGAAAAAAATTATTAGGTAATTTATCTAAAAGATAATAATTAATATATTTAAAATATTTAAGATTAATTAAAGTTTTAGGGATAGATTTAATATTTAAACAAGAATTAATATAAAGATATTTAAGATTAATAAAAGAAGGAATAAAAGAAATATTATTACAATTATAAAGATATAATTTATTTAAATTAAAAAAATAATTAGGAATAAAATTAATATTCATATCAAATAAATTAAGATATAATAAATTATATAATTTAGGGAAATTAATAATTTTACAATTATTTAAAGATAAAGATTTAAGATTAATTAAATAATTAGATATAAATTTAATATCATAATTAAAAATATATAATTCTTCAATATTATATAAATAAAAAGGAATATAAAGATTATCATTTAAATTTTTAGAATATAAACTTAAAATTTTTAAATTAGGAAATTTATTAAAACATTTATTAACATTTAAACAATTAAATAAATTTAATTCTTTAATATGAATAGATAAAGGAATATTATAACAATCACAATTATTTAAAATTAATTTTTCTAAAAATGAAAAATCATAATTTAAAAATGAATAAATATTATAAAATGTAAATTTATTATTTATCTTTATATTTGGTTTATAATATTTAATATTTATTTTATAATTTTTATTATAATTAATTTTTATTAATTGTTTATTTTGTTTATTATTATATTTATTTTTATATTTTTTATTATTTTTCATTTAAATTTATATTATAAATATAAATTATTAATTATTAATTTAAATAAAAAAAAATATTAATTTAAAAAAATATTAATTTAAAAAAATATTAATTTAAAAAAAATATTAATTTTAAAAAAATATTAATTAAAAAAAATATTAAAAAAAATAAAATAAAAAAAAATTAATTAATAGATTTATCAGAAATATATAAGGTTTTAGTAGTAAAATCATCATTAATATAATAAACACATAAAGAAGGATAATTTTGATGGAATAATAATATTTCTTTATTATATAAATTAATTAATTCTTTAAATTGTTTAAGATAATTATTTTTTTGTTTAATAGATAAAAAATTATCTTTATTTAAATTAGCTTCAGTTTCGATATTATGGAAGATATCGGATAAAGTTTGGACGAAATTGACGATAACTAAATTATAATTATCGATAAAGAATTTAGAGATATAACGAGTAGTAATATATTTTTTAAATTGTTCTTCAGAAATTAAATTAAAAATATATTTAATTCTATACATATCTAAACTACCATTATTTTGAGGTTTCATTTTTAATTCTAAAAGATTAGATAAATTATAAAAATTATCTTTATTTTTTAAATTAATACATTTATTAATAATTTTATTACATTGAAAAACATTTAATTGATTATTACAATCACAATTTAAAGGTTGAGCATCCGGATGATTATATCTTTGAGGAGTTAATCCTTGTTGTCTTAACCATTGGAAATATAAAGGGTTAGTAGTAGTTTTAGTTATTTGAAGATTAGACCAATTAAACATAGTATGGCATTCCGGGCACCACATATGATCACAACCTTCAGTTTTATAAATAGGAAATTCACATTTAGGACAGTTTTTAACGTTTTCAGTTAATAATTTAACAGTATTAATATCATCATCATTACAAATATGAGGAGTTTTTTGTTCAGTAGAATAAGAAGAGAATAAAGGATTATTAATTAAAATAAATGTATCATCAGTAGGATTTTGTTTATTAGAGTTATATTTTTCAATAAATTGTGGGTAAATTTCTTTATAACATTTAACACAAAAGATAGATTTACAGGTATCACAGAAGATTTGAGTTTTATATCTAAAAACATTACCATCACAATCATTATTAAAACATTTACCAATTTTATGTTTATAACTTTCAAAAGTTTTTTTTTGAGATAATTTTTTATTATTATTAATTAAAATATTATAAAAATTTTTTAAATAATAATAATCATTATCTTTTTTAATTTTATCTTTAGAATTTATAATAGATTTTAAATTATTATGAAAACAAAATTCAATTAAAGGATCAGTTATATCAAATATACGTTGTTTAAAATTTTTATTTGTAATATATTTATTATTATTTATATCATCTATCATATATTTTTTAAATCTATTATTAAGTTGTTTAAAATAATTAGGATTTTTATAATAAATATATTCAATAAAAAATTTAAAATTATCATTATAATAATTATCTTTATATTGTAATAATAAAGGATAATCATTAAAATTTATATTTGTTTTTAAATGAAATACACTATAACTACGATTTTTAAATCTAGAATAATTAAAATTAAAATAATAAATATTATTTTTATTATAAGATGTATATTTATAATTATCAAATAATACACGAAAAGCTTTATCAATAATATTTAAAAAAGATTTAACATTATCGTATGTAATCATATGAAATTGTTTATCTAATTGATAACAAATATTAGCATAATTTTTTTTTAAATCATTATTAATAAATTTTTTAGATAAATTTATATATATAAAATTAAAATCTAAATTATTTTTACATATAGGACAAGTATATACTACACTCTCCATTAATAACCATCTTTTTAAACATTCATCACAATATGATTTATTACATTTTGGGCATATAATTTCTTTATGTTCTTTATCATAATCTTCTAAACATATTAAACAATACATATTATTAATATAATATAATATAAAATAAATTATTCTATATAAATTTTATTAAATTATTTTATTAATATTTTTTGTTTCATTTTTTTATTTTTATTTTTTTTATTTTTTAATTAATTTATAATTTTTATAATTTATAAATTTAAATGTAAGTTTAAATAAATAGATATAAATTTAAATAATTATATGTAAGTTTATAAATTTATATGTAAGTTTATAAATTTAATGTATATTTAAAGAATTAGTTGTAAGTTTATAATTTTAATGTATATTCAAAAAATTAGATGTAAGTTTATAAATTATCTATAAGTTTAAAAAATTATATGTAAGTTTATAAATTTATATGTAAGTTAAAGATTTAGATGTAATTTAAATAATTAGATGTAAGTTTATAAAATTATATGTAAGTTTATAAATTTAGATGTAAGTTTAAAGATTTATATGTAAGTTTAAAGAATTATCTATAAGTTTATAAATTTATATGTAAGTTTTATATATTTATATGTAAATATAAAGATTTAGATGTAAATATAAAGAATTAGATATAAGTTTAAAGAATTATATATAAGTTTATATATAAAGAATTAGATATAAGTTTAAAGAATTATATATAAGTTTAAAGAATTATATATAAGTTTATATATAAAGAATTAGATATAAGTTTAAAGAATTATATATAAGTTTATATATAAAGAATTAGATATAAGTTTAAAGAATTATATATAAGTTTATATATAAAGAATTAGATATAAGTTTATATATTTAGATGTATATTTAAAGAATTATCTATAAGTTTATATATTTAGATGTAAGTTTATAAATTTAGTGTATATTTAAAGAATTATCTATAAGTTTATATATTTAGATGTATATTTAAAGAATTATCTATAAGTTTATAAATTTATATATAAGTTTAAAGATTTATATGTAAGTTTATAAATTTATATATAAGTTTAAAGATTTATATGTAAGTTTAAAGAATTAAATATAAGTTTAAAGATTTATATGTAAGTTTATAAATTTATATATAAGTTTAAAGATTTATATGTAAGTTTAAAGAATTAAATATAAGTTTAAAGAATTAGATATAAGTTTATAAATTATTTATAAGTTTATAAATTTATATGTAAGTTTAAAAAATTATCTATAAGTTTATAAATTTATATGTAAGTTTAAAGATTTATATGTAAGTTTATAAATTTATATATAATTTAAAGAATTAGATGTAAGTTTAAAGAATTATCTGTAGTTTAAATAAATAGATATAATTTTAAAGATTTATCTGTAATTTAAAGAATTAGATGTAAGTTTATATATTTAGATGTAAATATAAAGATTTAGATATAAGTTTAAAGGATTTATATGTAAGTTTAAAGAATTAGATATAAGTTTAAAGAATTAGATATAAATTTAAAGAATTAGATATAAATTTAAAGATTTAAATGTAAGTTTATAAATTATTTATAAGTTTAAAAAATTAGATGTAAATTTATAAAATAAAAATTTTATAAAATAAAAAAAATAAAAAAAAAATAATTAATTAAAATAATTAATAATATCATTTTTATTATGAGATGAGAAATTAGATAAAGAAGAACAATTAGATATATTTAATTCATTAAGATTTAAAAATTTAGGTAAGGAGTGAATATTATGACAAGTATTAATAAATAAAGAATTTAAATTAGGGAAATTAGATAAATTAGAGAGATTATAACAATTAAATAATTTAAGGGTTTGAAGATTAGAGAAAATATTAGGAATAGATTTAATATTAGAATTATTAATTTCTAAATCGATTAAATTAATAAAAGTATTAGGGATAATTCTATCAAAAGAATTTTCATTAATAATATCAAAAATTTTTAAGGAAATTAAATTAACAAAATCATTTGGAATAGATTTAATATTATTATCAATTTCTAATTCTTTTAAATTAATAAGATAATTAGGAATATTAGAGATTTTAGTGTTTAATAAAATTAAAGAATTAAGATTATTTAAATTATTAGGAATAGAATTAATATTAGAATGAATTAATTTTAAATATTTAAGATTAGGAATAATAGGTAAATCAACAATATTATTTGAAAATGTAATTTCTAAAGATTTAAGATTATTAAAAATAGGAATAGATTTAATATTATCGCATAAATTTAAAGTTAAATTTTTAAGATTAATAAAAGTATTAGGAATATTAGATATATTAGAATTATATAATTTTAAATCATATAAATTTATAAAATTATTAGGTATTTCTTTTATATTAATACAATTTGTAATATTTAATAATTCTAACTTCAATAAAGAATTTGGTATATATTTAATTTTTGAATTATCTGTAATTATTAATGATTTTAAATTATTTAATTCTTTCGGTATCTCTTCTATTTCTTTTATATCTTCTTCATCTAAATCTGAACTTATAAATAATTCCTCTAAATTATTAAAATTTTTTGGTATTTCATTTATTTTATTACAATCTATTATACATAATGTTTTTAATTTTATATATGTATCTGGTATTTTATTTATATTATTACATTCTTTTATATATAATGTATTTATATTATTTATATCTTCCGGTAATTCTTTTATATTCTCACAATTATTTATTATTATCTCCTTTATTTCTTCTTTTTTTAATTTATTTTCTTCTATATAATTATTTAAATTATATATATCATTATTATCCTTTAAAATAATACTCATTATTATTTTATTTCTATTTCTTTCTTCTATATTTTATTTTATATATATGTTATATATTATAATATATTTATTATTTTTTTACATAAAATTAAAAAAATAAAAAATAAAAAAATAAAAAAATAAAAAAATAAAAAAATAAAAATTAAAAAATAAAAATAAATAAATAAAAATAAAAAATAAAAAATAAAAATAAAAAAAAATTAAAAGAAAGAAAAAAATTATAATTGTAAGAATAAGAAATGGATAATACCGGAGAAATAATCTTTATTAATATGATTATTAAGATTATCGATTAAAATTTTTAATTTTTTTTTATTAGAAATATTATAACCAAAGAAAAGATTAAGATGTTTAAGATTAATTAAAGTATAAGGAATTAAATTAGGATAAATATGATTATTATAATTTTCGATATCTAAATTAGATAGATTAATGAGAGTTTTAGGGATTTTATGGATATAATAAGAATTTTCTAAAGATAAATATTTTAAATTAATAAAAGATTTAGGAATTTTTTTAATAGAAGTATTTTTAAGATATAAAGAAGATAAATTAATATAAGTTTTAGGGAGATATTTAAAAGATATATTACAAAGATTTAAAATATTAAGATTAATAAATGATTTATAAAGTTTAATAATATTAGGACAATCTTTAATAATTAAAGTTTTTAAATTAATAAAATATTTAGAAATATCATATAAATAAGGGCAATTATCTAAATATAAATAAGATAAATTAATAAATTTAGGAATAAATTTAATATTAGAATTAATTAAAGATAAATGAATAAGATTTAAATTAGAGAAATCGATATGATTACAATTAATCATTTTTAATATTTTAAGATTTTTTAAATTATTAAGATTTAAATAAGCACAATTATATAAAGTTAATTCTTCTAAATTAATAAAATAATCTAATTTATTAAATTCATCCAAATTATTATAATTATTATAATAATTTAAATCTCTTAATTCCATAATTTTAATTTCCTCAATTTTACCATATAAAGGATTACAAGGATATTTTTTTAATTGTTTTTCATTTATTTTATTATAATTAGTTCGAGATTTAATTATAATTTTTAAATCATTTAAATCTTTAACTTTATTAATTTTATAATAATTTTTAACATATTTAATATATTTTACTTTTTCATCACTTAAAGCATATATAATATTATCTTCTTCTATCATTTAAAAATATATTAATTATTATTTTTATATTATTGTTTTTATAAAATATTTATTATCAATTTTTTTTTAAATTAATAAAAAATTAAAATTAAAAAAATAAATAAATAAATAAAAATAAAT
>Ga0247610_10006310_pt1 | contig 12354 bp, 11 predicted proteins | sample 174DNAGHGhighgp2_FD_193483 | JGI IMG/M metagenome (GOLD analysis project Ga0247610, IMG submission 193483) | Sheep rumen microbial communities from Palmerston North, Manawatu-Wanganui, New Zealand - 1742 DNA GHGhigh gp2 | ecosystem: Host-associated > Mammals > Digestive system > Stomach > Rumen...
GAAGGAACAGTAAAAAACAAAGAAAAGTCTCCTGCGTACGTGCACACGTACGCGTGAAATACTTTTATAAAAACTACTGTTACTACTGTTACTGTTACCAGGAAGTGTATGAAAAAACAGGTGCACCCGTTTGACAAAACAAGTGCATGTATTTGACAAAACAAGTGCATGTATTTGACAAAACAGGTGCATGTATTTGACAAAACAAGTGCACCCGTTCTGGAGATAGTTTCATGGTGGAATCCACGAAAGTAATCTGCGTCGGAACTTGCATTACCAAATTTATGCGACTTCCTTATCCTGAACTGACGTATATGTTAGTACGATTAACAATTTGTAGTCAGTTATTTTTCTTATAGCTCAGAACGGCCCAGACTGCCATGAACATGCCTATGACGAGGAGACCTAAAACCTGATGAGCAATGTCGTGGAGACCGCCGCCACGAATGAAGACAGTTCGGATGGCATCAATGAAGTAGTGCATAGGGTTGACGTAGGTGGTCAGGTAGGCCCAATCAGGCATGGAACGCGTGGGGGTGAAGAGACCGCTAAGCAGCATGATGCAGACGATGAAGAACCACATGACGAACATGGCCTGCTGCATAGTGTCGCTGTAGTTGGAGATGATGAGACCAAATGACGAGAAAAACAGTGCCAGCAGCATGGCGAGCACATAGATGAGCCAAAGCGGTCCGGCAGGCGTGAGGCCATAGATGAGCCAGGCCAGCACGAGGCAGACGGTAACCACGAAGAGGGCGATGAGCCAGTAGGGGATGAGCTTGGAGAGAATGAAAGCCCACTTCGAGACGGGCGTGACGTTGATCTGCTCAATGGTACCGGCCTCTTTCTCGCCCACGATGTTGAGTGTGGGTAGGAATCCCGTCATTAGCATCATCACAATGGCCAGCAAGGCCGGAATCATGTAGAGTTTGTAATTCTGCTGTTTGTTATATAGTGTAAGATGGGAGAGGTGAGAGCCAGGAGAGGAGAAGGTCGATGTGACAATTTGCGAAAGGTAGGCACTGCCCATTGAGCCCTTGGTACCATTGACGGCGTTTGCAGCAATGAGATATTTTCCGTCGCGAATCTCAAGGATGATGTCAGCCTTGCCTTTCTCTACGTCCTTCATAGCCTCTGTGTATGTGGCTTTCTGCCCACCAAAGATAAAATAACGGGAAGCGGCAATCTGTTGTATCAGTCGTTGCGATTCGGCGGAATGATCAATGTCAACAATATCCACGACAATGTTTTTCACCTCCATGTTCATGACCCACGGCATGACACACATGATCATGATGGGGAACATGATGATGAGTTTAGGCAGAAAGGCATTGCGGCGAATCTGCAGGAATTCTTTTTGTATGAGATATTTGATCATAAATGAGAATTGACAAATGATAATTGATAATTATGATTACTCCAGTCTCACTTTGAACTTCTTCAGTGCAATGGTGAGTAACAGGGCTGTCATGCTAACGAGAATGATGACTTCTTTCATCACATCACTGATGCCCACACCCATAATCATCAGTTTGCGCATGGCATCGATATAGTAACGTGGCGGCACAACGGCTGCTATCCACTGTAGTACTTGCGGCATAGACTCTACAGGGAACATCATGCCAGAAAGCATAACCACGGGCATGAGCAACACCATAGCCGATAGAAGTAGGGCCACGAGCTGTGTCTGGGCGACGTTGGAAATGAGTAGTCCGAGTGAGAGTGCCAGCAGGATATAGATGATGCTCACCACGATGATCCAGAACAGCGAGCCAGCGAGTGGTACACCGAGTACATAATGTGCCATGAGCAGGATGACGATGAGAATCACAAAAGCCAGTACCAAATAGGGCACGGCTTTGGCTATGATGACAATCAGTGGGCGAACAGGCGAGACGAGCAGCACTTCCATTGTGCCCCTTTCTTTCTCTCGGACAATGGAGATAGAGGTCATCATGGCGCAGATGAGCATTAGCAGCATGCCCATGATGGCTGGCACGAAGTTGTAGGCCGACTTCATCTGCGGATTATAGAGCATTTTGGAATTGATGATTGATAATTGAGAATTGACAATGACCTGCCGCGCATAGTTGGTCCACTGTTGAGCCATGTTGGGGTCAGATCCGTCGACAATTAGCTGCAGACCATTCTTCTTGCTGGCAAAGTTGCTGGAGAACACTACAGCCATATCGGCCTGCTGACTACGGATGAGGCGTTCGGCCGCCTGTGGTGTCCCGACGGTGGCGGTAATAGTGAAGTACTCCGACTGCGAGAGCTGCTCTATGGCTTGTTGCGTCTGATGGTCCATCTGCGACGTGACTACTACTGTCCGCACATTCTTTACATCCGTCGTGATGGCGAAACCAAAGAGAAGCATCATAACCACTGGCATGCCGAAGAGGATAAGCATCGTACGCTTGTCGCGTAGGATGTGCTTGGCTTCTTTGATGACGAAACTGATAAATTGTTTCATAACTATTAACTATGAATTATGAACTAATCCGAAGAGCGAGTGGCCTGTCGCGCTAAGTAAGTGAATACGTGATCCATGTCGGGTTGATGGAATCGCACCTTCAGTTCGTCGGGCGTTCCGAGTGCGCTGATCTTGCCGTCAACCATGATGGAGATGCGGTCGCAGTATTCCGCCTCGTCCATATAGTGGGTGGTGACGAAGACGGTAATGCCACGATGGGCTGCATCATAAATAAGTTCCCAGAATTGGCGGCGTGTGGCTGGGTCAACTCCACCCGTAGGCTCGTCGAGGAATACCACGCCCGGCTCGTGGAATATCGAAACGGAGAATGCCAATTTCTGTTTCCACCCTAATGGCAGACTCTTTACCAGCGTGTCCTTATGGTCTGTAAACTTCAGACGACGTAACAACTCGTCGGTCTTTCTGCGTATCTCGTCATCCTTCATGCCATAGATGCCGGCGAAGAGTCGGATGTTCTCGCTGACGGTCAGATCTTCGTATAACGAGAACTTTTGTGACATATAGCCGATATGCTTCTTAATCTGCTCATGCTGGGTGCGGATGTCGTACCCCACGACGGTACCCGTACCGCTGGTAGGTTGGTTCAGACCTGTCAGCATGTGCATAGCAGTGGTCTTGCCGGCACCGTTGGCACCGAGGAAACCGAAGATCTCGCCTCGTCTGACGTTGAACGAGATGTCATCTACAGCATGAAACGATCCGAAGGCTTTCACCAGATGCTCCACTTCAATCACGTTGTCTTGTTCCGTATGCTGCGACTCGGTTGCAGCCTTCTCAATGCCTGGTGGATTGAAGATATCCCTATACTTGTCTAATATAGCATTGGGCGTACCGATGCCCATTAATCGTCCGTGGTCGAGAAATGCCACGCGCTCGCAGCAGCGTACCTCGTCAAGGTAGGGTGTGGAGGCAATGATGGTGATGCCCCGTTCCTTCAGCGTCAGGAGCATTTCCCAGAACTCCTTTCGGCTCACGGGGTCAACACCGGTAGTGGGCTCATCGAGGAAGAGTACGCTGGGCGAGTGAACCAGTGCGCATGAGAGTGCAAGTTTCTGTTTCATACCACCCGAGAGTGCTCCAGCCTTGCGATCTTTGAACCGCTCTATCTGCGAGTAGATGGCTTTAATCGAGTCGTAACCTTCCTCAACGGTTGTACCAAACAGCGTGGCGAAGAATTGGAGATTTTCCTCAACAGTCAGATCCTGATAGAGCGAGAACTTACCGGGCATGTAGCCCACTCGGCAACGCACCTGTTGCATCTGCGCGACAACATCGTAACCGTCCACCGATGCTGTTCCTGTCTCTGGTAAAAGTAGTGAGCAGAGTATGCGGAACATAGAGGTCTTGCCTGCACCATCAGGACCAATGAGCCCGAAAACCTCGCCTTTAGAGACAGAGAATGACACATCGTCGAGTGCCTTCACACTGCCGTAGCTCTTGCTCACATGATTCACTTCTATTGCATTCACCTTGTTCATTTACTATTTGACTATTTACGATTTACTATTTATTTACGATTTCGGTATTTTACTATTTACAACTATACGAAATATCTTGTTCATTTACTATTTGACTATTTACGATTTACTATTTATTTACGATTTCGGTATTTTACTATTTACAACTATACGAAATATCCCAATAATCAAATTGAACAACAGATCGTAAATTGTAAATCGTTAAATCGTAAATTAGAACTTGACTTCCCCGTACATACCAATCTTTATATAACCGTCGTTTTTTACGGCTATCTTCACGGCATACACCAGGTCTGCACGCTCGTCGTCAGTCAAGATGGTCTTTGGAGTGAACTCTGAGCGTGAGGAAATCCATGTGATGGTGCCGTCGTACTCCTTCTTTTGCTGGTCACCATAGTCTGCAAAGACTTTCACTCGCTGGCCTAACTTGACACTTTGAAGTTGAGCTGAGGTAATATATGCCCGAAGATACATGTCTTGAATGTTGGCAACCTTGAACAGCGGCTTGCCCGTAGCCACAAACTCGCCTCGCTCAACGTATTTCTCTAAGACAGTGCCCTTGGTGGGCGCGGTGACATGACATTTGCGAAGCATATCGCGCAGTTGCTCTATCTGAACGTCTGCCGTTGAGAGTTGAGAGTTAAGGGTTGAGAGTTGTGTGTTCAGAGTGCTCACTAGTGCATCCAATTGTTTCTGTAATACTTTTACCTGACTCGTTGCATCGTCGAGCATTTTAGAGGGAACAGCACCGTCGGCCACCAGCTCACGGTATCGCTGTTCGTCCTGTCGGGCTTTGGCCAGCTGTTGACGTGTGGCGGCTATCTGCCGCTCCATGTCGGGTTTCTGGCTCTGATACACCTCCTTGGTCGCTCCTAACTGCTGTATCTTCAGCCATGTCTGAGTGGTGTCTATCAGTCCTACTTCCTGGCCTTGGCCAATACTATCACCCTCGTTGACATTGAACGTCAGGAGGGTGCCGCTCTGTTCTGCAAACACGGTAGTTTCTGTAGCTTCAAACGTGCCAGTGGCATCATATGCTTGTTCTTTGTTTCCACAAGCGGTCATCATTAAGACTACGCCTGCCAGTTGCATGATCTTTCTCATATCAATTCTGTATTTCTTTAATTGTTCGTGGTAAATTTATTGTCGTAGATTTCTTTCAGCATCTCAATCTCGTGCATCGACCGCTGTACACGGGCAGCGTTTTCCTGATTGATTTCGCGCACGAGGTCGTTAACGTCGATGATACCGTGTGCAAGCTTAGACTCTGCTGCTTTCCTCACTGCTGACCGTAGTGCTATAATCTCCTCATCATCGGCCATCAATTTCCGATAACGGGCAATCTTCTCCTGTTGCTGTATCTGCTCCAACTGGTTGTTGAAGAGAAATACGTCGCGGTTTGACTCAGTCACCTCACGTTGTAACTGCAGTTTCGTCTTGTCGTTCTTGTGGGTATAGAGCGCTCCGATGTTCCAGGTGAGGCGGGCTCCTATTATGCCGTTTAGACTCCAACGGTGGCGCATCATGTCATCAAACATGTTTAGCCCAGGGTAGCCATAATACCCTTGAGCAAATACCCCAAACCTTGGCATTAGCGACGAGTTAAGTCCTTTCTCCTGTGCTTCAGCCAATCGCAATTGGGCATCGAACAGACGCATCTCAGGCCTTTCTCCTGTAGGCTGTGACAGTGTTGCAGTCTCCATCGGCTTATGCACACTCTTCACCTCGATACCGCAGAATGTCGAAAGCATTGCTGTCAGCATCCGTTTCTGGGACTCAAGACTGATGGCCTGCTGAATGACGTTCAGCCGCTCTGCCTTCACACTTTGCCAGTCACTCTCTGCCGCTGTGCCGCCTTTTACCATTGCCTGTAGCTTCCGTTCGTTGCCAGCCAGCAGTTCCTGTAGGTCACGATTCAGCAACATCTGTTCTTCCAACATGAGCAGCGAGAAATACATCTCGTTCACACGGCGGCGTACAGCATATAGATTTACTTCTGTCTGTGCTGACAGCACGTTCCCCTGTTCACGGGCTATACTCTTTTGGCTGCTGATAGTTCCGCCGTCGTAGATGGTCTGTTGCACGTCAATTCCAATGCGGTACTGGTCTTTCTTTAAGCCTTTCATGTTGATACCCATACTCGTCATCATCGTTCTCATATCGTCTGGCCATGCCGTTACGTCACTCTGATATGTAGCCTGTGCCTGTGCCGACACCTGTGGCAGCCAACCCTTCAGGATGTTGGCTATCGTCAGTTCTGTGGTCTTCTCAATGAGACTGTACTGTCGAATCAGCGGATAATTCTGTTCTGCCGCCTGCCAGCACTCCTCTAAAGTCTGTCCTTGTGTTGACATGCTGACAGCGGTAAAGGCGAAAATGAGGATTCTTTTCTTCATGTTCATTTTTGTTTTTGTTTCTTATGATGCAAAAATACGCTTTTTCTTGGATATTTCAATTACCCGATTGTACGAAAAGAATATGAATTTGTACGATTCCCGCCTTTTTTGTTTGTTTTTCTCTATAAAATATACTAATTTTGCAATCGAATCGTACATATATGCAATCATGGACGACAACAAAAACATCAAATACTTCTCCATCGACTCCGTTGACCTGCAAAAGATGGCAGGAGAGGAGAGTCATGTTTTTAATAATGACGACATCAGCATCATCCTTAACGGGCGACCAACGGACAAATCTTTCTTCCGTGAGGGCGAGGTCTATCAGCTTCCCGAACCGCGCCTACTACTATTCTTGAATGGTGAGGCTGATGTGCACTTGGATTTGGAACAGTATCACCTCGAGCAAGGCATGGTGATACTTACGACACCCGACGTGATTCTTGAATTTGAACATATTGGTCAGGATGTAGAGGTATGCGGCATCGCTATGAAAGAGGCTGTACAGGTGACTGAACGCATCGTCACCAATGTCTCTGCGAAAGATTTCGAGCTGCTGCTGCGTATGATATATTTGCTTTGGGACGTAGCCACACTGTTACCTTATCGCCAAGAAACCGTGTTGCAAATGGTCAGGGCGATGGTGGCCGATGTGCAGTATATCAAGCAAGCTTCAGAATGTTCTGTAGATAAAAAAGCGGTCTCCCGTCATCAAGAGCTTTTCCAGCAGTTTAAGACGCTGGTAAGCCGACATTGCGAGCAGGAACGTAACATCCCTTATTATGCCGGCCAACTGCACATCACTCCCCACCACCTTTCTGCCGTCATCAGCCGTGCCAGCGGACATAGTGCGATGTATTGGATCAACCGTGCGATCGTGCTTCGTGCCAAGGTATTGTTGCGCACCAGCAGCCTGCTGACCTATGAAATAGCCGAGCGTCTTCATTTTGCCAATCCGCCAGCCTTCAACAACTTCTTCAAACGTGAGACTGGTCTTACTCCAAAAGATTATCGTGAAAAGAAAAAAGAAGAATCCGTTCGATAATAATTATTTATTATTACTTGCAGTCTCCCATACTGGTTTCTCGCTCATTACAGGTTTGTTGACTGCCATTACGCCAGAAAGGTTGTGCGGCATGTAGGGTTCTTCCAAATAGTGGATGTCATCTGCCGTTAGGTGAACATCGAGAGACTTTACGGCTCCTTCAATATGGTGCAGTTTTGTAGCTCCGACGATGGGCGACTCTACCTTTGTCAATAGCCAGGCTAATGATATTTGTGTCATCTCAACACCATAACGGTCGGCAAGTTCCACAACACGCTCCACGATAAGGTTATCCTGCTCGGAAGTGGCATCATACTTAAAGTGCATGAACGAGTCCTCTTTTTGTCGTTTCGAAGTCTCGCCCGGCCGCTTGGCCAGTTTTCCGGAGGCCAATGCGCTGTAGGGTGTCATGGCAATGTTCTCTTCATGGCAGAAGGGGAACATCTCTCTCTCCTCTTCGCGCATAATCAGGTTGTAGTGGTTTTGCACGCTGATGAACTTTGCCCAACCGTTCCGTTCGGCCAGTGCATTCATCTTCGCCACTTGATAGGCGTAGGCATTGGCGATGCCGATGTAGCGAGCCTTGCCCATGCGCACTGCTTCGTTCATACCTTCCAGAATTTCCTCGGCGGGAGTCTTGTAGTCCCAGATATGGTATATGTACAAATCAACATAGTCCATGCCCAAGTGCTGCAGACTGCTATCTATATTATTGAGCACATGCTGACGGCCATCGATACCTTTGGCTATCTCTTCGTCCGTACGTGGCAAGAACTTAGTAGCCACCAACACATCATCACGTCGTGCCATATCGCGCAAGGCACGGCCCACAAACTGCTCGGATGTGCCTAACTGATAGGCAATAGCCGTATCGAAAAAGTTTACACCCAAATCCAACGAGCGACGGATAATCTCCCGCGTCGGCTCCTCGCCAATCGTCCACGAATGTTGTCCGATAGTTGCATTGCCAAATCCCATACAGCCTAAACATATGCGTGACACATGGAGATCAGAATTTCCAAGTTTTACGTATTCCATATTATGTCTATTATGTTCTTACAATCACTTAGCCAATATTTTCTTAGGATAGTTCTCTTCAATGTTATAATCTTGATTTATTTGTCTGTTTCTACGCTACGGATGCAGTTGAGGGCATTGAGTGTACGGGGATAGCCGATGAAAGGAAGGTTGGATGAAATGACGGCGATGAGCATGTCCTTGTCGTTGCCTACATGGTAGTTGCCTGCGATGTGGCCTTTTAACTGTGGCTCGCATCCACCCTGGGCAACAAGGAAGCAGAAGGTAATCAGTTCACGCATCTTCAGATCGAGACCCGTGCGGGTGTAGTAGTCGCCAAAGCAGTTGTCGGCTAACCACTTGTTGATGTGTCGGCTGTCCTCTGGTCCAGACTTCCAGAAGTCACGCATACCGTCGCCGAAGCAACCAATCTGTGCCTCGGTTCCAGCCTCACGGCGGTTCTCCATCGTGGTGGTCTGCTGTGAAGCTAACGGCAGGGTAATGCCGCGGGTGGTCAGCACCTCATTGGTAGCCGAGAGGAATGGACGGACGCGCCCCATGCCTAAATAGGCCGTAGCCTGATAGACGATTTCTTTCACTTCGACTGGTGTCACGCCCTTGTCCAGTGCTTCGGGTAGCAGTTCACGGTATTCGTCAATGCCCTGACAGCCTAAGAGGGTTGCCAGATAGCCGATGTAGCGGGTGTGGTCATCGAGACGCGTTTTCACCTGCTCAACCACCTCACCATATGCAAAGGCTTCGAAACGCTGCATGTATTCAGCATCGGTGACGCTGAGCATAGCACCGCTGGCAGGCAGTTTGTCATATTCAGCATCTGTTACTGGCTCCAGCCACTCGTTGGAAGCGCCGTCTTCTACCTTTGTCATATAGGTGATGTGCTGCATCCATGAGTCCTTGGCAGCTCCATGCCAGTGCTTCGCCTCGGCAGGGATGGCGACAACTACGCCAGGACGTAGCACTACAGGCTCCTTGCCTTCCTCTACATACCAGCCGTATCCAGCTACACATACGAGTACCTGCACCGACTTGTGGTGGATGTGCCAGTTGTTGCGGCAACGCGGTTCGAAGGTGACGTTAACGGGGCCGCCGTTCTCAGCATCGAGCGGAGCCAGATAGCTGTTACCAATGAAATACTGGGCGTAGGCGCTGTTCAGTTCGCCTTTGGGCCATACGTTGAAATCTACATTCTCTTTCATATTATCTTGTGCTTGGATGTTCGTTACTGCCATGAATAGCGCAACGATGGTTGTTATAATTCTCATTGTCTTATCTGAATAATTGGTGAGCATTCTCTCGAAGAATCATCTTCTTAAACGGTGCAAGGTCTGTCTCTGTCGTGAGATACTGCTTCATACGTCGGAGACTTTGTGTGAGTACCTGCGGAGCCACATAGGGATAGTCAGAACCATAGAGCAGATGGTCAGGGGTGGTGATGGTGAGCAGCATTCGGATGACCTCAGGGCTGTGTGCGCCTGCCAGGTCGTAATAGAGGGCAGCGAGATTGGCCTCGTAGTCTATCTCACCCACCATCTTGTTCTTCTGCATTACCGTCGTCAGCGACTTCATGCGCGGTATGGCCAGCGGCAGATAGGCACCACAGTGGGGCACCACCACCTTTATATTATGATAACGAGCCAGCACGTTGCGGCTGATCATGTTAGTGACGGCACGGGTGGTCTCTGAAAGATATTCCTGCATGGCGAGCGGTGTCTGCTGCATTACCTGGCGGTTCATAGGCTCGGGACGATGGGGGTGCAAGATGACGACGGCATTTCGCTCGTTCAGCACAGAGAACAGGGTGTCCAGTTCAGGTGCCCCAAGATATTGCCCCTCTACGTTTGTTGCCAGTTTGATGCCGTCTGCCTTCAGCGTGTCAAGCACATAGATGGCCTCGCGAATGGCTGCATCTACGTCAGGCAAGGGTAGGGCAGCACAAAACAAGAAACGGTCGGGATGCTGCTGCTTTAGTTTTGCGGCGGTCTGGTTTGTGCTACGTATCACTTTAGCAGATGTGGGCTGCGGAGCCGCAAGCGTCAGCACCGATGTCTCGATACCTGTTTCGTCCATCCACTTCAAATGGGTTTCTGCGTCATACTTTGGCAGAGGGAACCCCTCATCCATCAGCCGCCCCTCACTTTCCAGAGCCGTCAAGAACTCTGAAGTAATGATGTGGCTGTGTACATCTATCACTCCCTGTGCCATAGCCGTTAATGCTGTTATAAAACTCAAAATCAATAATCTTATTCTCATAACGGGTGCAAAATTACAAAGAAGTTCGCAAACCTGTATAACCAGATTTACGGATTCTTCTACACATTTTACTGATAATCAAAGCGGGGAGGCGGGCACCATTCCATTACATATACCTATTTTTGGCTATACGATTTCTTTATCCTCTGGCGACCCCTGCAGAGCTGAAAGTCCTGATGAACCACATCTATGAATATAAGAAAGGTGTTCGCAGGATGATTCTCTTTACGTGCAACCGCCGCTACGAAGCTTTTGCCGTCCAGCGGCTGAGTCGGCAGGCAATTGACTATGTGGTGCAGCCCGCCGGTAAGGAGAACGTCAACGTTTACTTCGGCCGCCGCGAGTGTCTCGATGCCATCCGTCTGTTTGTCACACGTCCGCTTAACGAGTTATCGCCCGAGGAAGACTTCATCCTCGGTGCGATGCTCGGTTACGATATCTGTGCCCAGTGTGAACGCTATTGCGAGCGAAAGAGCAAGTGTAGGAAATGTCAGCAAGCGTAACTTGCAACATACCACTTGGCTCTTGGGAGGTCAGGATTATCCAAGAAATGCCGGGTATGGTATAGCTGTGGGCTTTATTGCCTTGTAAGTTTATTCCATTGAGTGCTCCCAACCGCCACGGGTGTCAATGCCAGTGGCATCTGCAAGTTGTTCCAGACGGGCTACCTCCTCGGTCGTCAACTGAATCTTTGCGGCCTCAGCTGCTTCAATGACATGGCGCTCCTTTGTGGCTCCGATGATGGGCATCGTGCCCTTGGCGATTGCCCAGGCAACACCTATCTGCGAACAACTTGCACCATACTTTTCGCCAATGGCTTTCATTTCATTCGTCAGGGCTTCCAACTGCGGTAGCACGGGATTGTATTTTTGGCCGCGCTCGCTCTCCTCGGGCAGTGGGTTCTCTTTGTTGTATTTTCCTGAAAGTGCACCCTGCTCCAAAACCATGTAGGCCCAGAACTCAATACCTTGTTCTTTGCAGTAATCCAGCACACCACCTTTCTCGCTGCTTCGATAGAGTAAAGAGAAATGGTTTTGCACGGCAGACACCTTGAAACCTGCCTCGGCGAGAATCTCGTTGGCACGCTGAATCTCTTTGATGTTATGGTTCGAAACGCCCACGCGCTTTACCTTACCGCTTTTCAGTAGGGGAATCAGTCCTGGCGTCCAGCGCTCCACATCCATCGGGTTGTGAATCCAGTAGATATCGATGTAGTCACAGTCCATGCGCTCAATAGAGGCATTGGCCATCTTCTCCACGTTGTTGTCATAGAACTCGGCTATCTGTGGAGTGAACTTCGTAGATATCTGTACGTCCTCACGCTTGTAGTTCTTTGCCAAAGAGCCGAGAATTTTCTCCGATTCGCCCATGCCGTATGCTGTAGCCGTGTCCCACAGACTCAGCCCAGCCTTCATTGCTGCATCGAATACAGGCTTCAGATTCTCCACGTCGGTCTTGCTGCCGAATACCTTGTCTCCTCCAAATGCTCCTGCGCCCCAGGCCCATGTTCCTAATGCAATCTTGCTCATGTCTTTAGCGTTTTTAAAAGTTTGTTTTCTTATTTCGACCGCAAAGGTACGGCAAAATCTGCTAACATAACTTAAATGATTTACTGATTTATCAACCATTTTTACGGATTCTCGATAAATA
>Ga0247610_10006314_pt1 | contig 12349 bp, 11 predicted proteins | sample 174DNAGHGhighgp2_FD_193483 | JGI IMG/M metagenome (GOLD analysis project Ga0247610, IMG submission 193483) | Sheep rumen microbial communities from Palmerston North, Manawatu-Wanganui, New Zealand - 1742 DNA GHGhigh gp2 | ecosystem: Host-associated > Mammals > Digestive system > Stomach > Rumen...
CGCTCATGGTTGTCTTCTCCATCACTTTCACCTCCAAATGCGTTGTACTAAGTTCTACAAGTTTTTATTGATTTCAACGCCATTTTAGACTATAATGTAACCGGCGTCTAAAAACTGACGGTAACCTTAACCGTAACGCATAATAAGGATGACAGAGGTGAAAAATGCCGCTTAACTGGAATGGGGATCATATTCCTTCAAAGGCAGATAAAACGACGGATATATTAGGATTAAAGGAAATCGGCGGCGTAGGGCAGCTTGTATATCATCCGTTCAGGTTTAAGACCTACACCTGCGCTTTCGATGGCAAGGAGCAGCTCGTTTACCCGGTATGCAAGCCCGGGCAGGAGCCGGTATTCCCGTCTTCTGATGGACTCACCGGAAAGGAACTGCTGATAAGCCTTTGTAACCTTGCGAAGGTTATAGACAGTTATGACAATAAAACGCCAAAGGAACAGCTTATACTTAAGTGGTGTATGGAGAATATGCACCCCTATAGGGTAGACTTCATCTACTCTGAGCTGTCTCAGGACTTCGATATCAATTCCGTTATGGCGGATATCGTGGAGCGAGACGGTATATTTGAAATTGAGCGATTTATGAAGGATCTCGGAAGCCTGTATAATGCTGTCCGCTTTTATGTGGCTCTTGAAGGTCTGATCTATTCGGATGATGAAACAGCTTATAACCTCTATGAGGAAGGACGCTATTTTGAGAGCTATAACTATTCTGAAAGTTATAAACACGCTTCACCTGAGATTCCGGATGATGTTATGGAAGAAATCGAGTCATCCTCAAAGAATATAGTGGAGCAAATGCGGCGGGCGAACGAATATATCGAAAAACATCCGGCAGAGCAGCCTCCTGAAGGGGAATTTGATTTTAACCATAATCCTTATGATGATTACGATGAGCTGCGGACAAAGCTTGTAGATTTCATCCCGGATTTCAATATGAGGCTTAAGTTTAACTCTGCTACAGGCAGATTTGATTTTTCGGCTGATATCGATTCGGTGTTTGATATAGCCTGGTACACGCTTGCAAGGATGATCTCGGAAGATCCGGCGCTTGAAAACCGGCAAAGAGAGGAATCACGACTGGAAGGTATCATGATCTGCTGCAGGCATTGTGGAAAGTTCCTGATCCGGCGCAGCAATCGGCAGGAGTTCTGTGACTCCGAAGAATGCCAGAGAGCCAGAAACGCAAGAAAGCAGATGGCGTATCGGAAACGAAAGGCAGGAAATGATTATGAAGAGAAGCGCAGACAAAGAAAAACATAGGGATAGATAAAAGCGTCAGCAGCGATGACACTTTTCAAATACGCGGTGGGAAGGAGAATGAGTAATGGATACATATGGTATTTTGGAAAACTCATTTACATTGATAAACAGAAATCTCGATTTTTACAAAAATGCTTATTCGCATCGTTATTATTCTGATGTTGATGAAACCGAAACATCTTTTATTGACAAACTATTTGATATTTCCGTAAATTTAAGACCGCAGGATAAAATGCTGAATTTTTCAGTCTCAGCTATATGTACTGCCACAGCAATCTTAGTAGAAGCCCTTAAGAGATCAGGGATTCAGTATAGTAGTGAAAACCTTGAATCCATTTGTAAAGGGTATACTTCATTAGATTTCGAAAGATATGCCCTTAGCGATAAAACATACGAAGATCTGATGGAGGATTTATTCTCTCTATTAACAGATGGAATAGATTTGGAATCGAGGAAGAAATCCGGAAGCGAAAGAACGCCAAACGATATCATCAGCTATATGTTAGATTTGATTGGATATCATGGGCAGGATATTCTTGAAAAAACAATAACAGATCCTGCTTGTGGCACCGGTACATTTGTTGCTCAGATTACTAATAGAGTCATTGATGCAACAAGCGAAAGTGATCGGCCCAGATTAGCCAATAGATTTTTAAATAATAAATACATTATTGCGTATGACACCAAACCATCAAATGTTTTCGTAACAAAAACGGTTATTGTAGCTTTGCTTTTGCATAGGCAGTGTGTTTCAGATATAAAAGATGTTATTCAGCTTATGGACAGTTTGCCGGTTTACTGTGCAGATTACCTTACAATACATGACAAGACGGACTATATTGTAGGAAACCCTCCTTATATCAGATTGCAAAATCTGTCAAATGAAAGCAGAAATTATATTAAAAACAATTATCTAAGCGCTACTGGACGATTCGATATTTACACTTGTTTTCTTGAAAATGGCGATAAAAACTTGAAACCATATGGAAAAATGTGTCTCATAACCAGCAATAAGTTTTTAACGGCTAATTATGGTGTAGGAATAAGGCAATATCTTGTAAGTTCAGGACATGTGAGAAAAATCGTAGATCTATATGATACAAAATTCTTTGGTGCTGCAGTTTTGCCTGCAATAACTGTATGTGAGAATTCAAAGATTACAGGATGCCAAGCTGAATATATTGGCATAAAAACCACGCAGAAAAAAGCTGCAAGAAACTGTAAAAATGCTAACGAACTGTTTGGTTATATAGAAAACAAAATGGAGTCAAATAAGGCCTTTATTAGGTTTGGCGAAGATGAGTGCAAAGTGTTTGAAATTTCAAAGTCCGCGGTAACTATTCCTGAAGGTGGAAAAACCTGGAATTTCTCATCGGGAGATGAGAATGATTTAAAAAATTATATGGACTCGAAGGCTGTCTGCAGATTAAGTGATCTTATGGAAATCTGTGTGGGAATAAAAACAACAGCAGATACTGTATTTGTAAAGCCTATGACCGCTGATTTTGTAAAAAAGAAAGCCTTTGAAACCAATGTGATTTACCCATTGATCCAGAGCTTTGATGTGGATCGCTGGAAAATAACATGGGGAGATTCTAAGAAAGATAGATTTATTTTGTATCCTCACAGAGAAATGGCTGGGAATATGGAGGCCATTCCGTTGGATGAGATTCCGAATGCCGCTTCATATCTAGAGGGTTGTGCTGACGTTCTAAAGAAACGCTCATATCTAATGGAGAGCAAAACACGAACTTGGTATGAGTGTTGGGTTCCACAAAAGCTTTCAAAATTTAAGCAGGCAAAAATTATAACGAGAGACATAGTATCCCATAACTCCTTTGCTTATGATGCGGAAGGCAGATTATGTCAAGGCAATACCTTTTTTCTGATCAGAAAGCCAGATTCATTATTTAGCATAGAGCTTTCAAGTTTAACTGACGAGGATTATTTTTTGTTTCTCCTTGGACTGCTTAATTCTCATGCAATGGAATACTATCAAAAAATGATAAGTGGCTGTCTGTATTCTCAAAAATATCGGTATACATCGTCTAATCTAAACAGATGGCCGATTCCTGATTTTGATGTGGAGGTTGCACGCAAAATTGCAGATATGGTCAGACAATTAATAACAAGCGATGCTGATCAGGAACTGATTGAAATTGAAATAAATGATTTGGTAAATAGTCAATTTGGGTTTTCTGAATCCGATGTTAATCAGATTGAAGAGTTCATAAATGTTGCCGTTTGAAAGGAGACAAAAATGGATTGCATAAAAATTGGTAAAATCCCACCCTGTAGCAAATCTGCAATGTCATCACCTGAGAATTTAGCTCAAAGACTCCAGGGGCTGATAGGTGCCCAGTTTACTCTAACAGGCAAAACGAAAACGGATGGCAATAATTTTAGAAAACTTGTGACGGAGCATTTGTTAAAGGAGTTTGTTCCAGAAGCAGCTGATGATTTTGAGATTGTTCCGCCTAAACGAAAAGGAGTTCCTCGTTTTTTGCGAGAATATATTGATACTTACCTAGTAACAACAGGAACATCTTATAACCTTCAGGTTTGGAACAGGCATCCGAATAGTGCTTCTGTTCAAGTTGTATTGAACGGTACAGAAAATCTTCTGGCCAGCGATGTCCGCTTCGTTTTGGGCAAGGTTGATGATGACGGAGTTATCGAATCCATAGTAATCATGTCTCCAGACTATATTGAAAAGAAGTTTGGACGATTTGGCAAGCCAACAATTAAGCAACAGCTCATTATCTCAAATAAAAAGAGAGAAGAAATCATTAAGAATCGGTCTTTGGTGGTAGACGATATTTCGTTATCAGAAGATATGATTGATAATGAAGGCGATGAAATTACAGAGGATTCAAGTATTAAAGATGATCCTACAAGGGTGCTTCCGATTTCTTATATTGATGCGCAAATAACAGATTCTCTGATAGGCGAAAAACTTGATGTCAGTCTCTCCACAAAGCAACGCGGACAACAGCTTGAACGACTTGTTGCTTATATGCTGGGATATAAGAAGCAACAGGAAATGCTTGATGGCGGGTATCCTGATATTCGTAATCAGATGTTGGAAGTAAAAGTACAGGACTCTCCGACCATAGATCTTGGACGGTATTCGCCTCAATTTGAAGAGAACATAAATGACGCATTTACCACAAGAACAATTCGTTATCTTATTGCTCTTACAAATGCTTTGAATGGCTCCATTGATGGTGTGGTTCTTGTTCCAGGTGAAGAACTCGGGAAAAACTTCACTTACGTTGCTGAACAAAGCTTTAAGTGTCAGAGAATCATCCCGATGGATTTCTTTAACCTGCACAAAGGAAAAGCTGTATATAACCCGCAAGATTAACAGGGGGATTGCTATATTGAAAGAAAACGTTCTCTGCGAGCATATAAGGATAGAACAATCCTTTCAGGGATTATTTGGCGGTCCAAAATCTAAGACAGTCTCATTGATTGTAGATTCCGTTGAGTATCAAATTGTGATTGAGCAATGCATGATCAGAACAATTATAATCAACGCTTCAGCACCAGTGTCCACATCAACTATGTGGGACATATTTCTTGCCTTGGAAAAACTATTAATGTTGATGGAAGGAAGATTTTTTCCTGTTTCCAATATAAGCATTTCGGAAGAAAATGCTTCTGAAAATGACTATTCCGAAATTGCAAATATGTTTATATCCAATAGATTGGCATATTATACGACAACACCAGCATATTGCTATCAGGATCACTGCTTTTTAGATTATCACGAGATTCTGGACGCTGATTTGTTTACTAAATGGATTGATTTACAGGCAGAACTTGATATAGTACATCAGAATGTTCTTTATAACATTGCGGATACAGGCGTTACTACAGATGTAAAATGCGCTAATCTGATAGAGGTATTTGAACCATTGACGGAGATTATCAATCAATATGAAACTTTTTTCCCGCAACTATCTCCGGGAGACCGGGGTACGACATTAAAAATGTGTATAGATGCTGTCATCTGCAAATATGGGAAGGATATATTCGAGGAAGAATATTGTCGCAACAAAGAGGCTTTCCTTCGAATAGTTGTTAATTCTCGAAACCGAGTTATGCATATTAAACGGAATCAACCTTCGGGGAAATACTTGTCAGGAGCAGAGTCCATATTATATATGACGAAGATTTGTCACTTATATAGGGTTGTGATTCTCAGCATTCTTGGTGTGGATTACCAGTTATACCGCGATAAACTTATCAAATCTATTTCGGCATGGAATCAATGGGAAAAGGTGCTGGAAAAATTCCTTTCACAAAAACTATTATGATTGGAGAATTCAAGATGGAAAAATCCGGATACATATACGTTCTCACAAATGAGAGCTTTCACAGAGATAACTGGATAAAGATCGGTTATGCCGAGGATGTGGATAAAAGAGTCAAGGAATTGTCCGGTACAGCGGTTCCGCTTCCGTATGAAGTGTACTGTACCTATGAGATTCCCAGAATCCATGGCGTTAAGGATCCGGATAAACTACTCCATGATCTTATTACAAAGCTTAATCCCAGCCTGCGTATATCTCCCAACAGAGAGTTTTTCGAGATGCTTCCGTGGGATGCTTATGATATGCTTTTTGCTATTGCTCAGATGCACGACAGGACTGATAAACTCAAAAGAAATGATGCAAATCTGTCTGGCCAGGAAGATGCGAATGATTCGGAATACTCTGTAGACGCACTATTCCCTTCAAATTCAGAGGTTCGCAGTCTGTATGACAGATTGAAGCATTTGATTCTTTCCTTGGATTCATCTCTTGAAGAAGTACCAAGACAAAACTATGTCGCTTTTAAGAAGGGAAAGAGCAATACCGTATGTCTATGGCCGAAGGACGGATGGATTGAAGTCGTTCTGAATGCCAAGTTGGGGCAGATATCGGATGATGCAGAATTGATATATGATATTTCTAATAGAAAATGGACTGCTGCTCAATATGCTTTCAAGTATTTTGATACAACGGATTCTGAGCAAGCCAAGAGTATTATTTGTCAGACACTGGCATTAAAGAAATGAAAACAACCGATGGGGTAACGATTTGCTACTCCATCGGCTTTGTTATTAAGCATTGACTGTTTCTTTGTCGGCGCGGATGATTATCTTTCCGTCATCATAATCCACATGGATCCTGTCTCCGACAGAGAAACCTATGGCTTCAAGCCATTTGCCTTCCATCTGAATCTTCGGCACCTCCGAGTACCTTCTGCCGGTGTATCTCGTGGAATATTGAACTTTGATTGTCTTTGTCATAAGAGACCTCCTTCAAGCGAAATGTGGATATGAGAGCTGTACGGCTCGATATCCGATGTCAAATTGTCATTTCCGCTTGAAGGCTATCTGTCAAATGCCTGTAAAACCAATGTTCTTCAAAAATCCCTATGACGCACCGGCAAAAGTCGGGTGGTGTGAAAAATCTCTTAAATGATGGTAATAACCCCCTCCGAATTTATTCGTCAGTTTATCCCCATCCATAGGATATTTTTTCTCCAAAAACCTTATTGCATCATCAAGTTCCTTTCCTTTAAATCTATTTGCTCTTTCAAACGATATCACAAGTTCATCCGTTTTTTCTTGCCCCCATACATGTGCATCTTCGAAAGACAAATCTCCTATCCAAAGGACATCCATAGCCGCTGTAAGCACTCCGCTTGAAACCGCTAAACCCACATCGTATTTGTCAAGTTTTCTGCTGATATCCTGCTCCATCTTCGCACTCCGTCTGCTTTAATTCAAACTCTACTCTTCAAAATAGTTGTCCTTTATAAATGCTTCAAAAAAAGGTAACGTGAATCTTACATAACCCCTTTCCTCTCCATTGATCAGGCCTCTTTTGATCAGGCGTTTACGATATGGATTGAATTCATTCGTTTCTATTCCCAAGACATTCCGTATTTCGCTTATCTTTCCGTTCTCCGAGCAGGCAATTCCGTACGCTATTTTTTTATCACCCTTTGACAAAGAATTCCAAATCTTTTCATAGACATAGTCTTCCAAATACTGTCGAACGGTCGGCAGCGCTTTCTCCACATTTCCATGCTCTTCCCAGGAAAAATATCCCAGTACCTGAAACGCAAAAGAATACCCCCTGGTCAGTTTAGCCATGTGTAACGCTTTTCCGCCGTCGATACCGAACACTTTTTCATAATTGTCTGCTATGGTTCGGATGTTCAACGATTTTAGTTCGATCTTGGGAGCCCGATACAAAAAAGTAAGATGTTTCTCATTTTGAAGAACATCGATATTTTCATACAACCCGGTCATTAACAGAAAAATCGGAAGATCTTTTCTTACCAGTATCTGATAAGCCCCGGCAAAAGCCCGCATAGATTTTGTGTTCACTGCCTCGTCAATGGTCACAAGCACTTTCTTCTTTTGCTTTTTTATACTTTGGAGCATCTTTTGCAAAGCACTCTCCACATCTCTGATCGGTGCCACCCCATCAATTTCAACCCCCAGGCCGAAAAAAGACAAATTAATCTTCGCCTCGCTAAACAATCTTGCCAATTTATTCTCACTTGCCAGTTTAGCCGCCAACCCCTCTAAAAGATCGTTCTCCGGATTCAATTCGATAACGATCCAGTCTTCTTTATTCCCGATCTTTTTGGAAACCTCTGTCATCAGAACTGTTTTTCCGCTACCTCTAATCCCCGTGATCATAAAAAGCTGTTGTGAAGGCTCCTCATCGCAAAATGTTTCCACGATTTCCGTCACGGCTGTATTCCGCGAGATCATTTGCTTAGGTTCTTTTCCAAACAGAAGAGAATACGGATTATTTGTTGCCACCTTCCCGCTCCTTTTACTATTGTTTACTGTTGTGTTATTATTTACTGTTATTTACTGTTCGGAAATATTTTACTGTTTTTTACTGTATTATGTCAAGGTGCAAATTACGGTAAAACGGAACCGCTGCTCCGCGTGAGCGGTGCAGCCATTCCATTTTAATCGGTGCGAAAGCACCGCTATGTTGGCGCGTAGCGCCACTGGGATAGCAAAAGGGATATTAGGTATCCCGCATGCTGATTCCGTTCATTTCCAACCTGTAACAATGCCGCTTATCGGTGATCCTGGCAAGGCAGGCATCGGCATAGGTATGCTCCTTGAAAAGATCAAACCAGGTCTTTACCGGAAACTGCGATACAATGATCGTTGATCTTCTGCCATCCCGGCCGTCGATCACTTCAAAGAGGTCACGACATTTATTAAGGTCAAGCTCCATCAGACCAAAGTCATCTATCGTAAGCAGATCCAGTCTGGATAAGGCACCTACATACTCAAGGTACTCCGTTTTTAAGCGTGCCTGCTCAAGTTCAAGCATCAAAGTATTGGCACGGATATAACGTACTGTCTTCATCTGTCTGAGCGCCGATACACACAGAGCATTACTGAGGTAAGTTTTTCCACTGCTGGTCATCCCAGTGATCAGGAGATTCTTTCCTTCCTCGATCCAATGACACTCAGATAACTTCAGGATGGAGGCGGCATCCAGCTTTCTTGCCGGATCATTGATGGTTTCATCTATGTCAGCGGACGGATATCGGAGCTTTGCTGCCTTAAGCAGACGGTTAAATTTCTTGTCGTATCTCAGCTGCCATTCATTTTCAACGATGGCGGCAAAACGCTCCTCAAAACAGGTAAGATCAGCATTGGGATCATTCATCTGTTTTTCAAATGCATCCGCCATCCCAGACATTTTCATCTGACGGAGCCGCTCACAGGTAATGATCTCCATGGTGTTGGACGATGTCTCTCTCATTGATAGCTGTCCCTCCCTCTGATGTTATTATGCTCCGGCAGCTGTCCGGTACTGTCGGCAGAGGTGGTATGCTTATCGCTTACTTTACTGAGGGCCTTCTTGAAGTAGGAATACTTGCAGGCGTTTGCATCTATGCAGATCTGCGCCGCTTCTTCTACCAGATGCCGCGGAACCTCATTACTCATATGAAGCATGCCTTTGCAACTGTTGTACGCCTGTTCTTCATGCTTGGCACTACGAAGGATCCGGTCGATAAGGGTGACCATGGATTCACCAAATACACTGGCCCAGCGACGATAGTAGTCTCCGTCATGAGCGTTCAACTCCTTGTAGTACTGATGGTGTGCAGGCATATGAGCTTCATCCGTGATGTATCGCGGGAACTCTCTATAGGAGCGTGGATGTCTGCAGATAAGCCTGTTATTCTCATCGCAGATCCTTATTTCTGACATCGTTGCTTTTAGGATTGCAGGCTTGCTGTGGTATGTGTACAATACAGAGTAATAGTGGCCGTCATACTCAAGGTGATAATTGTCCGGTACACGCGAATAATACCTGTAATCACAAAGCGCATAGCTCCCTCCCGGCAGAGGACGCATCCGCGGTTTGTCATAGGTCTCGAACGCGTACATCCTGTTTTTACGGATGTCTGATCTCTGGCGAAACTCACCACGATTGATGGTCTCTATTATTTTCCGAGTCTCTCTGTTGAGCTCCTCCATACTCGTATGGATATCCTCTTTCAGCCGTTCTATCAGATGTGTTTCAAGAAAACGCACATGATTCTCGACGGAAGGTTTTCCTTTGGGTTTGCGCGGTGGAGGCGGGATCACAACAACATCGTAAAAGTCCTCAAGATCGGAAAATACGGAATTCAGCGTGAGTTCGTCCTTTGAGTGCTTTGTAACAGCCGTCTTGAGATTGTCTGGGACAAGGTACTTCGGTACCGCCTGGTAGTATTCAAGAGCGTGTACAACTCCGTTGATGAAGCTTGAAAGCTTCTCGTCAGGAAAGATCTCAGCGTATACGCAGCTGCTAAATCCCAGCGTTGTGGTGAATACATGTACTTTGCTGATCTCTCCGGTAGATGGGTCAGTTAAAAGCTCGGGCTGATCACCAACCCAGTCGATATACATCTTTTCACCGGGGATCCGTTCGACCGGCATAGAGACCTTCTCCAGACCGAAGTTCTCACGGAGGAAATCCCCATACAGCTTATAGAACTGGGAGAGCTGATATCCGTCAGGGTGTTCCTCCTTGTACTCAAGCCAAAGGAATGCGAGATCAGGGTGTTTCATCTCCACCATGCGCTGGTGGACCCTGAAAAAGTCCGGAAGAGGCTTCTCCGATTGCCTGAGGTTTTCAGGCGGGTAGATCAGCGATACTACCTTAGCTGGTTCCATAGCTTTAAGGTCTTCGATCGTTAATCCGGACTCCTTAAAGCGTTCCATGATGAGTGTAACGGTACTGCTTCCGATCCCGTACCGTGCTGTTGTGGTTCGGTAGCCAACGCCACCGAGGCGTAATTCTATCACGCCGATGATTGTTGAGTAACTTTGCATACATTTGCTCCTTTCTGTTCTCAACTGATGATGAATAGGTTACATCATGCAGTATACAGAAAGGCGCACCGTTTGTTCAGAATAGATGTACCGCTACATCGGAATAGGCGAACCGTTTATTTCGGAATGTACGCACCGATCGGCCGGAATTTGCAAAAACGGGGGCAATTTGCTCTTCATTACATTTATTCCACCGATCTTTTGTGGTTTGACTACACTTTTTACACCGAACTTTTGTTGTCCGACCACACTTTTTACACCGAACTTTTGTGCTTGAGCTACACTTTTTACACGAACTTTTGTGGTGTAACCGCACTTTTTACGCCGATCTTTTGCAGGCCAATCCGGGGATCAGTCCGAACTATCCTGTACGACCGCCACTTCGCAGACCCGGAGCACGTTGCCGCAAACGGTAAAGCGGATATTGTACTCCGCATAGCGCATCCCCCAGACGCGCTCATCATCACGGATAAATGCCGTGCGGGGGTCCTGCTCCAGCAGGGATCGAACGGTATCCAGAAGTTCCGGACGGATCCGTGCCTCCAGCTCCGGCGGGATCTCTACCTGCAGTGTATGTGCCCCGGTTCGGTCCGAAAAGCCGCCCACAGCCTCCGGATGTGCATCCGTATAGGGAAGATACGGTTTGATATCATAGATCGGCGTACCATCCAGCAGATCGACGCCGGATACGATGATGACCTCTCCCTCCGCCTCCGTGCTGCGGATCTCCTCCATTTTTACACAGGAAAGTCCGATCGGATTCGGGCGGAAAGGCGACCGCGTCGCGAAGACACCCACACGCTCCTTCCCTCCGAGGCGGGGCGGCGTGACCGTTGCCGACCATCCCTCCCGGTGGTTCATCGAAAAATCCCAGACCAGCCACAGAAAATCGTAGTCCGTCAATCCGCGCAGCGCATCCGGATGACGATAGGCGGGAACGAAAACGATCGTCCCCTTTGCACCTGCGGCAAGTCCGCTCTGTCTGGGGATCCCGAACTTTTCCGGGAAATCCGTATGAATATGTGCGATGGGATGAATTTCCATCATTTCCTCCGTTTGGAACCGCTGCACCGGGCCCGTTTTCGTTTTGACATCCGCAAAGCAGGCTGATATACTCTTTTCGTTGTTACAAAAACCGTAGTGAGGAAGCGCAATGAATGAAGAAAACCTTCTCTGGGAGACTGTAGAGACCGAACATCTCGTCCGGGACGAATGGATCGATTTCCGTCGTGTCTCCTACCGGCTTCCGGACGGCAAAGTCTGGGAACCCTACTACAACTATTCAAGACGCAGTTACGTCGTGATCGTCGCCTCCGATGAAGAGGGCCGTTTCCTCTGCGTCCGGCAGTTCCGGCACGGGATCGGGCAGATCACGAACGAATTTCCGGCCGGAGGTATCGAGATCAACGGCAAAGACGGATACATATCTGCCGAAGACCAGCAGGTCGTCGCCGAAAATGCCGCCGATGCCGCAAAACGCGAACTGAGGGAAGAAACCGGCTACGAATCCGACAGCTGGACGCATCTGATGACGATCCCTTCCAACGCGACCATCGCTGATAACTATGCTTACATTTATCGTGCCGAAAACTGCCGCAAGGTCAGCGGGCAGTCCTTAGACGAAATGGAGTTTCTGAATGTTCAGCTCCGGAAAGCGGAAGAGATCGATCGTCTGATCGCAGAGGGAGAGTTTCAGCAGGCGGTA
>Ga0247610_10006317_pt1 | contig 12344 bp, 13 predicted proteins | sample 174DNAGHGhighgp2_FD_193483 | JGI IMG/M metagenome (GOLD analysis project Ga0247610, IMG submission 193483) | Sheep rumen microbial communities from Palmerston North, Manawatu-Wanganui, New Zealand - 1742 DNA GHGhigh gp2 | ecosystem: Host-associated > Mammals > Digestive system > Stomach > Rumen...
GCGCGTTCTCAACATGGATGTCACTTGTTCTTTCCATCGGTGCTACCGAATCCCCCTGTGCCACGCTCGCTTGCGGACAGCTCGTCCACTTCCACGAATTCGACTTCGGTGGCGAGGCATTCTGGCACGACCAGTTGCAACATCGGCTTGTCGGACGGGACTTCGTATGGGTGGCTTTCACCGTCCACGTAGAAGTTCGCCATCAGTTCACCCCTGTATCCAGAGTCAATCAGCCCGACGGAGTTGCACATCACCATGCCAGTCTTGTAAACTGACGAGCGGGGCATGAGGAGGACCGAGTAGCCTACTGGGATTTCAATCGCAATGCCGAACCCGTACTGGACGACATCCTTGTGCTCGCCATAGACGATTGTCTTCCTGGAGACCGCGTACAAGTCCGCCCCCTTGTCGTCCGAATGGGCACGGAACGGCATCCTCGCCTCTGGAACCAGTTTCCTGACCTTGATGATTACCTTCGCCATGTCAGTTGTTCTCCTTCGCGGGGTTGTTCTCCTCCACCGCCTTTTCCTTGAATTCCTCCTCGAACAGCTTCTCAAGTTTGCGCATGTCGCGCTCCTCGCCGAACATGCCCTTGACAGCCTTGACCATCCTTCCGAGGAAAGAGTCTTTCTTGATGACATACACATCGGTGTCCTGCAACTCCATGTCGATTTCATTGTCCTTGTCAGGCTTGTAGGTCTTGTTGCCGATTGCCTTCGCGAACGCCTCTCCGATGGTGTCCTCTGGGACTTTCATGCCCTCCGCGCATTCGGCGACGGTAGCCTGGGTCTTCATGAGTTCGACTTCCTTCTCGTCGTGCGTCAGCCTGTTGCGGTGTTCATCGAAGGCTTCCTCTTCCTTCTCTGCGCCTTTGTACGAAGTTTCGAGCTTGGCGATTGAATCCCCGCTGATGTTCTCGGAAGTCTCGTCCCCCTTGATGACTGGAGCCGTGATTTTCTTGCTGTCCAAAACTTGAACCAGCTTATCGACGAGTTTGGATTCAAACCCGTAGGATTTGCAGTACCCCTTGATTTTCGACATGATGTTCTTCATCTCGAAGAACACGCCCTGCTCTGGACCGAATCCGCGAGGGATGTTGTGCGACATGGAGAAACTCACATGGTGCTTCCCGTCCTCCGTGATGAACCCGTTCGAACATTCCTTCCACATGTCGTTCATCGAGTTGACGCTCTTGTACGCATCCGCGAGAAGGGCTTTCTTCAGCTCGCCGTTTGCGAACGCCACCACCCTGAACGCCTTCTGACCGTCGTGGTATCCGAATTCCTCGATTCCGAATATGATGGTGTCGTCTCCGAGAGCGAATTCCTCGTATGCGTACATCCCGTTCTGCTTCGGTTGCGAACCTTTTATCATGATTGATGCCGACGACAGTTCGATGAAATCGTCAATCAACTCATCGAATCCCTTTTGCTTTTCTTCCATAATCGCACTCCTTTCTTACCAGACCAGAAACACAGGTCTATCCTGCAAAAAATCCGTACCATCATAAATATGGTGCGGATTTCCGAAATGAAGATGTCACTTCTCCAATTTTTCCCACGGGTACAGCCAGCAGGTGAAATGACCGAACTTGGCTGTCCGTTCATACGTCCATCCTTCGTCGTCCTTCGGATGACGCAGGTCGAACCGCTCGATGATGGCTTTCGGTCTGAAATCGTACTTGCCCTTGACGTACTCGGTCAGCTTGGCATCGTCCCCCGTCCCGAACGTGTTGACCATGATTTGCATGGGTTGCGCCACGCCGATGGCGTAAGCCACGGAAACCTCCGCCTTGTCGCACATCTCGTGCGCCACGAGGTTCTTCGCCACGAAACGGCACATGTACGCAGCGGAACGGTCAACCTTCGAGGGGTCCTTCCCACTAAAGCAATTACCAGTAATAAATACACGATTATTTCTTCTCAAAACAAGATTATGCGTTGGAACATTTATACAATACATAAAATCATCGTCATCATTATAAACAGACAATTCCAATTTACTACGATACTTTTGATTTTTTCTAAAGGCGCAACAAAATTTTAATTTTCCTTTATAAACAGTATAACAAATACTTTTTCTAATGTATTGATTATCATTCATGAGTTTTCCAATTCTATTATCTACAATTATCTTGGAAGTCTTCCCCGTCAAGGACATAAAAAGAAATTGAACAAAGTCAGCATCTTCTTTTCTAGTTGTTCTAAAACAAGTTTTTCTATCTCCATCCCATTGTAAAACTTCATCGGATAAAATTGTTGCTTGGTGTAAATTAACATCATGAAAACATTCAACTAATGATTTTGACTTAATAGGAGGATTGAAATAATAAATGTCATAATCTCCATTTGACGATTTTTTATATTCATATTTGCAATTATTCAAAAGCATTTCAAGTCTATCTTTTTTATATTGCTTTTTAATATGAATTCTTCCATGCCATTTTTTCTTATTAAGAATAGTACCATCTGCACAAAAAGCTGTTTGCAACATGATTTCATCATCAGTTAAATCAACACCTTTTGAACTTGCAAAATCATAATTGAAAAATATTGGCATTTCATCTCTATAACCATTATCATTAGAATAATATTTATCAACAACCGATTGGAATGGGACTTTATGATAATGTCCTTTTGAAGTATGATACAAAAAATTATGATTATCAGATAAAACCATGTCAATTGTATTAGGAGAATGAACATGGTACATTTTTGTCTTTGGTAATTTTACAAATTCTCCATGAGCAAAGGTCATTTTTCCTTCTTCCCATTGAGCAACTAAATCTTCATTGTTAAAGTCAACAATCTTTTTCCATCCATTAGGAGTAAGAAATTCTGTTTCTTTATCAACACATCCGCCACCCATGCGTCCGATTCCGCCGTAGGTGTCAACGGCAATCTTCCGACCAGTCAGCCCCGTGTCGGCGGATGGACCGCCTTCGACGAACCTCCCCGTAGGATTGAGGAACACGAACGTCTTCTTCTCGGACAAGTCGTACTTGTCGTCGTAGTTCAGGAACACGATTCCGTCCCCCCTGTCCCGTCTTTCCCCGTATAGGCAGTCAGGGCACAGGCACATTTGGACTTCATACAGGAATTCCCGTTTGAGGTCGTCCATGCCCATGTCCTCGGTGTGCTGGTGGGACAGGACAATCGTCTTGTACTTCGCCTCGTCCAAGTCGAACGTAATCTGGCACTTGGCATCTGGACGGAGGTAGTTCCTTCCGAAATACTTGTGCTTCCTTTCAAGGAACAAGTCCTGCATCAGCATGTGCGCGTTGTTAAACGGAAACGGCAGGTAATTCCCCGCGCTCCTGTCGAGGGTCGGCACACAGCACTTCTCGGCGTAGCCGAACATCATGCCTTGGTCTCCAGCCCCGTCTCGGTCAACCCCCATCGCGATGTCGGGGGACTGCTGGTGGATATGGCTCACGACGTTCAGGGTTCTGTAGTCGAACCCGTCGAAGTCGTAGCCGATGTCCTTGACGACGCGCCTCACGATGGCATCCACGTCAATCACGGCATCTGTCTTCACCTCGCCAGAGAGAATCACATTGCCTCTCGCGACCATCGTCTCGACCGCCACACGGCTCTTGTCGTCCTGCAACAGGCAGGCATCGAGAATGGCATCGGAAATCTGGTCGGCAACCTTGTCGGGATGCCCGACGGACACGGCTTCACACGTAATCAGGTTCATCGCCCCTCCTTATTCCTTTATCCCCATCACGTCCTCGAACGACTTGCCGAAGAAGTGGGAGAAGATGTGGAACACGGCTTCGGACACGGCTCGGTGCCCGCCGTCCGTCATGCAGACGTAGCTGGCGTACTTCCTCGCGTACTCGCTCGCGTTGTGGGGGCATATCGCGTACCCGACTTCCCTGAACGTCATGACATCCGTGAACCCGTCGCCCATGTAGATGATGTTGGACAGGTCGTCGCCGAACTGGTCGTGCATCCACTTGACGCGCTCCTTGTTGCCTTTCACCTTGTGAAGCTCGTAGCCCATGTCCCTGACCCTGAGCGACGAGATGTTGTACCCGCGCCAGTCGCCAGAAATCATGATGATGTCCACGTCGTCCTTGATGAGCTTCAGCGCGTCGTTGTCGTCCGCCCCGAACTGCTTCATCACCTTTCCCTGCTCGGTGTAGTAGAACCTGCCGTCCGTGAAAACACCGTCGATGTCGAGAATGAATTTGTACTTGCTCATTGTAGCTCCTCTGTGTTGAACCACTCCCTGTGGGAGACGAAAAATTTGTTGATAAGGTACTTGCCGAGGAGGAACAGGAACGTGTTGTACTCCCCTTCGTGGCATGCGCAGATGTTCAGGAAGATTATCGCCGTCAGAAGCTCGCTCTGGTCGAGCCAGCCCTTGCTTCCGAGCCACGCCTTCAGCCTCTCCTCCATCTCGGTGTCGAAATACGTCCTGTCGATGTCTATCAGGATTTCATTCTTCTCGACGTACTTTATCCTGAACCTCGACTCCCTGACCATCCTGTGATTCACAATCAGGGAGTGCCACATCTTCGCGATGTCGTAGAACGTGTCGCCGTGCATCGAGTTGCCGAAGTTCTGCCTCCAGTCGAGGAGCACCCATTTCCCAGACTCCTTGTCGTACAGGATGTTCTCAAGATGGAAGTCGCCGTGGTAGTTGTCGGTCAGAAGCCCTTTCTCGGCGATTTCGCCCCACTTCACCGCCGACACCAGCGATTTCGCCGAAAGGCATGGCAGACCGTTTATCATCACGCCCTCGTCGAGTTCCTCGTATCTGGTGCAGTACTCGTCGAGGCGTTTCAGCGTCTTCCTCCTGTAGAAGTCGTTGTAGATTGCGCGGAGTTCTTCAGAGTCCTTTGCCAGCGGTTCCGCGCTGACGACGAATCTGGATGCCATGTCGCACAATTCCACGGGGTTCCCGATGGACGAGGCTATCTCGCCCTTGGCGCGTTTGTAGATGTACACGTTCCTGTCGTACCCTGTAAGCTCTGGCAGCACGAACCCGCAGTCCTTCTGCCCTTCGCTCAGGATTGTGGAGTACCGTTTCACCCTGTCGCTGATGAACTTCTCGTCGAGGTGGAATTTCACCACCCTGTCCCCGATGAACCAAATCGCCTCGTTCGGCTTCTCAAGGATGACCTCCTTCATGCGCTGGTTGTATATTTTCTTGTACTTCTCCAGTATCTCCTTGTTGCCCGTGTCAATCCACGACGACGTGACGAAGTATCGGATGCTGTCAAGGTTGCTCAGCCCCGCGCTTTCGCCAGCCTTGACGAAAAGCTGTCTGTTCTTGTCGAGGACATTCCAGAATTTATCGTAGTCCCTGATGAACGACACGCCGACATATGGCAACGTGTCAACGCCGTTCTCGTCGTACACCTCCTTCGGGAGAATCGAGCACACCTTCCCGTCCGCGATACGCGCATGGCGGTAGGAATTCGCCCTCTCCCTGTCGAACTTGGACAACAGCATCCAGTTGTCGTCATACGTGAAGTCCTCAACCTTCTCGTCCACGAGCGTGTCGTTCGACCAGAAGATGAACGGCTTCCGCAACAGGTGCCTCGCCTTCGACAGGGAATAGCCCAGTCCGCTCCCCTCTCCTTCGAACAGGTCAATATCCACGAACGTGATGTTGTAGTCTGGATGGCATGCCTTCACCACCTGCCGTAGCAGGTCGCCCTTGTATCCGAGGAGGATGATGATTTCGTCCGTCTTCTGGAATTTCTCGATGATGTACGATATGATTGGCTTCTCGCCAAGGGTGCACATCGCCTTGTTGAAATCGTGCGTGTGCTCCTTGAGCCTGGAACCCGTCCCCGCTGCTGGTATGACGACCGTCCTCATTGCACTGTCTTCCTCATTTTCTCGATGTTCCCAAGTATCTTCGCCGTTCGGTCTTCGTCAGTCCCGACATCCTTGAATATAGTTGACGAACCGCACACGACCGCACGTGGCTTGTATTCGGAGTACTTCTTGATAGTGTCGAACTTCACGGAGCCGTCGATGAACACGTCCTTCCCCCGAATCATGTGGCAGTAGTTCCTGAGAAGCTCCAGCTTCCGAACGACGATGCCAGCGTAGGACGACGTGCCGAGGACACCAGGCGATATGCCCATGAAGCCGATTGCGTCCACCTCGTTGATGATGTCGATGTAGCACTCGAAGCTCGTCGATAGGTTGAAGTACAGACCGACCTTCACGTTCGCCCAGTTCTTGCGGATTTTCTGCACAGTCCTCATCGGGTCTTTGACCGCCTCCGCATGGAACATATAGTAGTCCGAATACGGTGCCACCACGTCGGCGTACTCGTAGGGGTCGTCCACCATCATGTGAGAGTCGATGGTGACAAGCCCCCCGAACTTCCTCCTCAACGACTGGACTAGCTCTGGGGAGATTCCGAGGCGCGGGACGAAATGCCCGTCCATGAAATCCGCGTGGAAATACGTGAACCTCTCGTCCCCGCACGAGAGGATTGCCGAAACATCGTTGGCGACATCCGACATGTCGCAACAGATAAGGGATGTGCTGAAATGCATGCTCTACTCTATGTTGAAATGGAATTTCTTCTCGTCTTCCTTCCTGATTCCGAGACGCTCGACGAGCATGACGGCAACGATGTCGAAGAACACGAACATCGACTGCTCGTTCAATGAGGTCATCGGCTGGATGGAATCTATCTTCCTGTCGTTGTCCTCGCTGTTCAGCCCGCCGTTCGACGGCTTGAAGACAACCGCGAAGTCAGCGTCCCTCGCCATAGGGGACTCCGCGTCGCCCGTGACGGCGACCGTCTTGACATTGTGAGCCTTGGCGATTTCGAGGTACTCGTACACGGATGTCGTCCTGCCAGAGCCAGAGGACACGATGAAGAGGTCATCCTCCCCCATAGGCGGGATGTAGGTGTCGTTGATGAAATACGCGGGGATGCCGAGATGGTTGAGCCTCATCATGAAAGCCCGAAGCCCGTAGCCCATGCGACCAGCCCCGTAACCGCACACCTTCTTGCTGTCGAGAATCATCTGGATGAATCTGTTCACTTGGTTTTCGTCGAACGAGTCAAGCACTTGGCGGATTTCATCCTGCACCGCCTTCGATGTCTCTTTGAATCCCATTGTACTCTTACCGCTTGAATGTCTGGATTATGTAATTGTATTTTACCATCAGCCTGTGTCTCAGGACAAAGACGTTGATGAGATGCTCCGAAAGCCACGGCAACGGCTTGTACGTCTTCTCTATGTGGTTGTAGTGAACGTCGATGTCCTTGTTGAACGTCACGTTCTTCTCGACTTCCGACAACACCCCGATGAGCCACTTGGCGTACTCCTTGTAAATGGAGCCTCGCGTGATGAAGATGTTGTGGAAGATGTAGAACTGGGAGTCGCCGAAGAAAATTGTCTCGAACGCCTTCGTGTAGTCTGGGTACAAATTCTTGACCGCGTTGTACGCCTGCAAGATGAATTCCTTGTCATGGAAGTGGCACCAGTTGTCGAACAGGGTGTTCCTCGCCTGATACATCCTTTGAGGGCACGGGGCAATCATGTCGTACCCGTCGAGGTCTTCGTCCTTGTACGCGAGAAGCTCCCTGTACGCGGACAGCATGTCCTCGTAGATGCGCAACGGGTTGTCCTGCCTCACGTCGAGGAAACCGTAGTTCTTAATCATGAAACGCTTGCCCTGCTCGATTCCGTAGCACCCGTTGTCGTCATCGACGAGATGCTCGGCGGAATACTGCAAGACGCAAAGCTCCCTGTAGAGTTCGTTCTTGTCGGATATGTTCGGAGACTTGTCGTTGTCATGGACGCAACTGAGATTGTAGCCCGTGACCGCAGTCCCAGACTGCACTGGGGCATACGTCTCCAAGTCAAGGTCTGGGATGCTGTCGTAACATGGGATAAAAATCTTCATTTGCCTTCCTTTTCTTTTTCCTCTTTCTCTTCCAACGTCCCCGTCCATCCGCATTCGGGGCAGTACCATGTTTCCTGCTGTTCGTTGAGTTCCTTTATGATGGACTTCTTCATGGCTTTCTCTTCCTCTTGGAACCCGTTAATCATCTGCTCCACCTCGTCCTCCTTGAAACCGCAGTTCTCAAGCTGTTCCTTTTCAAGACCCATGAGGAACATTTTCAGTTCCTCGTCCTTCCAGAAGGACATCTCGAACGTGCGGTTGTCGAGGTAGCGCAACTCCCTCTTCTTCTCCTCCGAAAGCTCGCCCACCTGTACAATCTTGGCGTGGCGCATCTTGAGGCGTTTCATCGCGTCGTACACGAGCGTCCCGCACAGGATTTCGTTCCCTGACACGACGAGCGGGGAATACTGCCCGTATGTGATGATGGAATGAACGCATCGGTCGAGCTGGTCTTGGGAGTGCTTCCTCTTCAACAGCTTCGTCTTCCTCAATTTGGACAATGCGATTTGCTCTATTTCCATTTATCACGTCCAAAGGTAATTTCTCATTTCAACGAAAAGATGCAGGTTCTTTTGCTTCTCCTGCTCGATTCTCATCTTCAGGCCGTCCAGTTTGCCCTTGACGAATCCTTCGACAAAGATATTGTTCCTGTCACCGTCGAGATACTTGTCGATGAATTCCCAGTTCACCTGCTCGTCCTTGAAATCGTCAAGGCTGGTCGGGCATTCGCTTGTGTCGAACACGATTTCCTGGAATTCCTCTTCTTCGTCGTACTCCTTGATTTTAAGGAACTGAAGCGTCTTCTGCCAGAAGGAAAGCTGTTTCCTCTCCTTCATGTCTTCGTCCACTTCGCCTTCCCACGGCTTGCTCTTCATCTCGCCAGAGACATACCTGCCCCAGAACGAAAGCAGAATCTCCTTTTCGTCAACCAGATTCGGGTAATCCGTTTTCCACCAATGATACAGTTCCTTCAAAATGTCCATGACATACTTCCCTTCATATTCAGGGAAAAGAATCGGAATGTTGTTCGCGTGTTCGTACTCGCCGTACTTATGCCCTTCATTCCCATACTTGTCCTTGTACCAGACGACGTATTTTTCAGGATTCTCCTTCTCCATGAAATCGACAAGCAACTCCATGTTGGCGAGAAACACGCGCTCCAAGACATCGCTGTACTGCGTCCGTGGGATGTCGTGCATCTTCACGAGGTCGTATCGGTTGAAGAGCGCGTTCTTCAGACTGTCGGCGGGATACACCCAGTCCTTGAAGAAATTCTCCACCCTCCACCAACAGCTCTTGAGAAAACTGGGCTTCTTGAAAAGCTCCTCAAGCTCTATCTTCTCCACTTCTGGCATTTCAAATCACCTCTCGATTTTGAACAGAATGTCGCTGTCGTACACAATCCTGTAGATTTCATTCCCGCAGGCAATCTCGACACCCGCGTACCTCTCCGCGACGACGACATCGCCCGTTTCGATTCCGTCCACTCCGTCGCCGACGCAGACCACATCGTTCTGAGGATATGGGTCGCTTCTGTCAAAGGATTCTGGGACTTCAATCAGCTCGTCCTCGCTGTGGACTGGTATGCGTTGCCTGATGAGCACCCTGAACGACAGCATGCGGATTCTGCTCTCGTCGAAGTCGTCGTACACGATTCTGCGCCTGTTGTACGCATCCAACGCCTTGCGCTCCTTCTGCATCAGATACAAACGGAGCTTCTCCTTGAACGACTTCTCCTTCGCCTTGCGCTCTTCCGCCGTGCGCTTCTCGCGGGCTTCGCGAGCCTTCGCCATCTGGTCTTCGATGTTGTGCCTCTCGGCTTCGATGTCGGATAGTTGCTGGAGGACATCCTGCTTGTGCGTCGGAACCATGTCCCTGAGACCAAGCTCCTTCTGCCTCGCCTTCAATTCCTCGTCCAGCTTCTCAGGCTCCTTCTCAAGAACCTTCCTCGCCATGTCGCCCGTGCTCAATCCCCCTTGGTTGTTCATGCCAATCCCCTCTTATTTACCGCGTTCCTTCGGATACGGATACACCTTGTTCAACGACTCGAACATGTTGCGCAACGCCTTCGTCTCGCGCCTGTCCCTCCCAAGGACGAAAGCGTACTTGTGCTTGTTCGGGAACGTTATCTTCTTGGACTTGGCGTACATCTCCTTGGAATAGTCGCGCAATTTCCGCTCCACGTCGTCTGGGATGTTCTCCCACAGCATCCTCTGGTCGTTGTTCCAGTTTGGTTGCCATTCGATTCCCAAGTCCTTCGCGTACCGCTTGTACATGCTCCTCGCACGGAACGCCCTGTCCGAAATGAGGGCGTTCGGGTTGTAGGGGTTCACGCATCTGGTCGCCGTCCCGTGACCCTGACCAAGATAATAGAAATTCAGACCTTGGTAGATGCTGCCTATCTCCTTCGCCTGCGGGTCGCTGTAGCATGTGAACAGGCGGTACTGCGTGTTGTCAACCATCCATTTGATAGCCCACATCAGGAATTTGCTTCCGAGATTGAAAGGGCACCACGACGCGGACGCACCGCGTGAAATAAGCCGTTCGATGCTCTTCGTGTCGTCGCCAAGCATCTTCGAGAACGCATTGGGCATCCCCATGATGACGACACCGCCGAGAATGCCCCTGTACCTCGCCTCGAACCAATGCGTCGGGAACGAGCCGATAGTCCCAAGCCACTCGTACCTCTTGATGAAGTCGGTCGCCTCCTTCTTCCCCTCCTCCGTCGTGATTGGGGAGAATTCGAATTCATCTAGGGAAATCGCATGGACATCATCCTCCGTCCACCCGTATTTCTCCATGTCCTCCTGAAGCGTGTCAATCCTCTTCTGGTACTGGTAGCAATGAGCCTTGTCGTACTTCTGTATCTTCTCAAGCAATTTGATGTCGGACATTTCCTTCCTCTTTTCACTTAAAAAATCCCTGCGCCACCTCTCCGACGGCGCAGGGTTCCCCTTCCCGTTCCTCACATGTTATTCTACCAATTCATATCCTGACGCTACGGCATCGGGCTTGACAGGGCAACCGAACGTGCCGTCCGCGTTGAGAGTCACCCAGTCGCCGACGGAGGCGGTGTAGTCGCCCCACTTCGTCTTGATGCCGAATTCGACATCCGTGCGGAACAGCGTGACGTGCTTCGGCTTCGCGAGGAACACGCCTTCCTTCGCCCTGTCTTCGTTGAAGTACAGGTTTTCGAACGTCTTCGCGTCCTTGTCGTTCGGGTCTTTCGTGTTCGCCACGGGGTAGAACCCGCCCTGCTCATCGCGGACAATCCAGTTGTCTGGGGCGAACTTCGCCTCTCCCTCGCGTGTCTGAATCGTCAGGATTCCGTCCGCGTCGGGCTTGCAGGCGAGCGTCGTGCCGTCGAGGTTCTGGAGCGTGATTTCACCTCCTCCGTAGTACTTGGCGTAACGTCTGACATTGGACTTCCTGATGAAGTGCAATGCATGTTCCTGACCGTAGAGGTCGTAGGTCGTCGGATTGAAGTTTTCTTTCGCGATTGTCATGGTTCTACTCCTTTGATTTGTTGTACCACCATTTACATTCTGACGACTTCGAAACCGTCTCTGTCGTCATTGACCTTCATGATGATTCCTTCCTTCACAGGGAAATCATAGTCGTCGCCGAAACTGCATCCGCCTCTGTCGCAGACCCACAGCATCGGTATCCCGTATTCCTTCTCGACGTTGGAGAAGTACAGGTCGGTGAAGATGATAACGCAGTCGAACTTGCGCTCGCTGACCGTCTCAAGGAAGTCGGTCGGGTCTGTACCGCCACGGCCAGACACGGTGCCGTCAAACTCATGGAAATCGTATTCACGATTAACCTGGGTGTCCCATTCGAAGACGGTCATCTTCGTGCCCGTCTTGTCAATCCAACGCAACTCGTTGAAAAACACGCCGAGCATCTCGTTGTCGATGGAACCCGACGTGTCGATGCCGATTGCGACGGACAGGACATCATCCTTCTTCGTGCCTGGGCGCGTGTCGTAGCGTTTCGACTTGCGCTTCATCGTGTAGTCGAGGATGTTCTCCGAGGACGACGCGACGAAGTTCTTCAAGACGACTTCCCACGGGACAATTTCGCGTTCGATGGCGTATGCGTTGTCGATGGCATCCTTGATTTCGCCTGGGAGGTTGCCCCACGAGTTCATCTGCTTACAGGTTTCGTTCGCCTGACGGATGATGTCCTTAATCATCCCGTTGGTGATTTCGTCACCCGCGACCGAATCCCACATGCCGTGGTCGTCAATCATCGGGATTCCGCCTTCGCCATCGCCGTCGCCACCGTCGCCATCGCCGTCTTCGTTACTCTGCTGACCATTGCCTTTGGTCTGACCGAGAGCGTCGGAAGCCTGCTGGATTTTCTTCGCAGCCTGATGCTGTTTTTCGGACGCGGAGTCCATGTCGCCATTCTGGAGGTCTTCTGTGGCCTCATCCTGCAACTCAC
>Ga0247610_10006318_pt1 | contig 12344 bp, 14 predicted proteins | sample 174DNAGHGhighgp2_FD_193483 | JGI IMG/M metagenome (GOLD analysis project Ga0247610, IMG submission 193483) | Sheep rumen microbial communities from Palmerston North, Manawatu-Wanganui, New Zealand - 1742 DNA GHGhigh gp2 | ecosystem: Host-associated > Mammals > Digestive system > Stomach > Rumen...
ACTAAAATGGTATCAAATGTAAGTGAAACTGAATTATAAAAAAAATCAACTAAAAAAGAATATACATAGTTATAAACCTCACTAAAAGAAAAACTCTGAAAGTTTTTTGCAATAATAGTAGAAATAACTACAGTAAATAAAAGTTCAAGTAAAGCAAGATATCCTATCGTAGATAGACTCTTTTGCGTAGTAAGTTCATCATATTTTTTTCCGATTATAGAATAAAAAAATCTTTTGTAAAATGACATTTATATACTCCTGTACCTTCTATTAATTAAAATTATAAAGCGCTTTTATATCCCAAATCGTTCCTTCTGGCGTATCATTTAAAATAATACCTTCTTTATCAAGTTCTTCTCTTATCCTATCTGCTTCTTCATAATTTTTGTTTTTCTTTGCTTCTTTTCTATCATTTACTCTTTCTTCTATCTTTGTCTCATCCAAATTAAGTTGTTTTAAATATTTTGATTTCATATTATTCATAAACACTTCTGGATCTTGACTAAATAATCCCAAAACTCCAGTATAAACTTTATTTATATCTTCAAGCATCTTTGAAAGCGTAATTGCCACAGCATTTCTTGTAGCTTTTTTTGAAGTTTTCATGATATTATTTGCATATTTGAAAATAGAATACAAATTTGAAATAGCAACTGCAGAGTTGAAATCATCATCCATTGACTCTTCAAATTTTTTAATTATAGTATTTGGTATTTCATCATTACTATAGATTTCATCAGAAGATGTATTTACTCCATCTAAACTAGTATTATTTATAAATTCCTTCATTTTGTTTAATGTATTATAGAAATAATACAAATGGCCTTCAACAAGTCTAAAATCATTGTCTAGAATATCCATATCTGAAGAATAATGTTTTGAATACATAAGATATTTAATTACTTCATAATTGTATTTTTTTAGTGCATCTCTTATAGTAAGTGAATTTCCTAAAGATTTGCTCATCTTTTCACCATTTATTTTTATAAGTCCGCAATGAGACCAGTATTTAACAAAATTCTTTTCTGTATAAGATTCACTTTGAGCAATTTCATTTTCATGATGTGGGAATAACAAATCTCTACCTCCACCATGTATATCTATAGTCTCGCCAAGGTTATCTAATGACATAGTAGAGCATTCTATATGCCATCCTGGCCTTCCTTTCCCCCATGGTGAATCCCAAGCAATTTCTCCTGGTTTTGCAGACTTCCATAAAGCAAAATCTATCGGATCTTTTTTTCCTTCTTCTACATCTTTACGTACGCCATTCAAAAGCTCATCTGTATTTCTATGTGAAAGCTTTCCATATGAAGGAAAAGTCTTCACAGCGAAATATACATCTCCATTTTCTGTAGAATATGCATGTCCCTTTTCTATAAGAACTTCCACAAACTTAATAATCTTTTCAATATATTCTGAAGCTTTTGGCTGAACATCAGCATCTTTTACATGAAGATTAGCCATATCCTTTTCATTTTCTTCTATCATTTTTTTGGAAAATTCAATCGCATTTACACCAAGTTCGTTTGCTTTTTTAATTATCTTATCATCAACGTCTGTGTAATTTCTAACGTATTTAACTTTATATCCCTTATATCTTAGATAATCTGTAATCATCTCATAAACTATAGCTTGTCTTGCATGGCCTATGTGGCTTAAATCATATACTGTAATACCACAGGCATACACATTCACTACTCCAGGATTTATTGGCTCAAACTCTTCTTTTTTTCCAGTCATTGAATTTGTAATTTTCATCTTTTTACCTCCTTTTATAGTAAATTTATGATTATATATTCTATACTGATAATCATATATTCGTCAAGAATTTATTCTTGAGCACTTTTTAAAAACATTTTTACAATATTCAAATCATCATATGTTGTTATTTTTATATTTGTATAATCACCATCTAAAACTTTTATTTTATAATTATCTTTTTCAAGCAATTCACAATCATCTGTCACATTTATATTTTTATATTTTTCATGCATATCAACTAATATACTTCTTCGAAAACACTGCGGTGTTTGAATAAGATATGTACTCTCTCGATTAGTTGTATTAATTACAACATTTTCATTATCAAGCATTTTTACTGTATCTTTAGATTTTACACCAACTGCTACTCCTTTATAGTCATTCATATTCTCAATACACTCATTAATATACTTTTGTTTAATTAATGGTCTTGCACCATCTTGAATAATAACAATATCTGAATCTATAGATTTTATGGCATTATATACCGAATCCTTTCTATTATTCCCACCTAAAACTATCTTTATATTCTTTGAAATATCACTCTCGCTTATTATTTCTTTTACTTTTTCTATCTCTTCTTTCTTTACAACTACCACTATATCATCTACATATTTATTTTTATCAAACGCTTTTAGGCTATACATAAGTACAGGATTCCCATTAATAATATCAAAATTTTTATTTCTATTTTTTCCATACCTAATGCTATTTCCTGCAGCTAATACTATCGCTGTAATCTTTTCTTCATCTAACATTTTATAATGTATTCCCATCCTGGTCTCCATGATTTTGTCTTCCTCCAATCTTTCTCTATAGCCTCTTCCCATGAAATATTTTTAGTAATAACATCAAATGCTAATTGAGGTGCTTTATGAGAGACTAATGCAACACATTTTCCATCATAGTTTTCAAGTAAATATTCGCAAAATTCTCTTACTCTTTTTTCCACATCTTTTAATGATTCTCCATTTGGAAATGCTTCCACTATATGATCTTCATATTTAACAAGTGATGTATCTTTCCCATTTAAATCGCCATAATTACATTCCCTTATTCTTTTATCATGTAATATGTTTTTTTCTCCTCCAAAAACATATTCAGCTGAATCAATTGCTCTTTTCAAATCAGAAGACACAGCAATATCAATTTCATCTAAATTGATTTGTTTTCTCAAATCTAGACTTTGTTGTATTCCTTTTTCAGATAGTTTGCCTGGAACCCAACCTGTTGATTTATGTTCTAAATTATCAGTAGTTGTTCCATGAACAAAATATAATATTTTCACTGCCATCTTACGATTCTCCTTTATGCAATAAAAATTTTTTTAAATTAAATAAACGATGAGTCTTCTTTAAAATCTTCTTTATTTTCATCTATCAAACTTTTTAATTTATCTAGTTTTTTTGTTAATTGCTCTTTTCTTTTTTCAATATCAATTTCATCGTCACAAAGCCACTCAACCCAATCATCAATGTCTGAATTAATATCATTATATAGTTTTTCACAAAATTCAAGCATACTTATATGAATAGATTCAAAATGTGTCCCACTAACATCTATTGGAATATTATCCTCACTTTCTGCATAAATATAACAATTCCAAAAACTAACTGTACAAATCACCCTATCAGGTTCTAAATATCCATATACACTAAAAGGTGTCAAATTTTCTAGTCCATATATAGCATTATCAAGCCACGCTATAGGAATATCTGTCACATAACTCAAATGATAATCACATTTTCCAAGCTTAAATATACTCCAGCCAGAATCAGGTGTACCTAACATATTATCACCTCCAATTATTTATTATTTTTAATAATAGACCCTTTAACATATTTGCCATAATGATAGTCTAATGCAAAATCTTTTTCTGGTAGTTGACCAAAGTATATTTCAAACTCATAGACTCTAATTTTCTCAGATATTTCATCTATTACTTGTAATGCGTTTTCTATAACTTCTTCATCATATATAAAATTATCTTTATAAAAAATCACATTTCCATTTAAATAGTATCCTCGTGTTATTTGATTGAATTCTTCTTTTGAAAGGCCTTTTGTTTGACAATATTCATAATGAGACATACTACTTCCTTCTGGTAGAAATTCTAATTTTTCATTTATTATAACAAATGCTTTTCTTCGTTTATGAAAATCTCTTGCTTCATCTTTAGTTTCATACCTGTAGTCCATAATTATATCCCCTTTCTATTATACAGATTTTTATAATAAGCTATACACAAGCTTTTAATATCTCACATTTTATATATTTGTGAGTCTTTCTTTTATATAATTATTTATAATATTTCTTATTTCATTCATTTTGTCTTTACTAATAGTATAATTGAACCTATCAACTAAATTATTAATATAATCATTATCCTTTATAATTTCTATTGTTTCCTTAAAATATATATCAAAAGTAAATCCTAAAATACATACCCAATAGTCAAGTGGATATTTTCTATCTTTTGTATCAACACATTCTTCTTTAATAATAGAATTATAAACAACATCTGATATAGGACTTGTTTCTATATCTTCATTCCCACTACATATACCTGGAAATATATTTTCTATTTTTTCTTCTATTTTTACTCGATAATTATCTAATTTATCTGCATCTCTAATTATTTTTGAATGAAGTAATTCTCTTTCTGAGAGTCCATCTTCAATAGTTTTTTTATTATGGTTCTCAATTGCTTTTTTAATTATATTGTTATATTTATTAGTATCTGTAAAATTACTAATAATACCTTCATCAAATAATAATTTAGATGCAAACATAGCATGATCATTTCCCACACTATCAAACATTTTAAGATTTTCCAATTCATCAAATCTTCCTATATCGTGTAGTATACCTATTAACCCTGCTAATTGAATATCTTCCTCAGATAATTCTAATTTTTTTGCAATCATCATTGCATTATCTACAACATGATACGTATGAACTACTTTCAAATTAAATGCTGGATCATCTTGATTACTGTAATTATTAATATAATTATTAAATTCTATTCTTGCTTTTTTTAAGTCTATTATTTTTCTCCCCTTTCAAGCAGATTATAAATAAATATTATCCAAGTTTTCTGCTACTCCATCATCATTTGACAGTGTAATATATGATTATTATTCTTCATAATTATCTTCTCTCTAATATACAGACACTCTCACAATGCGATGTCCATGGAAACATATCACATATTGCAACTTTTTTTAATTCATATTTTTCTTCTAGCTTTTTCAAGTCTCTTCCAAGTGTAGCAGGATTACAGCTCACATATACTATTTTATCTGGTTCAATTTTTAAAATAGTTTCTAATGCACTTTTTTCGCATCCTTTTCTTGGAGGATCTATAAAAACTATATTTGGTTTTATATTATGACTACCTACAAAATCTGGTAAAAACTCTTCCACATTTCCTGTATAAAATTCAGCATTTTCTATACCATTTATTTTTGCATTTTCTTTCGCATTTTTTATAGCTACATCTATACATTCAATTCCATATAGCTTTCTTGCTTTCTTAGATGCAAATATACCTATAGTACCTATACCACAATATAAATCAAAAATAATTTCATTTCCACGTAACCCTGCATATTCTATTGCCTTATTATAAAGCTTTTCAGTCTGAATTGGATTTACTTGATAAAATGACATTGGAGATATTTTAAACCTATATTCTCCGATTGTATCTTCAATATAACCTTTACCATATATATTTTCTGTTTTATCTCCAAGTATCACATTCGTATTTTTTCTATTAATATTTTTGGCTATAGTTTTTACTTCTGGAAATTTACTAATGATATCATTCACAAGTCTTGATTCTATTTCTTCACTTACAATATTTTCAGTATTTGAGACTATTATAACCATCACTTCATCAGTTTTTTTACCACTTCTTATTATTATATGTCTTATACTACCTTTTCTACTTTTTTCATCATATACTGGTATGTCATTATTTTTAATAAAAAGAAATATTTCATTTGCAATCTTTTGATTTCTTTCATCTTGTATTAAACATTTTTTTACTTCAATAATGTCATGGGATTTTTCTCTAAATATCCCCATTACTGGATTCCCGTTTTTATCTGTTCCAACAGGATATTGAAGTTTATTTCGATAATAATATGGACTATCCATCTTTATAACATCGTCAACTACTACATTTCTTCCAATTGATTTAGTTAAAGTGTTTTCTACACTCTTTTTTTTCATCTCAATAGTATAATCATAATCTATATGTCTTAAATTACATCCTCCACATTTTGGAAAGAATTCACAATCAATTTCTTTTCTGAAATGACTTTTTCTAATTACATCAATTACTTTACCAAATGCAATATTTTTACCCACCTTTAATACCTTAATTTTTACTTTTTCACCCTTTATGCAATTTGGTATAAATAAAGTAAAATCATCTTTTTTGGCAATTCCTTCTCCTCCAAAACCATTATCTTGAATATCTACTATATATTCTTCATTCTTTTTCATTCATTATCCTCTTCTACAATTCTAAAATCAATTTTTCTCAAAATTTTATCTGCATTAATAACTTCTATTTTTACCTTATCTCCTATTTTATATGTTTTCTTACTATTTCTGCCAATAAGTTCTTTTCTATCTTCGTCATAAATAAAATACTCATTGCTCCTTCCCATATCTTCAAAACGTACTAATCCTTCTACTGTATTTTCAAGTTCTACAAACATACCAAAATTTGTGACTGATGACACAATACCTTCATATTCTTCACCAATCTTGCTTTCCATAAATTCAGCCTTTTTTATATCTTCAGCTTCTCTTTCTGCTTTTGTCGCAAGTTTTTCCATTTCAGTAGAAATTATAGCATATTTTTTAGCTTTTTTCTCTAAATCATTAAAACGTCTCTCCGGTAAATTATAATCATTTGCTAAATATTCCGATATTACTCTATGTATGAATAAATCTGGATATCTTCTTATAGGTGATGTAAAATGACAATAAAAATCACTTGCAATTCCAAAATGCCCCTTGTTTTCACTTTCATATGTAGCAACTTTAAGAGTTCTAAGAATAAGCGTAGAAATAACCTTTTCATATTCTGTATCTTTTACTTTTTCAAGAACCTCTTGAAATGATTTTGGAGTAATGTTCTCCTTCACTGCATTTATTTTTAATCCGATATTAAATAAAAACTTATTTGTCTCTTGTATCTTATCAAAATCAGGTGTTTCATGTACTCTATATATAAATGGTGCACCTACATAATAAAATTTTTCAGCAATGGTTTCATTAGCTGTAAGCATAAATTCTTCTATGATTTGATTTGAAAAATTTATTGTATACTTTCTAACATCTACTGCTTTACCATTTTCATCTAATTCAATATCACTCTCTGGTATATCTAAATCAAGATATCCCTTTTTTAACCTTTTTGATTTTAAAATATTTGCAAGTTCTGCCATTAATCCAAAATTATTAAAATATGATTTATATTTCTCTATAGTACTATCTATTTTTTCTTCATTACCATTAATATAATCTAATATTTTTTGAACATTTTTATAGGTCATTCTTTCAGTGACTCTTATTACAGATTTATATACATTAGCTGATACTACATCACCATTTTTATCTATTTCCATACTACAAGAAAGTGTAAATCTATCTTCGCCCATATTTAGACTACATATACCATTTGAAAGTTCTACAGGAAGCATAGGCAAAACATTATTCATCATGTAGATACTTGTTCCTCTCTTTATTGCTTCACTATCTATCTTTGACCCTTCTTTAACATAATTACTCACATCTGCTATATGTACATTTAATATATATTTTTCTCCTTTTTTCTCTACAGATATAGCATCATCTAAGTCTTTTGCATCATCTCCATCTATTGTAAATACAATTTCTTTTCTTAAATCTTTTCTTCCCTTTATATCATCTTCACTTATAGCTTTAGATATTGTTTTTGCTTCATTAACAACTTCTTTAGAAAATATATCTCTTAAATCATTTTCCCTTATTACAGAAATAAGATCTACTCTGCTATCATTTATGTTTCCAATTATTTCTATGATTTTACCTTCAGCATTTTTTCCTTTTGTAGGATATTTTATGATTTCTGCTACAACTTTATCATTGTTTTTTGCTTTTCCAATATCTTTTTTGGAAATGAATATATCCGTACCAAATTTTCTATCATCTGGAACAACAAATCCAAAGTTTTGAGATTTTTGGAAAATACCTATTACTTCTTTTTTTGTTCTTTCTAGTACTTTTAATACTTTTCCTTCAGCTTTTCTTGAATTTTCTTTCTGCTTTATAATCTTTATTTCAACACTATCTCCATCAAGTGCTCCATTTACATATTTTCCGGGTATAAAAATATCTTCATCATTTTCAGTAGTTTGTACAAAGCCAAATTTATTTTCTGTAGCTCGATATATTCCTATTAACATTTTCTCTTTTTTCTTATATTTACGTTTTTTTGACATTTAAATTCTTCCTATCAAATAAAAAATAGCACTATTTAATAGTGCTACCCCTTACAAATTTTATTTATAATGTATATAAAATTCCTAACGCTAAAGTCAATACTGCAAATACTATCATCAAAACAATCGTTGCACTTTTTAACTTAGCCTCAGAAGTCAATCCTTTATTTTTTTCATAAAAATTATTTGCTGACGCTCCCATTATAGCACTTGATGCACCATTCTCTTCTTTATTTTGTTTCATTACCAATACTATAATCGCAAAACACACTACTGCATATATACCCATTAAAACATATTTTAATACAGCCATTTTGTAATCCTCCATAATCTTCCGTTTTTAACTATTTGATTTTAACATATTATTTTTTAAAAATCAACTCTTTACGTAAATTTTATCCTCTATTTTCTATAAGTTTTTGAAGAATTTGTACTGCATTTGAAGCAGCACCTTTTCTAACATTATCAGAAACACACCAAAAATTTATACCAGAATCTACGCTAAAATCTCTTCTTATTCTTCCGACAAATGACTCATCATGTCCCGTAGCATTTATCGCAAGAGGATATATTCCTTGGTCTGGATTGTCTTCCACTATCACTCCTGGTGCTTTCTTCAATACATCTTTCAATTCTTTTAAATCAAATTTTTTCTCAAATTCTACATTTATTGACTCACTATGAGAATTAAGTACAGGAACACGTACTGTAGTTGCTGTAATTCTCAAATTAGGTTTTTTAAGTATTTTTCTAGTTTCATTTATCATCTTTTCTTCTTCTTTAGTATAGCCATTATCTAAAAATGTATCTATTTGAGGTAAACAATTATTTACTATAGGATATGGAAATTTGGTTGGCTTTTCTCCCCTAATACCTCTTTCCAAATCATTTATTCCCTCTTGACCCGCACCAGATACAGCTTGATATGTAGAATAAATTACTCTCTTTATCCCATATTTATCATCCAATGCTTTAAGTGGAAGTACTGCTTGTATTGTTGAACAATTTGGATTTGCAATTATTCCATTATTATTTTCAATTTCTTCAGGATTAACTTCAGGTACAACAAGAGGTACATCTTTATCCATTCTGAAGGCGCTACTATTATCTATAACTATACATCCTTTTGAAACAGCAATTGGTGCAAAAAATTTAGATGCTTCCGCTCCAGCTGAAAAAATAGCAAAATCAAATCCTTCATCAAATGAATCATTTTTCAATTCTCTTACAATACGTCTTTCTCCTTCAAAAAAGAAATCTGTACCTGCCGATTTTCTTGTAGCAAAAAATTCACATTTAGAAAGTGGCAATCCATATTCTTGTATAACTTCTATAACTTTTCTTCCTACAAGTCCAGTTGCCCCAACAATAGCTAAACTATACTTTTTCATAATTATTATTACCTAGTATGAAAATCATACATGCCTTTCCTATAAAATCATATATTAGTTATCCTTACCATAAAGGTAATCATATAATGCCTTTTTAAAATCTTCTTTAAACTCATCATATGTTGGTATCTTAATATTTGTAGTATTTAAAGCATATTCCTTTTCTTCGTTTATTTCATATATCTTTTGTAAGTATAACTTTTTTAAGTCATTATCTGTAACAAATTTATATATATCAAACTCCTCATATGAAGGATGTAAATTGATATATTCTTCTAAGGTTACTGTATTATCTGCTGCAACATAATAATTATTATCATTTGTATATTTTCTAAGATCATATACAGATTTTAATACAATAATAGCCATTGATAAAAAAACTACAAAAAAAACAACAAGTTTTTTTAGTTCATTACTTATATCTATGCTTTCATACACATTATTTATCTTATCTCTATATGATGGATCATAACGTGTACTTGCATTATATGCTTTCTGGTAATAATTATATCCTTTACTTTTTCTGTATACATCACTATAATCTTTGTAATTTTCGCCAGTCTTGACATTATCTGATGTAGTACTGCTATTATATTTATACTCTTCAGAACTTCTAAATGTCTCTGAATCATATTTTTCTCTCTTTACTTTATCAGATAATATATCATAAGCATTATTAATTTCTTTTGTTTTCTTTTCAGCATAATTTTGATTATCCTTATTTAGGTCAGGATGATACTTTTTTACAAGTTTTATATATGCTTTCCTAATTTCTTCTTGTGTAGCATTTTTGCTAACACCTAAAACATCGTAATGTGTCATCAAAAACTCCAAATTATTTTTCTAAAATAATTGTCACTGGTCCATCATTAAGTAAAGTTACTTTCATATCTGCACCAAATTTTCCTTTTTCCACATGCAAACCTTCATCTTCACATTTTTTTACAAAATATTCATAAAGGGGTTCAGCTTTTTCTGGTCTTGCAGCATTAATATAACTTGGCCTATTTCCGCCCTGATGCATCCCCATACAAAGTAAACTGTGAAATCACTAATATTTCCCCAGAAACATCCTTCAAAGATAAATTCATTTTATCATTTTCATCATCAAAAATTCTAAGCTTAGCAACTTTTTTTGCTAAATAATCAGCCTCATTTTCTGTATCGTTATGTGTAATTCCACATAATATCATAAAGCCTTTTCCAATTTTACCAATTGTCTTTCCTTCTACGACAACTTCTGCATGACTTACTCTTTGTACAACTAATCTCATAACACTTCCTATTGATTCTCATTATTAGAATCGTCTTCATTTATAACTTCACCTTGTTTTACTTCTTCTGCATTATCAACTTCTTCTTTTTTTATCTCAGGTTGTTCAGCACCACAATGTTGACAATACTTATTTTCTACATCAATCAATTTTTCACACTTAATACATTTTTTTACTTTTTTAAATGCTAAAATTTCTGTTTCAAGTTTTGCAATTTCTTCAAAAATACTTGTGATTTCATCTGACTTTGCTGATATTACATCTCTATCTACGTCTTTATTATCTTTTATTTCTTTGTATACAATCTCTCCTATTTCGGTATATAGAGTATTTTTCCTTTCTTTTAAATTTGCAATTTTGCTTCTAATCTTTATTTCCTCTGAAATATTAGAAACTCTTTCTTTTGCTTCCTGATATGTTTCATTTGCTTGTTTTCCAATCCTATCAAAAAATTCCATAATAATTTCCTCCTATTCTTCTTTTAAATCTCTTGTCATAAGTATCTCTACAGCATTTCTTACATCAAGTCCATTATACAAAACGTCATATACTGCATTTACTATAGGCATCTCAACTTCATATTTTTTTGAAAGCTTGTATGCTACATCAATATTATCTAAACTCTCTATAGTCATTCCAACTTTCTTTCTCGTTTCTTCTATAGAAAATCCTTCTCCAATATATTTTCCTGCAGTCCTATTTCTAGAATGTTCACTACCACATGTCACAATAAGATCTCCAAGTCCAGTAAGTCCATAAAATGTCTTTTCTTCTCCACCCATTTTTGTGCCAAGTCTTGCTATTTCTACAAGTCCTCTTGTAGAAAGTGCAGCAAAAGCATTATCACCAAGTCCAAGTCCTACAGCTGCTCCTGCACAAAATGCTATAATATTCTTTAAGGCACCTCCTAGTTCAACACCTTTTACATCTTTCGATGTATACATTCTAAGAGTCTTGCTTTTAAAGCAATCTACTATTTCATCTTTTAAATCATCATATTTTGATGCAATAACAAGAGCTGTATTTATATTTAGGCTTACCTCTTCTGCATGACTTGGTCCTGAAAGTATTCCATATTTGTTTTCTGGAAATTCTTCTTCTATAACTTGATCTAAAGTTTTACATGTTTCAAGTTCAAAACCTTTGCTACACATTATAATATTTTGATTAGGCCTAATAATATCTTTATATTGAATCATTGTGCTTCTTACAAATTTTGATGGTGTAACATGGAGAACAAAATCAGCTCCTTCTATAACCTCTTTCATATCTGTTGAACAAAAAACGTTATCAGGTATGACGGCTTTTGGTAGAAAGACGCATCTTTTTTCATTATTAATTATATTTTTTTCATCTTCGCTAAAAGACCATATCTTCACATTATTCCCATTATTAGCAAGATATATAGCTAAAGC
>Ga0247610_10006319_pt1 | contig 12343 bp, 8 predicted proteins | sample 174DNAGHGhighgp2_FD_193483 | JGI IMG/M metagenome (GOLD analysis project Ga0247610, IMG submission 193483) | Sheep rumen microbial communities from Palmerston North, Manawatu-Wanganui, New Zealand - 1742 DNA GHGhigh gp2 | ecosystem: Host-associated > Mammals > Digestive system > Stomach > Rumen ...
TTGATGTAAATAATCCTAAATATGATAGTAGAAACAATTGTAATGCGATTATAGAAACCGAAACAAATATTCTAATAGCAGGTTGTAAAAATACAATTATTCCTGATAGCGTAACGAGCATTGAGAAATGGGCTTTCTCTGGTTGTTCTGGACTTACCTCGATAAGCGTTGATGTAAATAATCCTAAATATGATAGTAGAAACAATTGTAATGCGATTATAGAAACCAAAACAAATATTCTAATAGCAGGTTGTAAAAATACAATTATCCCTGATGGAGTAACGAGTATTGGGAAAGATGCTTTCTATGGTTGTTCAGGGCTTACCTCGATAGTTATTCCTGATGGAGTAACGAGTATTGGGAAAGGTGCTTTCTATGGTTGTTCAGGGCTTACCTCGATAGTTATTCCTGATGGTGTAACGAGCATTGGGGAATATGCTTTCACGGGTTGTTCTGGGCTTACCTCGATAGTTATTCCTGATGGTGTAACGAGCATTGGGGAAGATGCTTTCACGGGTTGTTCTGGGCTTACCTCGATAGTTATTCCTGATAGTGTAACGAGTATTGGGGAAGGTGCTTTCCTTGGTTGTTCTGGGCTTACCTCGATAGTTATTCCTGATGGTGTAACGAGCATTGGGGAATTTGCTTTCAAGGGTTGTTCTGGGCTTACCTCGATAGTTATTCCTGATAGCGTAACGAGCATTGGGGAATATGCTTTCTGTAATTGTTCAGGGCTTACCTCGATAGTTATCCCTGACAGCGTAACGAGTATTAAGAAATTGGCTTTCTGTTGTTGTTCAGGACTTACCTCGATAAGCGTTGATGTAAATAATCCTAAATATGATAGTAGAAACAATTGTAATGCGATTATAAAAACCAAAACAAATACTCTAATAGCAGGTTTTAAAAATACAATTATCCCTGACAGCGTAACGAGCATTGGGGAATATGCTTTCACGGGTTGTTCAGGGCTTACCTCGATAGTTATTCCTGATGGTGTAACGAGCATTGGGAAAGATGCTTTCTATCGTTGTTCAGGGCTTACCTCGATAGTTATTCCTGATAGCGTAACGAGCATTGGGGAATTTGCTTTCAAGGGTTGTTCTGGGCTTACCTCGATAGTTATTCCTGATAGCGTAACGAGCATTGGGGAATTTGCTTTCAAGGGTTGTTCTGGGCTTACCTCGATAGTTATTCCTGATAGCGTAACGAGCATTGGAGATGGTACTTTCAGTTATTGTTCTAACCTTACTTCCATCACCATTGGCAACCAAATAAAAAAAATAGGTTTCGATACATTTCAATTTTGTGAGTCACTAAAAGAAATACACCTCAAAACTGAGAAACCTGAAGATATTGAAATTGATTTTTTAATTGTACCCGAAAACTGTACCCTTTTCGTTCCTATCGGCACTGGGTATGCTTACCGACACGATGAGCGTTTTTCTATTTTCAAAGAAATAAAAATTGAGAAATAAACGAGCAAAAAAAAATGTCCCGTAAAGGGACATTCGCTTATTTCTTAAAAATAAAATACACCGACAAAACCAAAAATATAAAACCAACCAAGTGATTCCAACGAAAAGTTTCGTTTTTAAAGGCTAAGGTTGAAAATATCACAAATACCACCAAGGTAATGACCTCTTGAATCACTTTCAACTCCAACAACGAAAACGGTCCGCCATTTTCTCTAAATCCTATCCTATTGGCAGGTACTTGCAAACAATATTCAAAAAATGCAATTGCCCAACTAAAGGCTATCACACCAATCAAAGGCAACGATTCAAACCAACTAAATTGTTGTTTCATTTTTAAATGACCATACCATGCAAAAGTCATAAAGACATTAGACAAAATCAATAATACTATCGTTACAACTGCTTTCATTTTAGTATATCTTTACATAACAAACTATCAATTTCCCTTCTTAGCAGGCAAATACTCCGTTTGGATATTAGTCATACTTCCCCATAAACTATCCTTAGAATGAGGATTTATTTCTTCCAACATACGTAAAATCTTTGCAATATCACTACGATGAGAATCGTGTTCGTAAGGGCAATTCTTATTCTGTTTTTTAAACGCCCTTATCTCTGCCAATTTAATCAAATCTGCCTCACGAATCAACGACATAGGGCGAATGATTTCCATTTCAAACTTATTCATTTTAAGCAATGGAGGCATAGTAGAAATAGTGCCTTGAAAATTCATATTCATCAATAAAGTAGCCAACACGTCATCCTGATGATGTCCCAATGCTATTTTATTACAATTCAACTCTTTAGCCGTTTCAAACAAAACCTTCCTACGATTCCAGGAACACAAAAAACACGGATTTTTACGCTTATCGGTATCTGGATTAAAACACGTTGATTTATGGTGAAATTCTATACCCCACGACTCGCAATAGTTTTTCAAATAATCAAGATCCGAAGCATACGGAATATTTTCCATTGTAATATGAACTGCCACCGCCGTGAAACGTGGCTTGAAAATACGCTGTTTTCTACCCAAAAACTCCACCAAAGCCAACGAATCCTTTCCGCCCGAAAGTCCTATTAAGATTTTGTCACCTTCGTTAATCAAAGCATAATCAGACACGCATTTATCAAAACGCTTATGCAATTTGTATATGAAAGTTTCTGTTGATTCCACAAGACTTTTTTTGGAAAATATACAAAAATCCCCTATTTAATACGAGCCGAAACTTCGGTAATCATTCCTTCGCGTTCGGCATTATCCATAGTGATAGTACGTTCCATAAGAATCTCGCCACAATCTGAATCGGTGAAACGACCACGGTAAGTAACCGTACATTCTTGGAACAAAGTAGCTTCCATCACCAACTGATACGTTCCTGCCTTTACTCGGCGACCTTCAGAATCGGTCATATCCCAAACTACCGTTTGTACGCCATTTTCTACAGGAGTAGCTACTGTAATAGCATCCAGCTGTTCGTCAGACAAATCATCGGGACGTGCACGTCTCACCCAAGTTGGCAAACTAAGTGGGCGTTTGATGTAACCACGAACTAAAGGTTCACCATTACGCGAACGACCCTTGGTAGTAAAAGAACAAACCTGTAAAGTTTTAACTAATTTACCTTGTTCATCCTCAATCCAGATAGCATATTGATTAGAAGCATATATTTCTTGCTTGGTATATTGGAAACGAAGTTCCGCTTGAGAAGAAGTACCTGATTGTTCCGAACAAGATGAAACAAATATCAAACTATAAAATAGTGATAGAAAGAAAAATAGTTTTTTCATAAATATTTAATTATTAAATGAATACAAAGGTAAATAAAATCTGCAAATTTTATTTTTGCAAAAGAAAAAAACACACAAAAATACAAGACATTAAAAATCACCAATCGTCATAAACTAACAACTATAAAAAAACATAATCTTTTATTTTTCCATATTACTTTTTTTTAAATATATTTGCATATATAGAATTGAATCTAATACTTTATATATTATGGCAGATAACAAAGTAAAATTGTTTGCCGACTTTCCTCCCGTTACTACTGAAGAATGGAAAGAGAAAGTCGTAGCAGACTTAAAAGGTGCTGATTTCGAGAAGAAATTAGTTTGGAGAACCACAGAAGGATTTAATGTTCAACCAATGTATCGAAGAGAAGATATCGAAGGTTTAACAGTTACCGATTCCCTTCCTGGTCAATTCCCTTACACTAGGGGCACAAAAGCCGATAACGATTGGTACATTCGTCAAGACATTGACGTAACATCGGCAGAAGAAGCAAATAAAAAAGCCCTCGACATCCTAAACAAAGGGGTCAATTCATTAGGATTTCACATTTCTAAAAAGATTTTAAGTCCTGAAACAATTGAAATTTTATTAAAAGACATTTGTGCTGAATGCATTGAGCTAAACTTTTCTACATGTGTCAGTACAAGTAAAGAATTGGTTAAACTTTTGGTTGAATACTTTCAAAAATCAAAATGCGACCTTTCTAAACTTAACATCTCAGTTGAATTTAATCCTATTAAGAAAATCTTAGTTAAGGGTAAGAAATTAGATAATACCATTTGGAATGACTACGCAGAAGTTATTGCTTTAGCAAAACCAATTAAAAATATGCGAGTTATAGCCGTTAATCCAGTGGTTCTTTGTGACGCAGGGGCTTATCTTTTTGAAGAATTAGGATACGCGATGGCTTGGGGTAATGATGTTTTGGCACACCTAACAGAGCTTGGACTTGATGCTTCAGAAGTAGCGTCACGTATGAAATTCAACTTTGGTGTAAGTGGTAATTACTTTATGGAAATTGCCAAATTCAGAGCAGCTCGTATGTTATGGGCTAAAATTGTAGAAGCTTACAACACCAGTGCAGATGCTCAAAAGATCAACATTCACGCATCAACATCTACTTGGAACATGACCGTTTATGATGCCTATGTGAATTTGCTTCGTAGTCAAACCGAATCGATGTCTGCTACCATTGCAGGAGTTGATTCGCTTACCGTTACTCCATTTGACAATTCCTACAAAAAATCAGATGAATTTTCAGAAAGACTTGCTCGTAATCAACAACTTTTGTTAAAAGAAGAATCGCATTTCGACAAAGTAGTTGACCCAGCAGCAGGTTCATATTATGTAGAAACCCTTACCGTTTCAATTGCAGAACAAGCATGGAAATTATTCCTTTCGGTTGAAGAAAAAGGAGGTTTTGTTGCTATTGCAAACGAAGGAGAAGTTCAAAAAGCTATCAATGCTACTGCAAAAGCTCGTCGCGAAGCCATGGCTCGTCGCAAAGAAATTCTATTAGGAACCAATCAATTCCCTAATTTCAATGAATTTGCGAAAGACAAAATTGAAAAAGATGAGAATTGTGGATGTGGTTGTTCATGCGAACCAGAAATTGAAAAACTTGATTTTTCGCGTAAAGCTTCCGACTTTGAAGCCGTTCGTCTTCAAACAGAAAAAAGTGGCAAACGTCCAAAAGTATTCATGCTTACCATTGGGAACTTGGCTATGCGTTTAGCACGTGCTCAATTCTCAAGTAACTTTTTTGCATGTGCAGGTTATGAAATCATCGACAATCTTGGTTTCAAGACTCCAGAAGAAGGTGTCGCTGCTGCTCAAAAAGTAGGAGCCGACATCATCGTTCTTTGCTCAAGCGATGACGAATATGCTGAACTTGCTCCTATTACATTTGAAGCCATTGGAGGCAAACAATTATTTGTTGTAGCTGGTGCTCCTGAATGTATGGAAGACCTTAAAGCAAAAGGTATAGAATATTTCATCAATGTTCGCTCGAATGTGCTTGAAACATTGAAAATGTTTAATTCTAAATTGATTGGATAAGATGAAACGACCTGATTTTAAAAATATAGATATTAAAAATATCGGTGCAAAAGGTGCCGCAGCAAAATCTACCGCACCTGATTGGTTAACTCCCGAACAAATCAATGTTAAACCAATCTATACAAAAGAAGATTTAAAAGGTATGGAACACCTTGACTATGTTGCAGGTCTTCCTCCATTCCTTCGTGGACCATACAGTGGTATGTATGCTATGCGTCCTTGGACCATTCGTCAATACGCAGGTTTCTCTACTGCAGAAGAATCGAATGCTTTCTACCGTCGTAACTTAGCCTCTGGTCAGAAAGGTCTTTCGGTAGCCTTCGACTTAGCGACACACCGTGGATACGATGCAGACCATGCTCGTGTAGTTGGTGACGTTGGTAAGGCTGGTGTATCTATCTGTTCAGTAGAAGATATGAAAGTCTTATTTGATGGTATTCCTCTAAACAAAATGTCGGTTTCGATGACGATGAATGGTGCCGTACTTCCTGTTTTAGCTTTCTACATCAATGCAGGTTTAGAGCAAGGTGCTAAATTGGAAGAAATGGCAGGTACTATTCAAAACGATATTTTGAAAGAATTTATGGTGCGTAACACCTACATTTATCCACCAAAATTCTCTATGAAAATCATCGCCGATATTTTTGAATATACTTCAAAAAATATGCCTAAATTCAATTCCATCTCTATCTCAGGATACCACATGCAAGAAGCAGGTGCTACCGACGATATAGAATTGGCATACACCCTTGCCGATGGTCTTGAATACTTAAGAGCTGGTGTAAACGCAGGAATGGCTATTGACGATTTTGCTCCTCGTTTGTCATTCTTCTGGGCCATTGGTACCAACCACTTTATGGAAATTGCTAAAATGCGTGCTGCTCGTATGTTGTGGGCTAAAATTGTTAAACAATTCAACCCTAAAAATCCTAAATCGTTGGCTTTGCGTACTCACTGTCAAACTTCTGGTTGGTCGCTTACCGAACAAGACCCTTACAACAACGTAGGTCGTACTTGTATCGAAGCTATGGGTGCCGCACTTGGACACACACAATCGCTTCACACCAATGCCCTTGACGAAGCCATTGCACTTCCAACCGATTTCTCAGCACGTATTGCTCGTAATACCCAAATTTACATTCAAGAAGAAACTTACATTACAAAAGAAGTTGACCCTTGGGCTGGATCGTACTACATCGAAACCTTGACCAATGAAATTGCACATCGTGCTTGGGATTTGATTCAAGAAATTGAAAAATTAGGTGGTATGGCAGCTGCTATTGAAACTGGTATTCCTAAAATGCGCATTGAAGAAGCTGCAGCTCGAACTCAAGCTCGTATTGACTCTGGTACACAAACCATCGTAGGTATCAACAAATACCGTTTGGAACACGAAGATCCAATCGATATTCTTGAAATCGACAACACAGCTGTTCGCGAACAACAAATAGCACGATTGAAAGATCTACGTGCTCACCGCGATGAAAAAGCCGTTAAAGAAGCCTTGGCCGCTATTACTCGTTGCGTTCAAGAATTTGCTGATGGTAAAAAATCAAATGACAACTTACTTGACTTAGCCGTTAAAGCGGCAGGTTTAAGAGCTTCTTTGGGTGAAATCTCAGATGCTTGTGAAGCAGTTGTCGGTCGTTATAAAGCAACAATTAGAACAATTTCAGGCGTGTATAGTTCAGAAACAAAAGAAAATGCAGACTTCCAAAGAGCATGTCAATTGACTGCTGAGTTTGCTAAGAAAGAAGGTCGTCAACCTCGTGTGATGATCGCAAAAATGGGACAAGACGGACACGATAGAGGTGCCAAAGTAGTAGCAACAGGTTATGCCGATTGCGGTTTTGATGTGGATATGGGACCATTATTCCAAACTCCAGCAGAAGCTGCAAAACAAGCCGTTGAAAACGATGTTCACTTCTTAGGTGTAAGTTCACTTGCTGCAGGACACAAAACTTTGATTCCGCAAGTTATTGAAGAATTGAAAAAACTTGGTCGCGAAGACATCATCGTTACTTGTGGTGGTGTAATTCCTCCACAAGACTATGACTTCCTTTACAAGGCTGGTGTTGCCGCCATTTTTGGTCCTGGTACTCCAGTAGCTAAATCGGCTTGCGTTATGATGGATATTATTATGAATCAATAATTGAGATTTTAATAATAAACAAAGAAAACGAGGATTTTATCGATCCTCGTTTTTTTTTATCACCTCAATTTTTAAATAATTTTAATTGACATATAAAAAAATGAGCGAATATAAATCCGCTCATAAATTGCCTATAAAGATTTCTATTGGTCTAAAAATTAAAATATTTTTGAGCATTATTATAACAAATATCCGACACCATTTGTCCAATAAATGCCATTTCTGATTTAGGCAAATAACCTTTTTCTATGTCATTTCCTATCAAATTACATAAAATGCGACGGAAATATTCATGTCGAGTAAATGAAATAAAACTTCTCGAGTCAGTCAACATTCCCACAAAACGGCTCAACAATCCTCCATTAGAAAGTGCTTTAAGTTGAGATTCTATGCCATCTTTATGATCGAGAAACCACCAAGCCGCTCCATACTGCATCTTACCAGCTATACTACCATCATTGAAATTATACAACATCGATACCATAGCATCATTATCTTTAGGATTTAGATTATAAAATACCGTCTTTGCCAAGTGCCCTTCACCATCTAATTTTTTCAACAAATTTGACATTGCCTGACATATTCTACCATCATGAATTGAATCAGCCCCAGCATCTACCCCATACGAATTCATCAAACGAGCATTATTATTACGAATAGCCCCAATATGAAATTGCTGAACCCAATTCTTTTTATAATTCATCAAAGTTAGATAATACAAGACACCCGATTTATAAGTCAAGATTTCCTCATCGGTAAGAGGTTTTTTAATCAATATTTTTTGGAAAATGATAGGTAATTGATTTTCATCAAAATCAACAAACTCCAATTCCGAAATTCCATGATCCGACAATTTACAGCCCATTTTTTCAAAAAAATCCTGACGTTTTTGAACAGCAGTAAGCAAAGCATCAAAACTATTGATAGTAACATCGGCTACCTCGCCCAATTTCTTCAAATAAGCATTATAAATTGTCAAATCCTCTATAGCCATCAATTTATCAGGACGCCAAGTAGGCAACACTTTCACATTAAAACTACTTTCTTTAATTTGCTGATGGTACTCTAAAGTTTCGATTGGGTCATTGGTAGTACAAAGCGTTTCTACGTGCATTCTTTTCAAAAGACCTTGAGTAGTGAAATCGTCTTGCTGTAAAAGTTCATTACACCTATCAAAAATCATTTTAGAAGTTTCTGGCTTTAAAACCTCATCAATACCAAAATAGCGTTTCAATTCTAAGTGCGACCAATGATATAACGGATTACGCATCGCATAAGGAACCGTTGCTGCCCATTTTTCGAATTTTTCATAATCACTAGCCTTTCCGGTAATAAAATACTCATCTACCCCATTAGCACGCATCAAACGCCATTTATAATGATCACCACCAAGCCACAATTCCGTGATAGAAGAAAATTTATAATTAGCAGCTATTTTATCAGCCTCAAGATGATTATGATAATCGATAATCGGCATATTTTCAGCATACTTATGATAAAGTTCCTGCGAATATTCATTATCTAAAATAAAATTATCGTTGATAAACATAACTTAAAATTTTAGTTTATAATCAGTCATAGTACGAGCAATTCCCATTTCCAAGCCACGAAGTTCAGCCAAACCTCTAAGTCGTCCAATAGCCGAATAACCAGGATTTGTTTTTTTACGCAAATCGTCAAGCATTTGATGACCATGATCGGGGCGAACAGGAATAGACACTCCACGCTTTTGTTGTATTTCGAGCAACGCTTTCATAACTTCATACATATTAACATCCCCTTCAAGGTGATTAGCTTCATAGAAATTACCTTCCTCATCGCGTTGAGTAGATCGTAAATGTACAAAATAAATACGGTCGGCGAATTGACGCATCATACCAGCCAAATCATTATCAGCACGCACACCAAACGAACCACAACACAAACACAATCCATTAGATTTACAAGGTACGGCTTGCGAGATTTTTTCAAAATCATCGGCAGTGCTCATAATACGCGGTAAGCCAAGGATTGAGAATGGAGGATCATCGGCATGTATAGCCAATTCGACACCTTCTTGATCGGCTACAGGAGCTATTTCTTTCAAGAAAAGTATCAGATTTTCGCGCAATTTCTCATCATTAATATCTTTATATCGATCCAATTGTTGTTGAAATTCCTCAAGGGTAAAACTTTCTTCCGCACCAGGAAGACCTGCAATCATATTACGAACGAGTATATTTTTATCTTCCTCATTCATTTCGGCAAAACGAGCTTTAGCCTTTTCAATCTCTTGTTTGGTATAATCCTTTTCAGCGTTTTTTCTTTTTAATAAAAACAAATCAAACGCGATGAAAGCCGATTTTTCAAAACGAAGAGCACAAGAACCATCAGGCAATTTATACGCTAAATTAGTTCTTGTCCAGTCCAAAACAGGCATAAAATTATAAGTCACCACTTTTATGCCACATTTAGCCAGGTTACGAATCGATTGCTTATAATTCTCGATATACAATTGAAAATTTCCCTCACGAGTTTTAATATGTTCATGTACAGGAACACTTTCCACCACGCTCCATTTCAAACCCACTTCTTCGATAATTTGTTTTCGTTTTTCAATTTCTTCGATGGTCCATACTTCCCCATTCTTAATATGATGAAGAGCAGTAACAATACCCGTTGCTCCCGCTTGTCGAATATCCCATAACGATACAGGATCATTCGGACCATACCAACGCCAAGTTTGTTCAAAAAGTATCATAGACTAATATTTTTTTAAATTGAGAATGCATCAAAACCACCATCAATTACCAACACCGTACCATTAACGAATTTTGAAGCATCACTCACCAAATAATGCAAACCACCGAGCAATTCTTCAGGTTCGCCAAAGCGTTTAAATGGTGTATGAGCCAAAATTGTTTTACCACGGTCGGTATAAGTTCCGTCTGGATTAGTCAACAAAGTACGATTTTGTTCGGTAATAAAGAATCCAGGAGCCATTGCGTTGACACGAAATTTATCGCCAAATTTTGTTGACAATTCTCCCGCCATATACTTAGTATAATTTACCACAGCAGCTTTTGCAGCAGCATAACCTACCACACGTGTTAAAGGACGTAAAGCCGCTTCAGAAGCAATATTAACAATTACACCTTCGCCATTTTTAATCATTGCTTCCGCAAAAACAGTTGTTGGCAATACCGTACCAAACAAATTGATATCAACTACCTTTTTAAAGGCATCCACCGAAAGGTCAAGAAACGAGCCATTAGGACCAATCGTGGCAGCAGGCATATTACCACCAGCACCATTTATCAAAACCTCTATTTTACCAAATCGGTTAATTATTTTTTCACGAGCTTCTAACAATTTTTCCTTATCGGTAACATCCGCTTGTAAGAAAATAGCTTCACCACCAGCTTTTTTAACTTCATCAATCAAATTTTCGCCCTTTTCTACATTACGACCAAGAACCGCCATTTGGGCTCCTTGAGAAGCTAAATATTTAACCATTGCCGTACCAAGGACACCAGTTCCTCCTGTAATAACAATTACTTTATTTTTGATATCAAACAATTCCATATCACTATATTTTAAATTTTTACTTCTTTATATTTTGGTACTAATAATTTCATTATGCACCATGCCACTAAATAAGCCACGGCACAAATACAGAACACGATCATATACCCTGCAGGTTTTCCTGAAAATCCCATAAAAGAGAAAGCATCTCCTTGATGTTCGGCATAAGTGAACAACACACCCGAACTTTTATTTATCAAGAATGAACTTACGCCACCGGCCATACCACCGATGCCTGTTATGGTAGCAACGGCACTTTTAGGGAACATATCGCCAATAGTAGAAAATAAATTAGCCGACCACGCCTGATGTCCAGCCCCTACAAGTCCAATAATAATAGCTGGCCACCAAGCAGACAAAGCCCCCATTGGTTGAGCAGCCAAACAAACGAGAGGCATAAATGCGATAAACATCATAGCACGCATACGACCAGTATAAGGATTCATACCTCGTTTTTCGACAAAATAAGTTGGCAATTTACAGACATAAATAGACAAAAACGTTACAATCGCATAAAGTGTCATAATAAGCATCATTCCCGTTCCAGAAGAGGCCTTATAACCATAAACATCTTGAAAATATCCAGGAGCCCAAAACAAGAAAAACCACCAAACCCCATCGGTACAAAACTTTCCTGCAATAAATGCCCAAGTCTGTCGATACTTAAACGCTTGTAAAAAAGGCATTTGTTTTTCACCAGCATCCATTGATGGCATTTCCTTTTCATCTTGATTAATATAAGCCAACTCGGCTTCATTTACATGAGATGACTTTTCAGGTTTATCGTACCATTTTACGTAAAAGCCCATCCATATAAATCCAAGAACACCAATAATAATAAATGCCATTTCCCAGCCAAAATGCAATGCCAATGGAGGTATAATAAGAGGAGCCATTAAAGCACCAACCGAAGCTCCAGCATTGAAAATTGAGGTTGCGAAAGCTCTATCTTTCTTAGGAAAATATTCAGCTGTCACCTTGATTGCTGCAGGAAAATTTCCAGCTTCTCCCAATCCAAGAATAGCACGACATACTAAGAACAACCATACCCCAGTAGAGGCGACTGCCAAAGCGGCTTTAGAGCCATCTTCGAGAGCACGCATAGTAGCCAAACTATCCAATCCCTGAATATGTTGAGTAGCTATTGCCGTTCCAGCATGAATACAAGCGCCAAAGCTCCATACGCCGATAGCCCATAGATACCCTTTTTTGGTACCCATCCAATCAACAAATTTACCTGCAAACAACATACAAACAGCGTAAAATATTGAAAAATAAGCTGTTATATTACCATAA
>Ga0247610_10006321_pt1 | contig 12341 bp, 23 predicted proteins | sample 174DNAGHGhighgp2_FD_193483 | JGI IMG/M metagenome (GOLD analysis project Ga0247610, IMG submission 193483) | Sheep rumen microbial communities from Palmerston North, Manawatu-Wanganui, New Zealand - 1742 DNA GHGhigh gp2 | ecosystem: Host-associated > Mammals > Digestive system > Stomach > Rumen...
AAAATACTATAGCAATATGGTATAAACGGATATATAAACGATCAAGGCCAATTTACTGGGACGGGAAATATGTCGCAGTTCTTAGTGTTTACAGGAATCACTAGTGATGAGGTAATAAATAGCGACGACCCGTTTATAGATGTTTTAGATTCAGATACTAAAAAATTTGAATTAGATTAGATTGACCGAGTTTATGGATATCTTAATGGGCAAAAGAAAAATAAAGCTGGAAATTTAGAGTTTAAAAAAGGCTGGTTTGACTTTACAACTGATATCATTAAAGCTCCTGTATTTATGAAATTAAGACCTACTGCTAAAACTGAAGTAAGCACATTTGCAAATCATGGTCCATTGGTTAATTAGCCAACTTATCAAGAACTTGTCACTCGAGATCAATTAAGATACAATAACGAACACAATTAGCCGGTATATTAGCCGTCTACTTAGCTGTTATATAGCAATGAATGAAATTAATAAATAGAACGATATTTTAGTTTCTACACTTTTAAATCCAAACGCAAATGTTTCTGATTTAATAGCAAACGGAATAAATACTATTAATACAGGACTTTTGACTCCTGAGGAATATAAAAATACTCCTTTTATAAAAAAGAGATTTAGTGACCAAGACGGAAATTTTGACATTGAGTCTTTTAATAAAGTGTATCAAATGGCTGCGGATAATTATAATAAATTATCCGCTATTAAGGTATATAATGATTTATCAGATATTTCAAAGTATTCTGACGGGGATATATATGCTCCTTTAAATCATAATACAACTGATAAATCTTATACTATAGAAAAAGTAAGAAATCCATTTAGATAGACAGAAGGTATTACTTCTTTATTTGGTAAAAGTGAATAGAAGTTAAGCAATCGAGAATTAGCTCAACAACATAAAGTTTGGGATACAGAGAATTAGAAATGGCTTGACTATACAGCAGAAGATCAAGGATTTCTTGGACTTAAGTATTTGGGCAGACCTGGGTTTGTATATGCAACTTGGGATGAAGACGGAACTCATTTTGATAAATCTTTAGGTAGAACTGTAGAACATAAAAAAGGAGAGTGGAAGACAGATGATGATGGAATGTTCTATACTGAGACTGCTGGTAATAGAGAACTTTATGGTAAAGAATTCGTTGCATATTCAGACGTGTTAACAAAAGAAGGATCTTGGGCTAATAAAATAGATTTCTTTGATTCAGACGATAAACATAAAAGTAAGTTTGGAACAGTAGCTAAAACAGTTGCTGCAATTGCTCCATTTATGTTCCCAGTTGCAAGAGAAATATGGGGAGGTGTAACTGCAGCAATCGGACTTGCTACAGTACTTCCTACATTTGGTAAAATGATGGAAGGAATAGCAATAGGAGACAAAGAGACCTAGTTCACAAAATCTATGAGTGTTCTAGAAAACTATTGGAAAAAATTTAATCCAAGTTATTCTGATGAAGCACAAGGTAGTATGTTTAATTTTGAACAAATGGCCAATATGGTTGGAGATATATTTGGTCAATTGTATCAAATGCGAGCAATGGCAAGTCTTTCTAATTTATACAAAATGCGTTTTACTAAGGCTGAATCAGAAGGATATAAAAAATTTGCAGAAAACTTTGGTAATTAGTGGGGAAAAATGATGGCTCAACATCCAGAAAAATATACAGAACAAGGTTTTGTAGATTTATGGAGAGAGCTGGCTGAACATACTCCAGAAATGAAAAGTTTGATTGAAAAATAGTCAAAACTTTCAAAATCTCTTTCGTTAGGTTATATGGCTTTAACCTCTTCTGCTGATGTATACGAAGACGCTATTCAGAACGGATATGACCGTAGAATGGCTGGAGCAGCTGGTTTAGTTGCTACTGCCGGTCAATACGGAATTATGATGAATAACAGAATGGGAGATTGGTTTCTTGATGCCACTGTTGGATATAAAAGCGACGTTAGTCGAAACTTAATGAAAAAAACTCTACAGCCATATTATAAAGAAATAGCAGAAGCTGTAGATAAAATGGCTGAAGTAGGAACAAAAGCTGAAAAACTTTCTACTTTCGCTAGTTTATATAATTCTATTTTTAAAAAAGGAATTAAAAATTTCTGGACACTTCTTCGTGATGGAGGAGAAGAATATTGGAAACGTTCTATTATTGAAGGTGTAGAGGAAGTTACCGAAGAGGCTGTAATGGATACTACTAAAGGTATTTTTGACTTTTTATCCTGGGCTGGAGTTGGAAGTAATGCAGAAAATGCTTCTTTTCATACAATTGAAAATACATTTAGTTCAGAAGGAGCACAACGATATTTAATGAACTTTATTGGTGGTGTTATGGGTGGAGCTTTATTCGAATTTTAGGGTAAAGTTATTCAACCATATATGGACGCTTTAATAAGCGGCAAAGCTGTGCCAGAAGCTTAGTATTCTATTGTAAAAGAAATAATGAATGGCCATACTAACGAATTATTAGAAGAAATTGATAGAATGGCTAAAGCAGATGATCAAGCTATTAATTTAGATGTAAATATAAATTCTACCAAAACTAATCCATCTGCTAGTGGACAACAACAAACTAGAGGAGAGGCAATAGCTAAAGTATTAAAAGACTATGTTCACTTTGTTGAAGGAGTCGTTGTTGATAATGGCATTCAAGTATCTGATTCAGATCTTTTACAAAAAGTAGTAAGAGATAGATTAGTATAGCCTATAATTGAAGATAGTGGTGTGTTAAAAATCATGATAGATGATTTTACAAAGTTATCTTCAGATTTAGTTTCAGCTCAAGCTAAGTTAAATGAACATATTTCTAAAGAAACTGAAAAGAAAGAAAAACCTGAGAAAGAATCTAAAGAAAAGAAATCAGAAAAATAGGAAAATAAGCAAGAGGAAAAAGTAGAGATGAATCCTACTGATCCTAGTACGTTACGTTCAAATTTTAATAAGGCTAAATAGAAATTACAAGAATTTCTAAATGGAGAAAGAGCTGAAGATTATTTAAAAATTTCCTTAGCTTATTTACAAAAACCTATCCGTGATGCAATTTTAGGAATGGATAAATATTCTTGGACTCAAGCGGTTTATGGAAAAGATTATTCAACATTACCTGAAACAGATGCTGCTTTGTCTAAACAACAAGTAGATAAAGAGTATGAAGAATGGAAAGATAAATCTGACGATGTACAAAAGTTTAGAACTGTAGGAGTAAACGTATATGATGAAATGCAAAAAGAATTTTCATCAGCGCTATATGAATACGCCGAATCATTGTATAAAGATATTCGTGATCAAGTAATGCATGAAGTTTTTGGAAAAGACGAATCTAAAGTTTTACCAGTACTAAATTTTACAATAGGTCAAAATGTTCAGAATGTTCCTTGGAGAAATAAACTTATAAGACTTTCTTAGAAATTAGCTTTAGTTGGACTCCCCGGAATATCTTTAGAAGACAAATTAAAAGTTTCAGATAAAGCTAAATAGCGTATTGTTGAAAAACTTATGAACAAAAATTCTAAGTTTTTTGATGAAATGTCTAAAATTATTGAGTCTGAAAGAAAGAAGCAATTGCAAGCTCTTCCAGATGAAATCAAATAGCATATACAAGAAGACTTAAGTGAAGAACTTACTCCGGAAGATTATAAAAAACAATTTGAACAAACATTGTTTGATGAGTTAAGTAAAATTCCAGTTGAAACATTAACGGCAGAAACATTAAATCAAATAATTATTAACTCTGCAAATAAACCATATGCTGTTGCATTTACACAAGAAATAAAAAAGAATATTCCAGAAAATGCAACTCCCGAACAAGCTAAACAAATTGTTGACGCAAAACTTGTAGAATATGGTTTTTCTCCAGAACAAAGTATTATATTTACAGATAATAAAGATTTAGATCTTCAAATTGAAGGATATATTTCAACAATTACTTCTCCAAAAGTTTCACTTGATTAGGTTTATGACTTATCAGATGGAGTGCTTGAATCTTATATCGAATCTAAAGATGTAATAGATAACGAGATTTTAATCAGGATTAAATCAAAAGTTTTGCAAGATGTCTTTAATTAGAGATCTGCATTTAAATCAGCAATACAAGCAGAATCTGGAGGACAAATTTCGATACCTGATTCAGCTTTTGATAATTTATATTCTGCATTATATACCGGAATTAATTAGAATCAAGATATAAAATCTATTGTAAAAACTTGGATGGAATCTGTCATAGATTCTGATGAAGACTTTGCTGAAGAAGCAGATGAACTCAAAGAAGACGCTTGGGTTATTATAGATAGTATATTAGATGACATTGATTCTATTAATTTATACAATACCGCTATATAGAAATCAACAAAATCTAATCCGTTATATGATGCTTTGCGAAAAATCGGAATGAAGGTGTTTGATGGCGATGATATGAAGATTTTCGATTTATTACAGCAAGAATCAACATATATGTCTCAACTACCAGATCTTCAAGAGTATATTCGTCAAGGAGTTACTAAAGAAGCAATTGATAATTTTCTAATAAAATTAGATTTATTAAAAGCTCTTACTGTTGGAATGGAAGAAGTAAATATTGACCCAGATCATCAATTTGGATTTAATGTTCAAATGAGACGTTGGACTGAAAAGTATAACGAAAGTAAGAATGCTGATAAATATAAAACAATAGATACTAAATCGGTTAGCTCTATTTTAAGGGATATTAAATTAATAGAAAATAAATTATAGTTTGCAAAAACTTTAATTGAAACTAATACAGAGTCAAAACTTGCAAGTAATCGAAAAATTAAGGAAAGAGTTGAACAGTATACAGTTAATTGGTTCAAAGATAAAGCTTCACAATTAACAATTGATGGAGTTAGTATTTTACCTCCTCTTGACGAGATTGATAAGAAAGAAGATGATGAAGAAAAATTAAACTTTATAGAGCACACTATAAGATAGAAAGTATCCGAACTTATTCGTAGTGGCAAAACATCTAAACAAATAGTTAGTCAATTGTTTACAAACCTTGAAGTAAACCGTAATGAAATTATAGATAAAGGTTTAAAGAGTGAACAATTTAATTCCGAATCTTGGACTGGATTTAGTTCTTATGATACGTTTGTATATTTAACTACAATTCTAGCAACTGACTCATATGAATTTAATGCTAAATTAATTGATGTTTTTGGATTAGATACATATAAACATATTCCATTCTTTACACAGCAATATGCTGCAAAAGTTGGATATAGTTTTGCATCTGATAAAAACGGTATACACAAAGCTGCAGTAGACTGGTTATATCAAGACATTTTAAATCCAGGTAATCAGAAAGCAGATAATATCTTCTTTATAAACGGTATTGCTGGTGCCGGAAAAACAAGTGCTGTAATGTCTTTAATTGCCGCAATGATTGGAAAACAAAATGCAATAATTGCTGCTCCTACAGAAGGACAAGCTAATAAGTTAAAAGATTCTCTTTCTACTAATGCTGAGTGGATTTCAGAATCACCAGTGTTTGATAAACAAAAATTGTTAGAGTTTTTCTTTACAGACTAGGGAACTCAAGCATTAAAAGATGCATTAACTGGTCCAAGTGATACGAGTGTTATTAAATCTGTTGAATCCGGAGAAGATTTAGTATTTGTTTCTGAAATTTCAGATACATTTATTAAAGAAATAGCAAAAGAGCAATTACCGAAAGTTATTTTTATTGACGAAATTACACATTTTTCTCAACCTGAATTAATAGCTTTAGATAAAGCCGCTTCAAAATATGGTATTAAAATACTTACATCTGGGGATACTTTACAAAAAGGTGTTACAATTGGCGATGCTCCAGCAAATATAACAGAGGTTTTTGCCTTTAAAACTCCTGCTCTAACTGTTAGTGTTAGATCTAATAATATTCACAATAAAGATAATGTTGACTTAATGCAATCTGCATTAAGAAAGGCTGAAAACTGGTTCTTGGAAAATAAATATAATCCTAAAGATCCTACAGTTCAGTCATTCTTATCTGGATTACAATTGAAGTACTTCCAAAATGAATCTGAATTAGATGGAGCTAAAGTTTCCGCAAACGATTTATCTTTAGAAGATATTAAATCAATATCTCAAGCCGCTAAAAGTAAAAATGCTTCATTAGCAATTATTGCAAATTTAGATTCTGACGGAAATATTGCTGATCAAAATTTATTAGTAAAATTAAAAGATGCTGGTCTAAAAGATATAGATTATGAAGTATATACTCCAGATAGTCTACATAAAAAAGCAGTTCAAGGATCTGAAGCAGATTATGTGATTGTTTGGGATATACCTGAGCCTGTTCAAAATGATAAATTCTAGAGTTTAGTTAACTTATATACGTATGCATCTAGAGCTTTAATTGGAACATTAATAAGAGATAAAAAGAATGCATATAAAAACGAACTAGGCTTTGTAAATCTTAAAATTAACTATACAGGACTTTATGAAACTCCGGGGCTTGACCAACAAAAATCTTTAAAATAGGATCGAATTGAAAAATTAAAAAAGATTATAGGAAATTATGTAGTATAGAATGAACCAGAACAAATAAGTTCTCCAGTTTAGACTACTACTGTAACAACTGTTACTCAAGAAGAATTAGATCCGACAACAGAAAAGATTATACAATAGGCAATTGAAGTTGGTGAAACAAACTCAGTTGAATCAATTAAAGATGATGAAAAGAAAATAAAACTTCAAGGAACACACCCAGATGATTCATATAAACCAAATGTTCTTTATGGTTGGGGGTTCTATAATCATTGTAATACCGTAAGAGATCAAAGCGGACAACATTATTCATTAAATACTGGATCTAGCTGGGATTTAGACGGATTATTTGGAAATAAAAGAGTTTATATTTCTCCAACTGTAATAAGCGGATTTATTAAGTTTAAAAACTTAATTGCATTATATCCAGATACTTCATCAGAATAGTTTAAACAAGGATTTAATGATCATGACATTTTAATATTTTTCGATAGAATAAATCCATCTGTTTCTAATGCTGAAAATCAGTAGGATAGATTTGAAGATATTAAAGAATATTATTTAGGCACTGAAGAAACTCCTGGAAAACTTCATGTTGAATCTGGAACATATGTTTATGCTAAACGATATAATCCAAATTCTGACAATTCAGCAAGAACTGTAGGAAGTGAAAATAATCCATTAAAAGAAAAGGACATATTCTTTGGATATGGAAAAAGAATTTATACCGAAGATGGATCAATAAATCAATATATTACATTAGGCTCTCTTCCTAGAATAGCTACGTTAGAAAGAAAACATATTAATGCTCCTGAGTATGTAGAATTTGTAACAAATGTTTCAAAATCTATAAATGATAGTAAAGAGATTAAGGTATTCAAGTTAAATGCTGAAATTACTCCAAAAACTAATTTAACACTTATGAGCGATAATCAACGATTCATTACTGTTCGAGATATGCTGTACCATTATGGTATATCATTTGAAGAGTATGAAAACGGAGATAATGTTGGACTTCCTGTTATTGGACTAATAACAGATAGTATGTCTACTGTAAAAGGAATAAAGTCTTATGATATTTTACATTATATTGCTTCTGTAGAAGCTTCTACTTTAAGCTATGAAGATAGAATTAAACAATTAGAATCCGCATTTGTTAAAGATGGTAAATTAACAATTACCGGAAAATATTTCGCAACTGCGAAACTTACAAAAGTAGATGATCCTAAATTTAAACGAGTTTTAATTCTTGAACCAAGTCAATATACATTCAGAGAAGCTTTAGCTTATCAACGAGAATTAAGTGAACGTGTTCATAGAAGTAATGGTGAATTAACAGGCGGAATTCTTGAAGAAAAAGCAAAAGCAATGAGTCAGGCCTCTCAAAAGAGACTTTTAACTTCAATGTTTACAGCTTTAGGATGTATCGATGGATCAGGATTAGCTATTGGAGCGGGAGTATTACCTTATGTAGAATATACTTTAAACTATCTTGAAAGTATTCAAAACTCTAGATTTGTCAGATTTAGAAATATCATTAATGATATTCGAGATCTAATACAAGAATGGAAAAATAGTGGTAAAGACTTTGATATGGATTTTATATCAGCTGCAATGGGTAAAAAATTCGATGTAGATGAAGATGAAGATTAGCATGATATTCGCAAACGTATACATAATTTTGGTATATTATTAATTGATAATCATATATCTTTTGCTAATGATGTAGTAAAAGCTAGACTTTTACCGGAACCTGGAAAAGAACGTCGAGCTTTAAAAGATATGGAATTTGATGTAGATTCTCCAAGTTATCGTGAATTTGGTGTAAGATATCAAAGTATACGGAAAGAAATAGATAATGATTTTACTTATGAAACAATTCAAGTTAATGTTTCTGAAAGAGATTTATCTAATATTGGACTTTCTAATCATAAATTAGAAATGCCTATCTATGAAATTCCTTCAACAAGTTTTAGTTCTATGCGAGAACTCTCAACATCAGAATCAAGGTTATCTCATAAACCAATATCTTTTGAAAATCTTGATAAGATTCAAGAGGAAAAATCTAAAAAGATTCCTCCAACTACATCTACAATAGAATAGCTTAGAAAAGATTTTAGTCCTGAATATGGAGTAACATTAGAAACTAAATCTAAAAAAATAGGTCGAGACGGATTTTATCACCTTGTATATATTTCAAAAGAAGAATTTGGAGATAGACTTAAATTCACAGCAAAGCCAAATGATACAAATGGATTTGAAGTTAGAGAAGGAGATACAATTCAAGTTTGTGGTGATACTACACATACATATCGAGTAAGTTATGTTGATGTTAAAAAGAAACGTCTAGAATTTGATATGATGGATGATCATGAAGCAAATATTGAAGGACATAAAAGTTGTAAATTCTCTGATGTATCTAATGTTGTTAGTAGAGAAATTCCAAGAAAATGGGGTTATTTAAATAATTCTGCACTTAATGCTGCATTAGACAAAGATTATTATCAAAGTCAAAAGTATAAAGATTTAGTAGCACAAACAAAAGAATCTAAAAAAGAAAGTTCTAAAATTGTTTCTAGATATAGTCTTACTGATGACGAAGTTAGAAAAATTGCAAAAAGTAATGGATTTATTATGTTATACGCAGTAAAAGATACTGATAGTAGTGTATTAACTCCAATTGAAAATGCAATAAATGCTCTAGATAATTCTGAAGCAACTGGATTACAAGTAATAGATTCTGGTAAAGATCCTAATTGGTCTAATGAAGAGTTATAGCAACATATAGAAGAAACTAAAACTAAAATTTTAGAAGCTATTGATTCGCTAGAAGGAGAAGATGTTAACGGTATTGCTGTTGTAGGTTTAAGAGGAGATAACGTAGCTAGATGGGTAAGTAATCCTCAAGGAGTTTTAAATGTTATAACAGAAAACTATATTACAAAGTATATTTCTTATACTACAGATCCTAAAATAACTAATCCTCAAACAGTAGAATAGACTTCTGTAGATTCTGGTCCTAAGAGAAAAACAGAAGGCCCTGCTAAGAAAGAAACTTCTACTCAAGAAGATAAAGTTAAATCTTTAGCTACAACGTCTTTAAACTTTATAGACTTTAGTTAGAAAATCTTTAATGAATTTATAGCTGACTAGAAAGAAGATTTAAAAGAATTTAATTCTCATAATTATTATATTTATTTAGGAAAAGACAATAAATGGCACGTATTACCTAAACTACCTTATTTAGCGTCACTTTTCAAATCAACAAATAAAGATTTTGAAGCATTTGAAGAATCAATTCCTAAATTTGATATTTTAGTTGGAGATAATATTACATATAAATTGCTTTCTGGTGATGAAAGATCTGCTACAATTTCCGCAATAGAAGATAATAAAATTAGTATTACATATGATACTAATGGTGTAGAATAGACCATTCAGAAACCATTAAAAGAATTTGATTTCTTATAGAATGTTCAATTCTTTGCATCTAAACAAGAAGAAGCCCCTATAAATCCAAATCCTTCGGTAAATACTGAAAATGAAATAGAAGAATTACCTATAGAGTTCGAAGTAGTAAAAGATAGATTTGGAGAAGAAGAAGCAAGAAACATTTATTCTAAAACAACAGAAGTTGCACAAGAATACATGAGTCTTAAAGCTCCAGATTATACTTATGATGAAATATAGGATAAGTTAATGGAATTGGAAAGATGGGCATTAGAAGAAGAACAGATAAAGTCAAAAGATATATTAGATTTATTGCAAAATGCAGAAAAAATAACTGAAGCATTAGATAAAATGACTAATACTCCGTACGAATCTTTAAGTCAATTATTTACTTGGCAATTCACTTAGGATAAACAAATGGTATTAGAAAGTATAAAATGTTAATTTAACAAATATGGCAATTTTTAGTGAAAACTTTAGTCAATGCTCTTTAGATATCTCCGTTAAAATGGCGGAGATATCTAAAGCATTTCATGAAAATAGCCTTTCTTTTGATGAAGCGCAAGAAAGAATAAACTAGTTATATGAAGAGTATTTAAACGGGAATTAGAAATTAACGTTTAAAGAAATATTATTTCAAAATCATCTTGCTGGAGAAGGTTATGAATATGGATTTGTTTATAATCAAGAAGATAATTCTGATGTGCCTTTAGAGCAAATAAGTTTGCTATCTAAAGATCGACCGGAGTTATTTAGATATAGAGATACAGCATATAATAAAATTCGAGGATAGTTTGGACATAATATTTTTAAATATTTGTTTGTAAACCAAACTCCAGGTGTAGCTAATCCATATCCTGTAACTAAAGCAGATTTAAACAAAAACATTCAAAAATTAAAAAATCAACTTTGTAAAGATATAGTTAAATCATTAAAATTAACTGATTTAGAAGGTAAAGAATTCTTTAATACTAATGGTGCGGTTAGTGAAAATGGCGAATTTAACTATGTTAAGTTAATGAATCATTCTGGTGTAGGAAGATTTTTAAATGCATCTCTCGATTTTACTTTAGATAATCCAGTAGATTTATCAGTTCAAACTAATAATGCAGAAAAATTACATACTATCGGTAATTTATTTATTTTGAATAATTTTGATGCATTAATAGAAGATGAATTAGGAACTTTATTAACAATGGATCCTAATTTTAAAGGTTCTATAAATAATACAAATTATCTTGGAAATATTGAGGGAACTTCAACAGAATACTGGGCAGATGATTCCGAATCAGCTAAAGATATTAGAAATTATACTTCTAATTTAGCTAAATTCATAATTAGTCAAATTCCCAGAGTAAAAAGAGTTGGAACCAACTCTTATAACTATATGGTTTAGCCAGATTCATATTTAAGTCCTAATGACTTATATGTATTTGGCCATATCTTAAAACAAGCTGAATATGAGTATAATCTAAAGCATTCACAAGATCCTAATTTTCAGCCAATAATTTTTGCATTAGATACTACAGTAGCTATGAAGAAATTATTATCTCAAACAGATCTTCCCGCAATTAAAAATGCAAAAAGCGAAGTTTTAGATTCTATGAGATATTTCTTATATGTTGGAAATAAAGATACCAAATCAATTGAATCTTTATATAAAGCAAATCTACCAAATAATCTAAATATTTTAGATATTGAAGGAATTTTAGCATTTGAAGCTACGTAGTCATATGCTCCAACTTATACAGAATTTGATGAAGATGGTATGCCGGAACATAAAAATTACGGTGGAGTCTATGAACAAGGAAACAGTTTAAAATGGAATTTAACTGACTTTATATTTAGTCAATTAAAAAGCGATAGAAAATTCATAGGAAAAACTTCAGATGTAAAAGCATTGACTCCTAAAAATAAAAGCATTCAAGCTCTTCTTGTTTAGGGATTAGGATTTAATCCTATTTATCAAGATTTTATGGATGATTTTGCTAATAGATATATTCAATCTTTGCAAACACTAGCTGAATCTATATAGAAGGCTATACATGATACAAACAGATTGAAATTAGCTAAAAAAGCTATAAATGATGGTGATAATATAACAGCATATGAATAGGCTGAAAAAGAAGCTAAATCTATTATTGAAAAGTTAAATAGAGATTTTAAAACTGCATACTAGACTACAGTATCAGAACGTGCTATAATGCAATTTGATAATAATGCTGGAGATTCTATACCGGCTTATAGATTAAATTCTGCGTTAACTAATGATTCATGGTTTATATATCAATATAATAAAGGACACCAAAAAGGAAGCAATTTATTAGCTGACAACCCTATTTTATTCAGTAAATACATATCTAAGAGTTTAGGAGGTAATTCAGAA
>Ga0247610_10006324_pt1 | contig 12338 bp, 9 predicted proteins | sample 174DNAGHGhighgp2_FD_193483 | JGI IMG/M metagenome (GOLD analysis project Ga0247610, IMG submission 193483) | Sheep rumen microbial communities from Palmerston North, Manawatu-Wanganui, New Zealand - 1742 DNA GHGhigh gp2 | ecosystem: Host-associated > Mammals > Digestive system > Stomach > Rumen ...
GATAGTATCAAATCACAGATTTGCGGCATGGGATCCTATCTGACAAACAAAATGATAGGATCAAATTGCAATTTAAAAAGCAAATGATCCTATCATTCGGAATTCTTTCTCGTGAAGAAATACCCATAAACGTGTATGAGCTCCTCATACTGGTATTTTTATATCCTAGATCAAGTAATCTTCCCGCACAAAAAAGGCAAATAAAAAAGAGTTTTCCGAGCCTTTGCAGAAATAACGGAGAAGAAAAGTAACGCGAATATCAAGGTAAAAGAGAAAGAAAAACACCTTCGCCGTGCTTCCCCCGATCACAGCCACGTAAGATCAAGTAAGCAAGCGAAATAAAAAAGGCGGAAATCATTTCGAAGTGCCTCCGCAGGCGCATAGCGCCGAGGACCAGCACGAGAAAGATTCCCGCCTTTTAAATTCTAAATAGCTTGCTTACTTGATCTTAGCCGGTTTGATCTTCCAGATCCCCTTCGCATACTCGCTGATCGTTCTATCCGAAGAGAACTTACCGGAATTGCAGATGTTGATCCAGCACTTCTTTGCCCAAGCCATACGGTTCGTATAGTCTCTGTATGCCTTGTCTCTGGTCTTTCTGTAATCGTCGAAGTCACCGAGTACATAGTAGGTGTCACCAGGCTGACAGTTGCTGCCATAGATAAGGCCATTGAACAGATCCTGGAACATGCCTGTTCCCTCATCGTTGAAGGTACCATCCACGAGACGGTCAAGGACCTTCTTCAGACCCGGGATGTTCTCATACTGCCACTTCGGATTGTAGTAAGCACGGGTTGCTTCCATATCCTCGACACGGCAGCCGAAGATGTAAACATTGTCATCTCCAACAGACTGTGCGATCTCAACGTTTGCACCGTCCCATGTACCAAGGGTGACCGCACCGTTCATCATGAACTTCATGTTACCTGTACCGGAAGCCTCGAGGCCGGCTGTGGAGATCTGCTCGGAGATATCTGCTGCCGGGAAGAGCTTCTCACCGTTACTTACGTTATAGTTCTCGATAAATACGACCTTCAGGCGTCCTTCCATATCCGGATCGTTGTCGATCATCTTAGCGATCTCGTTGATAAACTTGATGATCGCCTTGGCACGGAAGTATCCCGGAGCAGCCTTTGCACCGAAGAATACGGTTACCGGCGGCATATCGAGCTTCGGATTCTCCTTGATCCTGTCGTAGAGGTTCAGTGCATAGATCGCATTCAGGAGCTGTCTCTTATACTCATGCAGACGCTTGATCTGTATGTCGAAGATAGAATCCGGATTGACCTTGATGCCCTTGGTCTTTTCGAGGTGGTTGCAAAGAGCGACCTTATTGTCTCTCTTAACTTTCAGGAAACGCTCCATGACCTTCTTATCGTTTGCGTATTTCTCGAGTTTCTTGAGCTGATCAAGATCGGTGACCCAATCCTCATTACCGAGGAGGTCTGTAATAAGAGCCGCCAGACCCTGGTCACAGACACGGAGCCATCTTCTCGGGGTAACACCGTTTGTCTTATTGCTGAACTTCTCCGGATAGATCTCATACCACTCTTTGAGGGTATCTCTCTTGAGGATCTCTGTATGCAGTGCAGCAACGCCGTTTACGGAATAGGAACCGTAGATCGCCATCCAAGCCATCTGTACTTTTCCATCGGAAAGGATCGACAGACGGTCAACAAGCTCGGAGTACATGCCCATCTCGAAGAACTGTGCTCTCTGCTGGTTGTTGATGCCCTCGACGATCTCGAAGATACGCGGGAACAGGAAGCGGAAGATGTTGCAGTCCCACTTCTCAAGAGCCTCTGCCATGATGGTGTGGTTGGTGTAAGCAAATGTATGACGTACGATCTCCCATGCATCTTCCCACTTCACGCCGTTCTCATCGACGAGGATACGCATGAGCTCCGGAATACCGATAACCGGGTGGGTATCGTTGAGCTGGATGCTGTTGAGCTCGGCAAACTTAGAGAAGTCATTGCCGTGAACAGCCTTGTAGTTTCTTACGATATCCTGCAGAGATGCGGATACGAAGAAATACTGCTGACGTACGCGGAGTACTTTACCATCGTAAGATGTGTCATTCGGATAAAGGACTCGGAAGATATCGTGTACGCGGTTTCTCTCGATCACTGCGTCATCGAAACGCTGGGAGTTAAAGAGATTGAAGTCAAATTCCTGAGCCGGTTCGCACTTCCAAAGGCGCAGACGGTTTACGTTATGTGTATTGTAGCCGGTGATCGGCATATCGCACGGGATCGCCCATACGTCGAAGTCATTGAAATGAACGCGGATCTTATCCTCGTATCTCGGGATAACGAACGGATAGCCGTTCTCCATCCAGGAATCCGGATGCTCTCTCTGGAAACCGTTCTCAAATGTCTGACGGAACAGACCGTAACGGTAGAGGATACCGTAACCTGTTACCGGGAGATCCAGTGTCGCACAGGAATCCAGGAAACATGCAGCCAGACGGCCAAGACCGCCGTTACCGAGAGCTGCGTCGGTTTCTTCCTCAAGAAGATCGGTCAGGTTGATGCCGAAAGCCTGCATAGCTTCAACAGCCTGCTCATAGATGCCTAAGTTTACGAGGTTATTCAGCATGGAACGTCCTACCAGGAACTCTGCAGACAGATAGTGTGCCTGACGGACTTTAGCATATTTCTCACGTGTTTTCTCCCAGTCATCCGCCATGATCTCGACGATAGAACGGGAAAGCGCAAGCCAGTAGTCTCTCATAGTTCCCTTATCCGCACTCTTACCGGAGCAGGATTTTACCTGGAACGCGATCATATCGTGGAGCTGCTGCGCTGTGATACTACGGGTATTTGTCTTCGGATCGACAGTGATTTCGCGGCGGGCTGCAGATGTTACTGTAGTTTTCTTTGCAGGTGCCTTTTTCGCTGCCGGAGCCTTTGATGCAGATGTCTTAGCAGTAGATGCTTTCTTTGCCGGAGCTTTTTTCACTTCCGTTGCTTTCTTTGCCGGAGCTTTTTTCACTTCCGTTGTTTTCTTTGCCGAAGCTGCCTTCTTCGCTGCCGGTGCTGCTTTCTTGGCGGCTTGGGTCTTCTTTGCTGCCGGAGCTGCTTTTTTCGCGGTAGCCGGCTTCCTGGAAGCTGTCTTCGATGTTACTTTCTTCTGTGTTTCTTTCTTTTGTGCACGTTCACTCATAACGATGCACCTCCTTTTCCCCATAGGCATTTATAAAACCACATTTGCTATTGTATCAGACTTCACAATTTCTGCAAATCAATGTATTCTTATATATAGGATTTTTCGGGAGGCAGTATATGACCGTTACGTCACAGACCATTGTTTTGACGCTGATTGCAGCCCTTATGGCTGTTCCGGCTTTTTTCATGTTTAATAAGATGCCAGAGGCCTGGCTTCAGGATTATGATTTCGATCCGAAAGCGGAGAATGTCCGGTGGGCCAAGCGTCTGAAACCCTTCCATATCGCGATTTTCGCCGTTATCTATGCTGCACTGGTCTTCCTGAGCTCTGCCAAATACCCGGATTTCCTTTCTTTCGATCACTATCTGCGCGTAATCGGCTTATTTATCGCGCTTCCGGGTTTTACCGTGATCATCATGTCAGACAAACTGAACCGCATCATCCCCGATCACGTGATCGTGTTCAATATCGCCCTTTCCGTGTTCTACTTTATCAGCGACTTTGCAGACGGCAGTCTCTGGATCAGCAGCGGAAAGCCCTGGTATTACTTCATTCTTAACCGTCTTCTTGCTGCCATCGTCGGAAGCGGCGCACTTCTTCTCATCGGTCTTCTCTCCTCCGCCATCGCGAAGACAGAGGCCATGGGCATGGGAGATGTCAAGCTTCTGTTCCTCTGCGGTCTTCTTTCCGGTCTAAAAGGACTGATATTCGTCGTTTTCATCGCCTTCGTCTCTGCCGGTATCGTGGCAGTACCGATGGTGATCAGAAAGCGCATCCGTATCGCAAAAGAAGAAAAAGAGATCCGGGAGAGTCCGGATCCGGTCAAAGCCAGAAAGATCCTCGCCAAGAAGAAACGCGAGATGCACTTTGCTGACGACCCGGACTATCTGGCATTCGGACCGTTTCTCGTACTCGGAACAGTGCTTTTCCTGCTGTACGAACCGTACTTCCTGGAACTTTTTGAGCAATACTTCGGTCAGTTGACGGGGGCAATCTAATGTCGGATCATCAGAAAAGAGGTTCCTCCGGATTTACATTCATCCTGAAAAACAACATCCTTCCATTCCTTCTACCATCGTCATACCCGAATATCGGTATTGTCATGGCGGGAGGCTTTGGTCTTACATTCCTTCTTCAGATGATCTGGCAGGAGATCCCGGATGAGAAGCTTTTCTTCTCGAAGACGTCTCTGATCGGATTCTCGGTGATCACGCTGTTCCGTCTTCTGGCGCTGCTGCTGGTATTTGTATTCGTGACCGAACACTACAAGATATCCGAGCATTACACCTGGGGAAGAAATCCCGGTCTCGGCGCTCATTTCATCGCATTTATGGTCGGTGTTCCCGCCATGCTGATCGCCATCGGCCTTCATAATCTTTTTATCTACTTCGAGCTGAAGATCGGAAACCCCATCCCTCCGCAGCTCTACTACTACATCACCTCTGAGGGCTCGGTCTATGGACTTATTCTCATGGTCATCATGGTAGTCATCTTCCCGATCCTTATTGAGGAATTATTCTTCCGCGGGCTGGTCTTCTCGGTCCTTCCGGACAAGTGGTGGATCCGGATCTTTGTTCCCGCGGTCTTAAGCACTCTTTTTGCCGTAAACCGACTGGAACTTCCGGCATATTTCGTGATCGGGCTTCTCTGCTCGCTGGTTCGCTACTTCACGGATAATACTATCTGCTCCTGTATTACGAGACTGGGATTCTTCTGTACGAAGATCCTGATGGCGCCGATCCTTCCGACGCAGGATCCTTCCGAGGTACAAAATGCGATCGATTATAACCGCATGACGATTTACGCCTCTCTGATCGGTATTGCACTTGGTATCGTAATGCTTCTGGTCCTGATCCGTCAGCTCCGTTATCTCCGTTATCTTCAGAAGAACGAAGATATGCGCTGTGAAACAGAGGAAGGAAAGCCGCTTTTCATCCCTCTTTCTGAGCATTTTCACGCTGATTTCATCATCGGAGTCTGCTGTCTTCTTCTGTGCTGGATCATGTCCTGACAGGAACATGCATCCGCCTCTCGCCTTATCCGGGAAAGCTCTTACGGCTTTGTCTGAGAAGGCTGTTCTCCGCTCTTAAAGATCCCCTCGTCCTTATCACCGTCTCGGCTTAAGAAAGAATAGGCCGGTAGCGGCTTTGCCACCTTAAGAAGATAGGTCATCTCCGCATGCGGCGTGGAATCAATAGGATCCCCGTTCTCATCGAAGATCTCTTCTGCCGTGATCGGCTCCGGATACCCTTTTGGCGTCAGGACATGAAGCGTATCGCCCTTAAAGATCTTATTTCTCTGGGATACGACCGCGCACCCCTTCTCTTCGTCATATGCCGTGACCACACCGACCACAAATGCCGGTCTGTGGTAGGTCTTATCCGGGAAGATCTGGGCATTTTCGCCCGGTCTGTCATAATAAAACCCCGTCGCGAATTCACGGTGGACAGTCCTGTTCAACATCTCCTGCCATCTGGGGTCCTCTTTATAGTTCTCCGGATCCTTCATGTAGAGATCCACTGCCTCTCTATAGGCTTTCGTTACGGATGCCGCGTAAAAAGCACCCTTAATGCGGCCTTCGAGCTTAAAGCTCGTAATGCCTGCTTTAATGAGCTCCGGAATGTGGCTGATCATGCACATGTCCTTGGAGTTAAAGATATATGTGCCGCGCTCGTCTTCCTGGATCGGAAGCGGTGCCTCGAGGCGCTTCTCCTCGACGACATAGTAGCCCCAGCGGCACGGCTGCGCACAGGATCCGGAGTTCGCGGATCTTCCCGTGAAATAATTGGAAAGAAGGCATCTTCCGGAATAAGAAACGCACATCGCTCCGTGGACAAAGCACTCCAGCTCCAGATCCGCAGGGATGGCTTTTCTGATCTTAATGATCTCATCGAGCGTCAGCTCTCTGGCAAGAACGACACGTCTGGCGCCCTGCTCGTACCAGAACTTACAGCCTTCACTGTTGGTCACGCTCGCCTGGGTGCTGATATGGATCTCCAGGTCGGGGGCCAGTGCTTTTACCTTACGGAAAATACCGGCATCGGATACGATCACGGCATCCATGCCGATGCCCGCCAGAAACAGGATCTCGTCATCCAGACGGGAGATATCGTCCTCATGCGCCATGACGTTGACTGTGCAGTAGCACTTGACGCCTCTGTCATGGGCATATTTCACACCCTCTTCCATCTCTTCGTGGGTGAAGTTATCGCTGAAAGTACGTAGTCCGAAAGATTTTCCGGACATATAGACAGCATCCGCGCCATAGGCGACGGCCGTCTTCAGTTTTTCCAGATTACCTGCCGGAGCTAAGACTTCCGGCGCGCGAGGATCTCTTGTCATATTACATCTCCGGGGATAGGCGGGATAAGGGATCAGCCCTCATCACCTGTCGGTCCTTCGTCATCGATGACCGCATTATCGTTCCAATTGTCCTTATATTTCTCAACATTGGCTTCATGCTCTTCCTTCGTAACCGCAAAGGCCGTTCTTCCGTCGCCCTTCGCGCAGAAATACATGAAGTTACAGTTCGGTTCCGGATAGAGCGCTGCCTGGATCGCATCAAGACTCGGCATACAGATCGGTCCCGGCGGGAGTCCTCTGTATTTGTAGGTGTTATACGGGCTGTCCCACTCCAGGTCCGAAGCCGAAGCTGCCCATACATGGCTCATGCCTTCGAGCTCACGCAGATAGTTGATCGATGCATCCGAACCCAGGAACTGCATATCCGGATCTTCCGACTTCAGACGGTTATGGAATACCGCCGAGATAAAGAGCATGTCCGTCTTATCCGTCGTTTCCTTCTGGATCAGGGAAGCAAGTGTCATTACCTCGTCCATCGTCATACCGAGCTTTTGCGCACGTTCATAGAACTCATCGTAGAGCTTGGAATTCATGTTTCTAAGGAACGTCGCGATGATCTCTTCCTCACTGGCGTTCATATCGAAGTCGTAAGTATCCGGGAACAGATATCCGCTCAGGATATAGTCACGGTTCTCGTTTGCGGCAATTGCCGATACAAATGGATAATCGACGAAGAGATTCGGGCTGTTCATGCACTCGTCAAGATGCTTCTCGTCAAAGGCCAGGCCCTTCTCCTTCAGTTTCAGCTTTACCTCACGATACGTGATACCTTCCGGGAAAGTAATACGAACGACTTCCGGTTCCTGGCAGAGGAGATACATCATCTCATCATATGTCAGTTCCGGCGTAAGGAAATGCGTACCGGCAAGATAACCGCCGTCAAAGCCGTTAAACTTACTCATGATGGAGAAGGTCATGGTGTTCTTGATGAGACCTGCCTTCTTCAGCTTATCGGCAATATCGCTCGTGGTATCACCGGAACGGATCACGATCATGACCGCACCGGGCGTATCCTGATTGATGACCAGTTCTTTTGTGGCGATATTCTTCTCGAGCGTCTTAAATCGCGTATTCTGCGAAATGACATAGTTATAGCCCAGGAACACACCGATGACACCGCACACGATCAGCGCGGTAACTACGATCAGTACACGCAATGCAATCGATACTTTTCTCGAAAACATGCCGTTATATCTCCTTCCGGCGGATGCCGTACGCCCTATTTTCCGGCAAAAGCACCTGCCTTATCAGCTGTTCTTCTTCGCGGCACGGTCCTTCGCACGGAGCTCGGTAGAAAGGATCTTCTTACGAAGACGGATGTTCTTCGGTGTTACTTCACAAAGCTCATCATCACCTACGAACTCGAGGCACTGCTCGAGGCTGTAGTTGAGAGGCGGAGTCAGACGAAGTGCATCGTCAGAACCTGCCGCACGCATATTGGTAACGTGCTTCTTCTTGCAGACATTGACCGTGATATCCTCATTCTTCGGGTTGATACCGACGATCATGCCCTCATAGACCGGAGTTCCGGCGCCGATGAAGAGCTGTCCTCTCTCCTGTGCATTATAAAGACCGTAAGTCATTGCCTCGCCGCTCTCAAACGCAACCAGCACACCGTGGGAGCGTGTCTCGATCTCGCCGGCAAACGGCTCAAATCCGCTAATTACGCTGTTCATTATACCATTGCCCTTAGTGTCGGTCAAAAACTCGGTACGATAGCCGAGGATACCTCTGGACGGTACTTTGAACTCCAGACGTGTATAACCTTTCTCCGGCGGGAACATATTGACCATCTCCGCTTTTCTTGCGCCGAGCTTTTCGATAACGGCACCTACGAATTCCTCCGGTACGTCAATAAGGAGCATCTCGACAGGCTCGCAGAGAACGCCGTCGATTTCCTTCATTATGACCTGCGGACGGGATACCTGGAATTCATATCCTTCACGGCGCATGGTCTCGATGAGGATGGAAAGGTGGAGCTCACCTCTTCCCTTAACTACGAAGGCTTCTGTTGTATCTGTTTCCTCGAGTCTCATGGAAACGTTGGTCTCCATCTCCTTGAAGAGTCTGTCACGGAGGTGACGGGAAGTAACGAACTTACCGTCCTGTCCGGCAAACGGGCTGTCGTTTACGGAGAACGTCATGGCGATCGTCGGCTCGTCGATATCGACGAAAGGCAGCGGCTCCGGGCAGTCCTGCGCACAGATGGTATCACCGATGTTGATCTCCGGAATACCGGCAACACAGACGATCTCACCAACGGAAGCTTCCTGGACTTCCTGACGGCCGAGGCCCTGGAAACGGAGGAGCTTAACAATACGAGCATTTTTTGTGGTGTTGTCATCATATGTGCAGACAACGACCGGCTGGTTCTGCTTGATCGTACCTCTCTCGATACGGCCGATCGCGATACGTCCGATATACGGGTCAGAGTCGATATTACTTACGAGGAGCTGAAGCGGTCCTTCAGTATCTCCTTCCGGACACGGGATATTCTCGATGATCGCATCCAGAAGCGGGCAGAAATTCAGTTCTTTTCCATCGATATATTCCTGAAGATCAGTGGTTGCGAGACCGACCTTACCGGATGTATAGATGATCGGGAAATCGATCTGATCGTCATCCGCGCCAAGTTCGATGAAGAGCTCGAGGACCATATCCACGACCTCAAGAGCACGCTCATCCGGACGGTCGATCTTATTGATGCAGACGATCGGCTTAAGTCCCATTTCAAGTGCTTTTCGAAGAACGAAACGGGTCTGCGGCATCGGTCCGTCATAAGCATCTACGACCAGAAGAACGCCGTCTACCATCTTTAAGACACGCTCGACCTCACCACCGAAGTCCGCGTGGCCGGGAGTATCTACAACATTGATGCGGTAGTTCTTATAGGAAATAGCGGTATTCTTCGCCAGGATCGTGATACCTCTTTCACGCTCGAGGTCGTTGCTGTCCATGACCTGCTCAACGATCTGCTCATTCTCACGGTAGATACCCGCCTGCTTGAGCATGGAGTCAACGATCGTGGTCTTACCATGGTCAACGTGAGCGATAATAGCGATGTTTCTTAAGTTCTCAATCTTTGTCATACTTCTTTTCCCCTTCTGGTTTCAGATCTTTCTTTCTATCTTTTTCCCTCATATATATTCGTATCGGCGTACCGGCGAAATCGAAATTCTTTCGGAACTGGTTTTCCAGATACCGCTCATATGAAAAATGCATCAGATTGCTGTCATTGACGAAAAGGATGAACTGCGGCGGATACACGGCCACCTGCGTTCCATAGTATATCTTTAGATGTTTGCCCTTATCCTGCGGTGTCGGCACCATCGCCACACACTCGGTGATAAGGTCATTGAGCATACCGGTCTTCAGTCTTCTTCCGGCATTCTCATAGACGCGCTTGATCAGCTCGAAAAGCTTATCGACGCGCTGTCCTGTCTTCGCGGAGATAAAGACGACCGGTGCATAGCTCATGAAGGAGAAACGGTCCTTAAGGATCTTCTCCATCACCTCGAGCGTTCCGGTATCTTTCTCCACGAGATCCCACTTATTCACAGCAAAAATGCAGGCCTTGCCCGCATTATGGGCATAACCTGCAACTTTTGTATCCTGCTCGGTAACACCTTCTGTCGCATCGATCAGGATGACGCAGACATTGGCTTTCTCGATCGCGGAAAGAGAACGGATCATGCTGTATTTCTCGACAGCGTCCTCGATACGGCCCTTCTTTCTAAGTCCGGCTGTATCCACGATCGTAAACTTACCGTGTTTATTTTCGACCAGCGAGTCGATCGCATCTCTCGTCGTTCCGGGAATATCGGAGACGATCGAGCGCTCGGAACCGGTCATATAGTTGGAAAGAGAGGATTTACCCGCATTCGGCTTACCGATCAGGGCGACACGGATCGTATCATTTTCCTGATCTTCCGGTTTCTCTTCCGGAAACTGCTCATAGATCGCATCGAGCATCTCACCTAAGCCCAGGCGATGGGAGGAAGAAATCGGATAGACTTCTCCCAGACCGAGATTATAGAACTCATAGAGCTCTGCCGGCGGCTCGCCGACATGATCGACCTTATTGACTGCCAGAACGACCGGACGATTCGCTTTTCTAAGCATCGTAGCAATCTCTTCATCGGCAGCCGTTAAGCCAGACTGCAGATCACACATGAAAAGGATGACATCGGCGGTCTCGATCGCGATCTCCGCCTGCATACGCATGCCCTTGATGATCACATCGTCCGACTCCGGCTCGATACCGCCTGTATCGATCATGACAAATGCACGCTCACGCCAGACTGTCTCGGCGTAGATACGGTCACGGGTAACACCGGGTTCATCGTGTACGATAGAGATACGCTCGCCATAGAGCGCATTGAACAGCGACGATTTTCCCACATTCGGGCGTCCCACGATAGCCACCACGGGCTTTGTCATGTGTCTTCTCCTTTCCGGTTCACAAAAAAATAGCAGTGATTCAACTTGTTTGAGTAGGATCACTGCCGATTATTCGTAGTAGTACGTCGATTAGCTATTAAGCCATCTCATCTGCTTTATTGATGATCTCCTTGCCATCAAGATAACCGCAGGTCTTGCAGACCTTATGGCGCAACATCTTAGTGTGGCAATTGGGGCACTCTACCAAACCTGGCAATACGAGCTTCCAGGCACTTCTATGACGAGAAGTTCTAGCTTTCGACCATTTACGCTTCGGATGAGCCATCGCATCCACCTCCAATACAAATCTTAGATCTCTCTAATTCATTCGCAGCCACACTAAATCCCTGAGGCGCGAATGATATTATGCACTAATGAAAACCCTTTGTCAAGCAACTTTCAAAGAGTTACCGATAGATTTTATACATAAATTTCTTATTTGGCAAGATGTACTTTAAAAAACATTGTATTTCGCATCGGGTCCTGGTTCGGAAAACAAAGATCATACTCCAGCATCGCCTTCTTTACGCAGTATTTCCGGCCGTCGATCCGGACTTCCTCGTCTGCGGTCTCCGGGAAGAAAAGGATATTAAATGTCTCCATCTTCAGGTCGAAGTCTCCGTGGGTCGTGCGCATGACACCCTCTGTGAGGGTTCCCTCCTGAAAGGTCATCTCCATCTCGGTCGATCCTTTCCGTGTCATACGAAGGAGTTTTTCTCCTACCCGGTAGCTTAAGAGAAACTTCGATTCGCCCTCGCCCTTCTGTTCTTCCGGCTGGACCCAGGACACGCGGATCCGGTCCTCGGAACATTCGAATGCCCCCTCGTAACTTTTCTCATTTTCCTCAAAAGCCGTCTTGATGCTGACCAGGCAGGCTGTTTTCTCCATCTCTGCACTCCTTACAAACCAACGAATGAGACTAGTTTACCATAAATTTCAAGTGCAAATACGCATGAGTAATGAAATCAGAGCAATAAAGCGAATAACTCTACGGCGGCGAGTTTTGCGTAAGCAAACTGTTTGAGCCGAAGGAGAATTATTCGCTTTAAGATTGCGCTGATTTCTGTTTTCATTCGCGATTCGCACTTGAGATTTATATTAAAATAGTAAATAATATGCATGGTCAATTTTCAAGGTATATAAAAAGATGCCTTGTCTGGTGAGTTTCAAAGGAGTTTTTAAGATGAAGGACTTTACTGTTTCGGCGAAAAATTCAGGTAAGAAAGTGATCCGTGCCGCGATCCTGGAGTTTCCGAACCTGACTCCTTCCGTTCTTCAAAAAGCACTGAAGCACAAAGATATCCGTATCAACGGCAAGCGCATCTCTTCCGATACTGTCGTAAATGAAGGCGATAAAGTGGAGC
>Ga0247610_10006326_pt1 | contig 12337 bp, 21 predicted proteins | sample 174DNAGHGhighgp2_FD_193483 | JGI IMG/M metagenome (GOLD analysis project Ga0247610, IMG submission 193483) | Sheep rumen microbial communities from Palmerston North, Manawatu-Wanganui, New Zealand - 1742 DNA GHGhigh gp2 | ecosystem: Host-associated > Mammals > Digestive system > Stomach > Rumen...
ATTTGGCAGATGGAAACAAGTTCTTTAATGTAACTCAGTATTCCCTGTTTCCTACAATAGATCCCACCACCTGGGATCCGTATTTTGCTTTTATCGGAACCTGCTGGAAGACCTGTACACAGCCTTTTAATGTAACTATAAGATTTTCAAAACAATATCCGGATAACTATCTGGAAGTTAATGGCCGACGTATTACCTATAAAGAGATAGAAGCCAACTATGAAAAAGTTGACGCAATATTGCAGAACTATGAGACTCTTGAAGCTATTGAGGCTCTTCCATGATTCAAATCTATGATGCAAACCGCCAAAGAACTCATATTGCTTACTGGCCAAGGATAAGTAAAACTGATCCAATTTATGGTAAGTTTCCGGATTTTATATTTACGTTTTCATTTAAAAAGGAACATGTAAAATATCCGGAAATTACTGAAATTATGATTGTTTTCTCGGATAAGACAGCGGTTCAACGTGATGGTCATTACCTAAATATTGATGGTAAAATTTTTAGATATGATGACATCCTTAAATATTGGGAAAAAGTAGAAGCATTGATAAAACAGGAATATAATACCCAGGCTATCGAGGCTCTTCCATGAAAATCGAAATATTCGAAAATACAATAATTAAACCGGTCAAGAATACGACTTATATTGACCCGGTAGATCCTGTACTTGAAAAAGTCGCCGATAACTGTTATATCTTGTCTTTTAAACGGCTCGATATTTCAGTCATGAGAACCATGGTCTATTTCACACAATTTTATTCTAAGACCTATATAGAAATTGATAGCAAAAGATATAATATTGACAATATCCCAGATAATTTTGACAGGATTAATGCACTTCTGGAAAAATATAAAATATCAAACGCAATAGAGAAACTACCATGATTAATGTATATGACGGTAAACTATATACCAATGTTGTAAATCCAAAACTGGAATATGTTACAGACAGTATCTGGCCGCCTTATAATCCATATTACTGGATAACTTTCAAAGAAGGCCCTGGAGCACACTTTATGAGGGTAGACTTCCGAGATTTCACCGAAGAAATGAATAACAATTATATCGAAATCAATAACCAGCGATTCAAATATAAAGATATAAAAGAAAACCTGGAATATATCCAGGCCTTAATTGAAAACGATGTTAACCAGGAAGCTATCGAGTCCCTCCCATGATTGAAGTCTATGATACAAATAATAAAAAATCAGAAGTAATAGAAGTTATAAGGCTAGTTAAACTGACCGACAAGTGTATCAAACCGCCCTATGTCTATTTTTCTCTAACATATAAAAACTCTTCTAACCAGAATGGTTATACTATATTCTCTATAGGTAGTTCTGAAAATTACTTGTCTATTAACGGAAGAAAATTCAAATATAAAGATATGATAGAAAAAGAGGGCCTCATAGACGCCCTCCTTACCCAAGAAGAAACCCTTGAAACCTTAAATAAGCTACCCTAGAGCTTATTTATGGCCCTTTCTATATCGTACTTATTAAATATACTATAGGCGTTCTCTGGGTGCCTTATGGCCTTCTTCATGATTGCCATAGGTATATTCCTAAACTGGAACGCCAACATTCCGTCAGTAGTCCCGATACAGACCGCCCTCTCTTCCTCTACATTCCTAAATGATACGGTAGGGGTGGAATCGTAATTGAACAAACATACAGAGAACTCATCCTTCCGATAATCTACAGGATAGGGCTCATATGAGTTCATAGGATGATACCCTAAACGCACCATCATGGCCCGTAACTTCTTAAACGGATCTTCAGAATTATCCCGCATATAATTCAATTAAGTACCTCCAAAGCCTTTTCTGTCTCGTATTTATGAAAATCAAAAGTCAGCCTCTTGAATTCCTCAGGGTCATCAATACATACGTTGGTTTCGATATACCCCCTGTACATCTTTCCGTTCCAGATAACAAACTCATAATCCGTAGTATAATTAAGCCCTTCCCATTCATCTTTGAAAACTTCATGAATATACTTAAACCTTACTGCACGTCTTTCCAAATCAAGTTCGATAATATCTATAAATTCTTTAATGGGATATGTATGATAATGAGGGGTAATAAAATAATTCTTGCCGGGTTCGGTCAAACTCAGCAGATATTCCAATTTTTCTTTATGACTACTACTCTGAATATTCGTCCAATGCTCGCATTCGCTATCTGTCATTATCCCAATACCTCCAATGTCTTCTCGACACAATAGTTATTCAGTCCTTCCAACATCTTCCTACCCTCCTGACAGGCCGAAACTATCAGAAGTCCAGGCGGAATAGCCTTGAACCTGTAATGCAGGGCCTTGTTCGTACATGCAATAGAATCGCTGGCCCCTACCATCGGCGAACTCCCATACTGCAAAAATATATGGTCATTCCAGAACGTAATGTAATAATCTTGTTCAGTCCCAGTCTTCCGGATATATCTGACATACGTACTTGTAGAAACAGACTCGCAGTCATACACCGAATACCCATGAGAAAGCAAATACTCTTCGTACTTGCGCAATTCAAACTTCGTCACCCCAGAACCTCCAGATTTCTATTAAGGTCATACTCGTACAGTCTCTTCCCTATTTCCGAACTTTCCCCGCCAATTATATCTAGCAATACTTCCACAGGAATACGTGAATACCTGTAACCCTTTAAAATCTGGCTGCTCGTAGCCAGATATTCGGATCCTGAAAACAGATATACCCCGTCCTTAAAAAGCACGACACTATATCCGCTTCCGTCATTCCTGCCGTAACATTTCATAAAAACCTTAAAATCCTTAGATTCTATCTCCACGTAACCCTTACGCATGATATATTCCCTATGGTTATTTTGCAAAGAAATATCGGAATCAGTAATCATAAATTCTCCAATGTCTTATTAAGGTCATATTCGTATAGCTTCTTATGTATTTCTGAACTTTCTTCACATGCAATCTTCAGCAATACTTCTGCAGGAATATTATATCTGTAATATATCCCGCCGCTCCCGTCATTATAGGCCAGGCCCGCCTTGTTATAATACAAGTATATGTTATTCTCGAATATCAACAGAGTGTACTTGTTATCCGATTCTTTCACATAAAGGACATCAACATTACGGTCTACCTCCTTATATCCGTGTTTCTTCACGAAATCGTCATAATACCCGTACTGTATCAAAAAATCGTCATAGGCACTGTATTCTTTCATCCCAGAACCTCCAATGTCTTATTGACATCGTACTCGTACAGTTTCCTCCTAATATCCTCCGCAGGACCTACAGCTATATCCATCAATATATCAGCGGGAACGCCCATATATCTGTAAATAGTCCCTGTACCGTCGGACACTCGGGAAGTAGCAATTCCCTCGCGTTCATTATCGGACGCGTCATATATCAGACATACAAACGTAGTAAGAATTATCAGACTGTACCTCTCCCGGATATAACTATACTCTAAATCCTGCTTATACCCGTTTTCCAACGCCATCCTGATATATTTCCGAGAATCGAACTTCATCCTAATACATCCAATATCTTATTCATACAATACGCGTTCAAATCATGCATCATCTTGCTTCCAGAACTACATGCCGAAACTATCAACAATTCGTCAGGTACATTCTTGAAATGGTAATGCAATGCACTGTTGCTACATGCCAGCCTTTCCTGCCTGCCAGTAAAACTCTTATCCGATTTACCAGATTCCAAAAATATATAACCGTTCCAGAACGTAACCCAATAATACAGATCGCCTTCCTTCCGGATATAACGCATATACGGTTCCCTGGCATCACTTAAATCCTCATACAACGAATACCCGTGTGTAAGCAAGTATTCCTTGTAATTATCGGTAACTCTATCAGCCATTACCCAAGAACCTCCAGATTCCTATTCAAGTCATACTCGTACAGTTTCCGGTATATATCCTTTACAGGACCTACCGCTATTTTCATAATTACAGGACGCGGAACGTTCACATACCGGTATACCGTACTGACATCCTTGCCGTCATGAGAAGTAGCCAGACCACTACACGAACCGCCCTCGCCATGCTCCAATAAACATATAAAATGCTTAAGGATAAGAAGATTATATCTCTCGTCGTCTACCCTCGCGAAACTGCCGTATAACCCGCTTTCCTTATAACCGTGATCCAACGCATACCGCATGTAAAAATTCTGGTCTTTTTCTACCGTATTATCCATTGACAATCTCTTCTTTTAACTTCGCCGGACTAAGCGTCCAGTTAGACAACTTGACACCGTTATATTCCGCGATATGCTTCATTTTTCTTTCGCTGTAATCCCCGCAAACAAACATCCATCTGGCCTTATTGGCTAGAATCTGCGCCTGCCTGTCACTTATTTCTTCTTCTGTCTCTATCGTAAACGGGAGATAAACTACCTTTTCAGCCATATATTGTCCTTTGGTTCGTTATTTCAAATATAGCAAATCTATATAGGTTTGTCAACCTTAATTAACCCTTGCATATACTATAAACCGGTATATATTGACACTATATTAACATAGAATCTATTAAGCCAAAAATATCCCAGAAATACCTATATAACCATAGGGGTAAAATCTATTAAGCAAAATCATCCAAATCCCTTTATTTTCAAGCATTTCGGTCAATTCTGAACATTCTTTAAATATCCAGAATATACCCTAAAATCTATTAAGATTTTCACAAGAAATTTCTACACAATTTACTAACATTTTATTAACAGGCGAGCCCATCGAGACGTGCGTCTTTTTTATTAAGTCCCAACCCATATATAGGAATCTAGGCCCGCCGAAAACCGCTATGCGGTAAATCTGGCTCGCCAAATCTATTAAGATAAAACTACTTACTAGAAATTAGGCCCGCCTTTCAAGAAACTTGGCTCGCCGGAATACTTAGATCTTAATTGTAAAAAATTTTTTGCGCAAAATTTTTTTTTGTGAAAAAATTTTCGCGATCCTGGTCCCCATTATAAAAAAGAAAAACCCAGAATTAACTTCTGGATTTTCTCTTTAAAAATCAATTAAGATTAATCTTTGGGTTGTGCGGCGAGCCGGAAATAATCTTCCCATTTCTTGACTATATGTTGTTTCTGTTCCTTGTTCAGGATTTGAAGATAGAATTTGGCTTCGCGGTCCGTGAGGTCGTATTCCTTCTTAACCGACTCGATTTCGACCGGATCGTATTCCTTGGTTCCCTTGAAGTAGTCGTATTTGAAGTAATGTTTCGTGTGCTTTACATAGCCGATGAGGATATTGTAATGCATGTCATCGGTCAGTTTCTGGGTGGCGAGCTGGTCCGCGACTGGAATCAGATAGTCGTAGGAACAGATAAACCTGTTAATCATGAACTGGCTGTAGCCATTCTGGAGATCTTCCGGGAGGTCTTTCCATTCCGGGTACTGTTTGGTACAGAGCGCGGTCAGGATTTCCCAGAGAGGATTACGCTTTTTCTGTTTGGTTTCCATTATCTACCTTCTTGGTCGGCATGGTCTTGATTCTGGACATATCGAACTTTGAGAGTCTTGAAATCGGCCAGTTACCGTTGACCGCCGAAGTCCACTTATTATAGAAATTGAGTCTGAGCTGTTCCCAGTTCTTCGGGAGTTCACCTTGGGATTCATGTTTGACCGAGACCGCCACCGTAGCGACCCTATAGCCCGCGGCGAGCGCCTGGAGACAAATATCGGCATCGTAAAAGTGAAAATCCGGAAGTAATTCGTCGAATCTGAAACCTTTTTCGAAGAACCACTTAGGGAAGAACATGCAGCATCCGTCGACGGTGGCCATGAACTTATGGTTACCCGGATAGTCGTTCATCGGGTATTCGTAGTGTTCCATGACAGGATTTCCCTTATCGTCGAGAACCGGTTTCTTATTTTCGTCGAGTTTCGGTCGGATTCCGCCCTGGATGATGGAACCTGCGCCGTAGTTGGCTCTGCCTCCGGCGGACGGGACTCCGTGCCACCAAGCACAGCCCTGGTCCAAGGCGATCGTGCCGATGACTCCCATGACCGCCGCGTTATATTCCTGGCAGACCTTATCTACTTTGAATTCGATAACGTCCAGAGGCGATCTCAGTTCGGTATCGTCGTGTCGGAAACAAATGTATTTTTCTTTGGAATTGAGAACGAACTGTTCTATGGCGCGGTTATACTTCTTGGCCATGGAATCATGCGGGATGTTTTCGATATACTTGATTGTGTCGGTATCGACTTGGTTTTCGGTTCTTTTATTTATCGGGATTATCTGAAGCATCTAGGGTTTCCTTTATATTTCTGATAACGAAGCTCGCGTCTTTGACCTTGGACATGTAGCCTGTCATGAGTCTTTGCGCGAAGTCGCTGTAAATATTGGTATTTTCGTCCTTGAAAATAACGAGCTTGGCGAGCCTGAAGCTGCCTTCGAAGAGTTTGAATCTCTTATCTTCGTCCAGATTCGGGCAGATCCGTTCGACATCTATAGGCAATTCCGAGAAATTTATGGCCTTATATGTTAATTTTTCACGGGTTTGCTCGTCGATTTCTGGCGGGAAAATATAGTATGCGGGCTCGCATTTGGATTTCAAAGCCTGCATTCTGTTACGTTTTTCCAGTTCGGATAGCGGTTTCGGGCCGAATTTTTCCAGCGAAGCGTAGATTTCTTTCAGTTGCAGTTCGAATAACTGGCCTAATCTTACATATTCCAGCTCGTTATCCCAGTAGCAGCAGGTCATAGGGAAAGCCGCGCGCTGGGTCATCTTGTAGACGAGATCTCTATCCCGTTGCGTATTTACCTCGACGAAATAGAGATTTCCGTTATTGATATGTTCAATGGACTGTTTATACTTATGGCATATTTCGCAGGCATCCTGTGTCAGTACATAGATACCGTGCTTATAGCCTATGGCGAAGTCTTGAAACGATATTTTCTGTGAATCGAACATAGTAACCTATTTATACGCACTGGAACATCTGGATCAGACAGGCCAGGATATGGATTTCCGGGTCATTCGAAATCGAGGCTCTGGCATCGTATTCGGATAACTGGAGATAGGCATCGCCGCGTTTCTTCATCTTCGGGATGACATCTGTCTTGATGAAACCGAATACGTCGGTATAGCTGAGGCAATGTTCGTTGATATAGTTCATGGAATCTGTTAATTTCTTTTCAAGAATCATCTGGGCGAGCACGTCACCGATGTTCACGTAATCCATTAAGCCCATATCGATACGACCTTTCATCATGGAATAGCACTGGAGTCTGGCCAGGATAGTTCTGATTGACGGGAACTTTTTTTCTATTAAGCTCTTTACGGCTTCTTCCTCGAACGGGATTTGAAGATACTTAAGAATTCCGAAGATTCTCTTTTGAACCTGCGGAATGAGTTCTGCCCTATATTCTGGTTTTTGCATATCGAACTTTAAAGTCATGGTTCGACCGCCTTCGTCGTCACGGATGGCCGGGATGATCTTATTGGCGTAGTTACAGGTAAGAATGAAACGACAGTTATCGGAGAGGTCGTCGAGAATTTCTCTTAAGGCTTTTTGTGCTTCAGGAGTAAGACCGTCAGCCTCGTCCAGGAGAACGAGTTTAGGAGTATCGTTGAAACTCATGGTCTTGGCGAACTCTTCGACTGTATTACGGATTGTATTAATACCGTTTGAATTCGAAGCATTGAGTTTCATGAACTGAGCACCGAGGTCATTGGCGAGCGCCTGAGCTACGGTAGTTTTACCAGTACCGCCTTTACGGGATTCGAGAAGGATATTGACGCCAGCATTGTCCTGAACGATCTTATTGAAGAAATTCCGATAATCTTGTGGAAGGATAACATCTTTTAATGTTTTTGGTCGGAACCTATGCTCCCAAATGTATTGATTAGTAGTAGAATCACTCATTGTATTTGTACCTTTAGATAGTTTTACAGGATAAAGATAGAAAAAATCTATTAAGATAAAAAAGAAAGAGGGAAAATCATTCAGATTTTCCCTAGAAAGACGCACTGTATCAAAGGAGGTAAGAAATTATATTAGTGCTTCTTTGCTCTGCGTTCGGCTCTGTTCCTTGGGCGTAATTGTACGTCGCCAACCTCTCTATCGGGCTTAGGGAACAGGCACGGGCACGGAACCGGTTCACCGGAATCAACGTGCCTACCGAGGTAACCCCTGCCATGACACTTTTTACAGTTAGGCTTGGGATCATTTAATAGAATGCCCATTGCTTCTGCGGCCCTGCGGATAACCTTCAATGCATTAACGTTATGAAAATCTTCTTCCGGGGCTCGCTTATCAGGAGGTACAAGAGACTGATAATCAATAGACATTACTTTTTCCTCGACCAGTAAATGTTAAGTTTAATATCGTCTTCGCGGAGCTGCTCGAACTTCATGAGACCACGCTTAGCCACTGTGATGTTGTAAGCTGCAGACGGAAGAGTGTTAATACCGCGAATAGGAACCATGAAATCAAACGGGATTTCAACATCGTTCTTAAGGTCATACTGTGCACTGTAGGTATCGCCACTGAACATACTTGTCAGGTTGGCCGTGCAGGTCTTACCTTCGAAATGGAACTGAATGGTATCTGCCTTGATAAGGGAAACCATCGAGTTGAGATCGTTTACGTCTGATTCGGAGAAATAGAGTTCTGCATCGGCTGCCGGCATGTTAATCTGATTGAACTGCGGCTTGGAGAGAACTTCAGGCATACCGAGCTTGTTGACAAAATGACGGGCATCGATACTGGAAGCGATGTTCAAGATATAAGGCTCGCCGGATTCATTGACGTCGATACTGAGCTTTGGCGTATTCGAGACAGCAGGATCCTTGGACGGTTTATCGAAAATATCAAAATACTTCTTAAAAGTGGAGAAGTTGAAGAAACCAATCTTTTCACCCGGGAAATCGAAATACGAGAGCGGAGCCGTGAGGGTGAAGCAGACATTGAGCTTGTCATCGTTGGCACGCATCTTGAATACTTCACCATCCTTTTCCATAACCAGCTGTTGCTGAATATTTGAAAGCTGGGAAATCAAGTTAATAAGGTTTTTATTATAATTCATGTAAACTTTTCCTTAACGTTTGCATAAAATATAGTAAAAATTCTATTAAGCTTTTTTCCTGTTGTCAAAATATTCCAGGAATTTCTTGGAGTAATCCTGACAGAGATAGATTTCCGATTTCGAAGTTTCCTTATTCGGAATCTGTACGAGCATCATTTCGCCAATCTTGATAGACGGACAATGTTTTTCCAGGATCGCCTTATACATTGACAGCTGCATACTATAGTGTACACAGTTACAGTCATCTTCGGTTTCGAACGGAGCTTTCATCTTCTGGAATCTATTATTGTGTTCGAACTTCTTTGATGTCTTCCAGTCAAGAATAGAATAACAGTTCTTCACGGTGTTATAGCACAGGAAGTCGATAGTACCAACCAGACCCCAATCACGGTCATACACGATGAATTCGTTTTTCAACGGGATATAACGTTCCTTGAGTGTACTGATCAGAGCCTTTGCTTTCTTCTTTCGCCAGGCGAAATCTTCAGGCATGCCTTCATACTGTTCAAGGAGATGCTGGTCAGGATAGAATTCCTTGTTCTGCCATTCGTATTCGGCTACGCTATGAACAGCAGTACCAAGAGTACATGCGTAACTGCCAGCAGCATCCCATTCAGCGCGGATGTCCTTTACGTCCTTACCGAAGTATTTTCCGCCAACCTTCTTACTTGCCCGTTCGGCGATCATGTCCCAATCCTTATCCGGTTCGAAGTTCTTGATAAAGGTTGTAACTGAAGTGAACTTGGTACCGTATGAGTCAGTATACTTGTGGCCTACTTCTTCAAAATGAATATCATTAAATGCAGTCCATAATTCTTTAAAGAGTTCCATATATTACCTATTTTAAATTCATCCATTCTCTTTCGAGGCGATCCAGCTGATGATTGTAAGACGAGTCTGCCCATGTCGGCATAATCTGTTTGAAATCGGAATAGGTGCCGCCGATATGTTTCCACCAGCAGGCGAGCGCGAATATTTGGTTATGCCTTGTTCCTTCGGGAGCTGATTCGATTGTTTTCTCAACGTATTCTTTGGCCTTAGTAAGATCGCCTGTCTTATTACGCTTACGAGACTTCATATATGATGCTTCAAGATCTCTTAAGTAATTCTGTTGACGCCATTCGCATTCGTTGTAAGCCTGTTCAAAGAATTCGATTTCCTCGAAAGGATTAAACTTTTTTCCATTGTTAATCTTATAATAATACGGCGAGCCTTTAGACTTGACCGCCGGACACTTGAAGAACTGTGCTCTGACGAAAGATGCCGGGTCAACATGGTCGAAGAAATCAATTAAGTAGAAATACGGGCTCCACTGTTTCTGTGATCCCTTGAAGAAAAATCTATTAATCTCGTATTCCTTGTCCAAGAACAGAAGGACACGGAACTTCTGATTCACACCATCGTAAGAATAGCTGGTGTGCAGAATGTACCTGTAGTCCCTGAATCTGTTTTGGAATTGTTCGATTGTATACTCTGTAGAGTCATAGTCCAACATGAGAATATCGGTAGAACCCATATTCTCAGTACAACGCTTTTCGCCTTTCATCGAACAGAACTTCCACTGTGGTATCTTAGTCTTGTCTTCGACTACCATGGGATTCATGATCGCCTTGATTGTATTCTCGGCGACAGCCTTGTTCCATTCGATAGGCTTGCACTTGTTGTCGAACTGATTTTTAATCGTTTGAATATATCGCATCTACAGCCAACTGTAATCTATTAAGTACGATCATTATGTCGTCGTTATACTTGAGTGGAATTCCACCAGCATGTGCGTGACCGCCGCCGACATTCATAATCTTGAACACCTTTGTAAGATCGATTTCATCGCAACGGATAGAGAGGGCGTTCTTGTTCTTGATTGCGAACCACTTATAGCCTTCCTTCTTGAGTTCCTCGACGCATTCGTTCATGAATCTGTCTGTCTCAAAGAATACGCCGTTATTGGAGAGGTCAGAGATTTCAAGGTTAGCATAAAGCTTTTTGAATTCGGCCTGAGCATCAATTAAGTATTTTTGTTCTTCCGGGTAGAGCTTCGTATTTCCATTAAGGAATCTGCGGGTAAACCACTTAGGACCCATTTCCCAGTAAATGTTATTGAAGAAGCGTGATCTCTTGTCTGACAGGATAAACATATCCCAGTCGTTCGTGATGTTAATGAGGTCGTCAAGGTAGGAAATATCTTTAAAGGTCTTGACAAATCTGTAGGTGAGCATCGCGCCGCAAGCAGAAGTATTAATAATAACTGTCTTGTTGTCGTGGTATTTCTGTGCAGTCTCGTGGTGGTCCAGTACAAGAACGTTCGGGAAAGCTTCGCGAATCTGCGACATGGTTAGAGACGGATAGAAATCGGTGATAATAATCAAATCGACCTTATCCTTGTACTTGGCGATCACGTTTGTAATAACACGTTCTTCTGACTGGTATGTAATATATTCGGTTTCAATATCCTTATAGAAGTTACGAAGGACAATGTTGGACGATACACCGTCGAGGTCAGAATGTGTTAAGTTTAAAATTTTTAATTCGGGATTATTATAATTCATACTTATTAAATATAGTAAATTTTATTAAGATTGTATACCAATATAAAAATATAATCTGAAAAAGGGATAACACCTTTCGATGTTATCCCTCCCCATATAAACAGCGAACTAACTTAAGAGGTAATCAGAACTTTACTGTCCGTTCGCAAGACGAGTAAAGAAATCATCCTGGTCTTCAGCTTCTTCGAACGGACCATTAGATCCGAGCGGAGCGGAAGTTGCCGGTGCAGGAGTAGACGGAGCAACCGTCGGCTTTGCACTAAACATCATACTATCATCAGATTCGACTGTAATGGCCGGTTCAGTTTTCTTGGTTTCAAGAACAGTACCGGTAAACATTTCGTCGTCTTCAGTCTGAACCTTACTTGCAGGCTTTGCAGCCGGAGCAGAACCAACTTCAATATTGTCGAGTTCAGAAGCGAGGTCAATACCGCACTTGCTGTTGACGCGTTCGATAATCTGCTGGAAGCTCGGGAGCTTTTCAACCTTACGCGGAAGGTTAGCCAAAGTATAAAGCTTGGATTCGATAACTGCAATTTCTTCAGCGGTCAAACCAATCTTCTTGTTGTACGGAGTACCATTGGCCATAACTGCAGGTTCAATACGGCAGATACGGATCGGCTTGGTGAAGTTGGAATTGGAATAATCCGGACCATTGGAACCCGGTTCAGCCTGCCAGACAAAGTTAGCACCCGGGCGAGCCTGCTTGGAAATTACTTCAGGATCATTCGGTCCATAGTAGGAAT
>Ga0247610_10006329_pt1 | contig 12335 bp, 16 predicted proteins | sample 174DNAGHGhighgp2_FD_193483 | JGI IMG/M metagenome (GOLD analysis project Ga0247610, IMG submission 193483) | Sheep rumen microbial communities from Palmerston North, Manawatu-Wanganui, New Zealand - 1742 DNA GHGhigh gp2 | ecosystem: Host-associated > Mammals > Digestive system > Stomach > Rumen...
CTTCCACTGTTCAACTCTTCTATAATCTCTTCCTGAGCCTTTTGCTTGCGCCTTTTAAGAAAATCTCTAAGCCACAATATGCCAAACACAGCAGCAGCCCAACCCAAAGCCTTTTTCCAAGAAAAGTCAAGCATCTCACCAATAACAGACATTATGCCACTAAGCAAAATTAAAACGGCCACAACTTCAATAAGAAAAATAACCAAATAAAATGTTTTTTCAATTAAAACTTCCATATATCTTTATTTTTTTAACTGCGTGAAAGATAATGTTTTTTTATTTATCTACCAAATTTTTTTAGTTAAAAAATGTTAATTTTTCTTTTTTGGTTTGTTAATATGATATAATTTAATAAGGCATAATACGTCTTCGCTTACGTTTACTACACATCTTGTCCCATTAATTGCCGCCGCACTAGCACATTTGAATTGGCTATTTATTTCTGACCAAAAATTATGCCCTTGTGGGGTTTTTGACCATACGAAAGAATCATTAATAAACCTTTTGAATGCCATGTCAATACTATATTTATGCTCTAACGCATAAACAAAGTTTTTAAAATCCATTCCATTATATCGTGGGACGTACCTTGGCATGTTTAAGAAATTTTTCTTATATATGGTATAACAACCCAGGTCTTTTAAAATTCTTAAAAAAATACTGTATAATTCCATAAAAAAATGCGGAACAAATTGTTTATATTCGTTCCGCAATGTTTTGTTTTACTGTTTTATTTTGCGATTACAAGGTTATAGTCTTTTTTACCCTTTTGCAGAAGAAGATACTTACCATTAATCAGAAATGGTTCAGTCACAATTTCCTTTTCACTAAAAGGCTTTATTTTGTTAATCGAAAAGCCATTGCTTTTAATAAGCTTACGCGCCTCCGACTTTGAAGAAACCTTATCGTGCATTGCTGCAATTTCGATAACAGAAACACCGTTTTCAAAATCTTCTTTGTTAACTTCAATAGTTGGTACGCCATTCATTGCTGCAAGAAACGTTCTTTCATCAAGTTCAGCAATATCGTTCATTGTTCCCTTACCAAAAAGAATTTCGGAAGCCTTTACTGCCTTGTTGTACTCTTCTTCTGAATGAACAAGTGTTGTCATATACTTGGCAAGAGTGTTCTGCAAAAGACGTTTTTCTGGTGCTTCTTTATGCCTCTCAATGATAGATACAATTTCATCAACATCAATCATTGTGAACAGTTTAATAAACCTTTCAGAATCTTCGTCACTTTGATTCATCCAAAACTGATAAAACTCATATGGGCTAGTCTTTTTAGCATCAAGCCAAATATTACCCTTTTCTGTCTTACCAAATTTAGTGCCATCTGACTTTGTAACAAGAGGCCAAGTAAGAACACAAGCATCATCTTTCTTTAGCATCTTATGAATAAGTTCTACACCAGTCATACCATTACCATATTGGTCTGAGCCTCCAATTTGAAGTTTACAGCCATAGTTCTTATACAACTCAACGAAGTCATTTCCTTGAATTAACTGATATGTAAATTCAGTAAACGACATTCCACTGCCATCACGTTCAAGACGTTTCTTGACTGAATCCTTTGCCATCATATAGTTAACAGTGATACATTTACCAACCTCACGAGCAAAGTCAATGAACGACATACTCTTCATCCAGTCATAGTTATTAACCATAATTGCAGCATTTGGCTCTTTTGAATTGAAATCAAGCAACTTTGACACTTGCGCTCGTATTCCTTCAATATTATGCTCAACCGTATCTGCGCTCAGAAGTTTTCTCTCTTCTGATTTAAATGATGGGTCGCCAATAAAAGCCGTTGCGCCTCCCAATAAGACGATTGGCTTATGACCATGCTTTTGCAAAAGTTTTGCTGTTGTGAACGCAAGCAAATGTCCTAGATGAAGGCTATCTGCCGTAGGGTCTGTTCCAACGTAAAAAGTTGTTGGTTTACTAAGTAATTCAACAAGATTGCCAGCTGTGCTTACAACCAATCCTCTGAAATTAAGTTCTTCTAATAACGTCATTTTTTTTATTTTATTGATTCTATTGGTATTTTTGGTTTACAAATCATTTGAAGCAACAGATTGTCCATTTCTGAATTAGTTAATCCAAAACGTTTCTTTTCCTTAATGCACCCACTTCCTTTATTTTTGTGCTTTTTATGTTTCTTTTTCTTATAAAAAAACATCATATCATTTTTATTTAAATCTATTTATATCGCAAAGATACAAAAAAAAGGTGTATAAAACAAATATTTTTAGTTAATTAAACTTAAAATGGGCAGCATCATCTACGACACTGCCCATCAATTTGAGATTGCATAGTATCACACGGTGATATAAGAAAGTATCTCTTGCCCGAGCGCTACGTTAATCATTTCTTCCATAGTTGGCTGCTTTTTGGTAATAGCCTCTTTCTCTGCAATCTCGCCTCCAAGAAGAAGAGACACTATACTTCCATCAAAGCCACTAAAGAAGTAGCAACCATTGTCATCAAGTGTTGCTGGCACATCACTTGTGCGTCCTGTTACTTGCCACCAAATGAATTTCATGCTGTCAACGAACTCTTTTGGGAACGCCTCATACAGTTTCTTTTTCATTTCAGTGTAGTTGGTGTCCAAGTTATGGCCAACAGGGTTAAACTGCATATCGCTTACCACAAGAAGCGTTTGGGGATAATCTTCAAGAGGTATGTTTGGATTGTTCTTGCGTATACGCACGATTTCATCAATAACACTCTGAAAATTAGTGCCTCCCCATGCAGTATTCTCTCTAAGTATGCTGCCTACCATATCGCAAAAGCCGCCCTCAAGTTGCTTAACCCTTGACTCGCCATCAAACATTATCACATTCTTATGGAATGCACCAGTGTTGATGGTGGAGAAAAATACTCCAAGAGACACGCAGATGTCAAATGCCGTTACATCGCCAACAACTGGTGATGTCATTGAGCCGCTGGTATCAAGTGCACACCAAACATTGCCAAGAATGTTACCGTCTTCAACGGCTTTCTTAACAAGTTCATCAAACTGTTTATCAACAGTTATTTTCTTGAACAAAGGCAAGCTCTTGTCAATTCTTGGACTCCATCCTCTTGATGTAATCTCTTTTATTAGTTCATACACATAGCCTGTATACTTAACAGTTGGCTGTGATATTACCCACTCTGTGTAGCCTTTTTCCAAGTCATGCTTTGTTAAGAACTTTTGCGTGGCAATCTTGCTAAGAGCACGTCCTGGGATAAGATTCCAATTTATGTCCTTATAACGGCCACTGCAAATAAGTTTTTGAAACTCATGAGCAGTTCCACTTGTCTTAAGTTTATTGTAGTCTTTGTACCTTAAGCCGTTATAATTGGCATATTCACGCGCAATAGAATTGGTAATCTGCGTCCAATCAGTTGTGCATTTAGAATTGGTCTTAATGCGTGGCATGAACTTCTTAATAAGTTCCATGTGAGACTTACATTTAAGGCCCTGATTAATAAGGTCAAAAATGATTTCATGGTCAATTACCTTTGTCTTAAGCACTATATCATAGTACATAAGAGTCCACAAGTCTTTCCAAGAGCCTACCAATGGCAATGCCCATATATTTCTATAGAACACGTCTGGCTGATAAGAAGCAAACCACAGCAAACGCTTAAATGCCTCATCGCGTACACCCTGACCCTTCTGCACCTTCTCGGTAACGTTATCATCGTTTACCTTCACTTTGCGGGTTATCATTCTAAGATAGAATGGAAACCTTAAGGCTTGCTCATGATTTTCTAACCAAAGAGTTTCTTGCTCTTTGAACACTTCCTGCAAACTCCTACCACGATAGTTAGCGGCCTTTCCAAACTGGTCTACTATTGCTTTACCTGTTGTAGCATATGAAATTGCTCCGTTTTCTGTCAATGCTATGTTAGCAAAATTTGGCACAAACTCGTACTTCTTCTCTTTCATACTTTCTATTTTTTCGTTATTTTTCTGCAAATATACAAGAAAAAGAAATAAAAAAGAAATTTTTTTAGTAAAAAATTGTTAAATACAAGTGAAAAGATATTTATATATAAATTACTATATAGATATGAACGTAAATAGAATAATATCAGAAAGCATAGATAATTTCATCAATAATGTTATTGCTGAAAATAAGTCTAATAAAGTGGACAAAATAATTACAGAATGCATTATTTCTGAAATAAGCAAAAAGGAAAAGAAAGAGAAAAAAGACGTGAAACGCCTTAAAAAAGATTTCCAAGACGCATCAAAACATGGTAAAAAATCTGCAAAGCAAAAAGTGAAAAAAGCAAAAGATATTGTTAAAAATGGCAAGAAGTTAAGACGTGGTTTAAGAACTGATTTCAATATTAAACAGGAAAGAGAAACAAACCCTAACCTTAACAATCAGGATGCAGAAGATTTGAACGATATTCTTGATAGCGACTTAATTGATGTTGCAGCATTGGCAAGGCGTGTATACCCGGGACATACGCCACAAGGTGCTCAATCTCAGTTAAGAAAGAAAATTAAAGGAATTACCAATGACAATGGCTCTAAGTATAAATTAAAGAAAAAGGAAGCCTTTAAAATACGTAGGGAATTAGCAAAAGAATTATAAAAAAGAAACCCATTAGATGTTTATTTCTAATGGGTTTTTATTGTCTAGTTGTTTAAGAAAGAACTAATGTTCTTCTCGTATTCGTCACGCATTTTGTTTTGTGCGTCTGCAACGATTTGCCTAACACGCTCCTTTGTAAGATTGGTCTTATCAGCAATTTCAGAAACCGGACAAGGAGCATTATACTTCTGTCCTATTCCAAAATACATCTTAACGATTGACTTATCCCTTTCTGAAAGGTCTCTCATTAAAGTGTTTACCATTGATACCATATGCTCGTGTTCAACAGAGTTTTCAAAGTCATTTTTTGATGCACTGTATGAATTGAACATTGTTATATTTCCAACGTTAGCATCGTTATCGTCAGAATCTGGCGTTTCATCAATTGATGATACTCTTACGTTAAGTACATCGGCAGAATCCTTTATTTTTGCTTTAGGATAGTGCTCATTGATATACTCTTTCAATTCATTGCTTGTGGGTTCTCTTTGGAACTCTTGAATGAATTTATTTGTCATATTAGAAATGATGTGATATGTCTTAGACTCGTTATTTTTTCTAATCATCAAATCATCATTCTGTCTGTACAAATTAATCTTCTGGCGTATAAGATAGATTGCGTGAGTTTGAAAGCGATTGCCCAAAGTAACATCAAACGTATCTACAGCCTCAATCAAGCCAATGTTGCCTTCATCAATCAAGTCAAGAATGTTATTATTTGTGCCATAAATTCTTGCTATTGAAATAACAAAACGAAGATTGGAGTTTATGATTAAATTTCTCAAAGACTCTACTTCCTTTTTGTATTCAGCCTCAAGTGCACGGTCTCCCATTTCATGGGCTTTCTTCATATTAGCTCTTCCCTCATCAAGAAGAGTAAAAAGTTCTTTTTCCTTGTCTGCATCAAGAACTTCATATTCTCTTGCATCGTGATAGTACTTAACAAGAGTATCGGTGTTTTCAAAATAGTTGTTTGTCGTTTTGAAATTTGGTGTTACTGCCATATTAATTTATCCTTTCTTTTTAAGTATAACAATTGTTTTATTTCCATCGTCCCGTAACTGTGATTCGGGAATTGCCACGTCTTCAAGCATAACAATAAATTCAAGTATTGAACGCTTATTGTTTTCCCTTCTCATAAGTTCTCTACCTTTCATAGTAAGAGTAACCTTGACCTTATTGCCATTCTCTATAAACTTACGAGCATTATTTGCTTTTGTCTCCAAATCGTGTTCTGTAATGTTTACTGACAATTGGATTTCTTTTAATGGTTTTGCTGTCTGCTTGTTTTTCTTTGCAGCCTTTTTCATTTCGTAAACCATTTTTTCATAAGATGCAATCTTCACTATTGGCGGCTGCGCCGTAGGATTAATTTCAATTGCATCTAATTCCATACTTTCTGCAATTTCTTTTGCTTCATTCAAGCTAACAACCCTACTTTCAATTCCTTCTCCAACGATTCTTACATCATTGTAGCCTTTTATTTCGTCATTAATGCGAAACTTTGGCATCTTAAAAACATTTTTGTTTTTCGCCATTAAATGATTTAATTATGTAATTATAACTTTCTTTCTTATTCGATTTCAAGTGCAAAGATATGTCTTTTTTATGGCACTACCAAATTTTTTGAGCTAAAAAATGTTAAATTCCTTATTTTTTTATTTTTCTTTCTCAAAAATCATTTCATTGTCCTTACATTTATACGTTCCAACCTCAAGTCCACCCTTAACAACAAACTGATGTATAAGGGCTTCAATATAGTATATATTATCAACCACATACTTGTGAAGTGATAACATATATTCAGTATCTTCTTCGCTAAAAGCCCTTCCTTCTGGGTCATCTTCTGTTCCTTTAATGGCTTTGTCATATATGCCCAATGCCATAGCCATGTCTTCCATTAAGCCAAAACCAATGCTAAAGATATGTGATGTGTCAATGGTAATTGTTTTATTATCAAAACCGGTTTTTTCCTGCAAGAAAATTATAGGTATAACCTTTAACAAATCTTCTGTAACTTCAATTCTTTTAATCATAATGTGTTTAATATCTAGCGTGTCCGTTATTTTTTAACCTTTTGTTTGCTTCTGCTTTACGTTTTTTTACTGCTTTATAATAAGCGCCCAAATCATTCTTTTTAAGTTCAAGTTCTTTAAGCCTTATTTTCTTTAATTCATCAGAACGGCTTAGTTGAACATAATCGTATAACGTTAAATCCAAATTACTTGTATTTTCTGTTATTATGTTCAATATTTTATCTTTATCCCCGTTCCCATCGTATTTGCTTGCCCCAATAATAGTGCTTGCAACCCTCTTTCCTTTATATAAAATATTAATTAATTTTAAACATTTTTCAAGAGATTCATATGATAGGTAGTCTTTTTTTAAATCAGGCCTAAAGTTACCTTTATTGATATAAAGAAGGACAAATGTTGGCATGTTTTCATTTTTGCATTCTATAATTGTTCCCAATTTTGTTTCATCGCCATACTTAGTTCTCATATTTAATTCCTGTACATATGGATAATTAAGCATAACTTTTCTTTGAAAACCTTGTGACATATTTCCATATATGTTAGTGCCTATTAACACAATATCATATTTATCAATATCATCATATAAATCAACGTCTTCTATTATTGTAATCATTTAAAATTTTCTTTCTCTTTTAAACTTTCTAACAATTTCTTTTCCTCTCCACTTATTTTCTTTGGCATTTTTAATTTAACGATGCCATATAAGTCTCCATAATTATTAGAACCGTATATTGGCATTCCGTATCCCACAAATCTCATAATATATCCATCCTCAGTTCCACTTGGTATTTTTGCTTTTAATTTTTTACCGCTTATGGTTTCGATGGTTGTGTCACATCCAAGAATTGCATCAATTACCGGAATTTCAATGTTAACTTTTAGATTATTTCCTTCTCTCTCATATTTTTCTTCAACGTCTTTATCATATACGTCAATAATTAAATCTCCAAACATACCTTCCATGTTTTTTGGCGCATGACCATATCCCTGTGCAGTTAATTGCATACCAGGAAAAGCGCCCTTTGGAATGGTTATTTCAATTTCCTGTTCAGTATTAACCACCCCATTTCCACCACATTTTGGGCAAGGATTAGTTGTTATTTTACCAGAACCTCCACAATAGCCACATGTTGTTATTTGCTGGAAGAAACCACTTCTGCTATATAATTTACCAGTTCCACCACAATGCTGACATTTTTCTATTTTACTGTTTTTTGTAGTTCCTTTTCCGTCACAATCATTGCATTTATTATTTCTATGGTATTTTATTTTCTTTTTAACGCCATCATACATTTCTTTTAAAGATAAGCGCATTCTAAGCCTTATATTACCACCTCTTTGAACAATTTTTGTATTGTGGGAAAAACCACCCATACTGCCAAAACCAAAACTATTTAATATTTCATCAATATTAAAATCATTGAAATTAAAATTAGAGTTGAATTGTCCTCCTGTTACAGGATTATCATATTCTTTTCTTTTATTTTCATCGCTTAGAACTGAATATGCTTCTGCGGCTTCTTTAAATTTTTCTTCGGCTTCCTTATTCCCTGGGTTTCTATCAGGGTGATACTTAATAACAATTTTACGGTATGCATTTTTTATTTCATCCTGCGTTGCTGTTTTATCGACCCCTAAAATATCATAATAGTTTTTCTTTCCCATTCTCCAAATAATTAGTTAAATTACATTTTTTACCGTTTATTTTTTTTATACTACTAAATTTCACATGTGTATCATTGGTTGTTACTACTTCTTCTTTCCCAAAACGTACATACTTAACAACATACCCTTCTTTCTTTGTTGTTATTCTATCTCCTGAATTTATGTTTATCCCACAATAATCAAATAAAAATAAAGAAAGAGTTCTGGATTCATAAAACCAATTCAACGAATAATGTTTCGATAAGCATTGCATTACATAAAATAAGTCCACTATTGTGAGTTTATCTAATAGTGGCATAACCTTTTCGTATTTGTTTTTGCAATATCTTTTTTTAACGTATTCTAAAAATTTAGAATAAAATCCTATTTCTTTTAAGTATCTTTTAAAAAAAAGTACTTGTTCCATTTATTAAGTTATTATGCCCCAAAACAGAACTGACTATTTTGGGGCAAATTTGTAAACTAAATCAACTTATCCAACCTCTTCAAAATCTGCATCTTGAACGTTTTCGCTATTTGCATCAGTACCATTAGTGCTTGCTCTTGCAGTATCATCACTGTTATTTGATGTATTACTGTACATACGTTCTGAAATTGTATTCCACACTTTATTAATGTCAGATTCAATTTCGTTTATTTTTTCAACGTTTTTGTTTTCTATAGCATCACGAAGGTCTTTTAACAGAGATTCTATCTTTTCCTTTTCATCTGCTGTAACATTATCCTTCTGCTCTTCAAGAGTTTTTTCAGTTGTGAAAGCAAATGCCTCTCCCTTATTCACGGCATCAGCAACTTCACGAATTTTTTTATCTGCCTCTGCGTTTGCTGCTGCCTCTGCTTTCATACGCTCAACCTCTTCTTTAGATAAATTACTTGACGCTTCAATACGTATCTTTTGTTCGCGTCCGGTTGCTTTATCTTTGGCTGACACTGTAAGAATGCCATTAGCATCAATATCAAACGTTACCTCAATCTGTGGAATTCCACGCTTTGCCGGCATAATGCCTGTAAGATTAAACTTACCAATAGACTTATTATCAGCAGCCATTGGTCTTTCTCCCTGCAATACGTGAATCGTTACCTCTGTCTGATTGTCTGCGGCAGTTGAGAATGTTTCACTCTTTTTAAATGGTATTGTTGTGTTGGCATCAATTAACTTTGTCATAACACCGCCAAGAGTTTCAATACCCAAAGTAAGAGGGGTTACATCAAGAAGAACAATATCCCCAACACCTTCTTCCTTATTAAGAACTGCTCCTTGGATGGATGCGCCAAGTGCAACTGCTTCATCAGGATTTACTGCATGTGAAGGCTCTTTGCCAAATATGTCTTTTACAAGTTCTTGTATTGCTGGAATACGTGTAGTACCACCAACAAGAATAACATCATTAACGTCTTTTGCGTCAATTTTTGCATCTTTCAATGCCTTATTAATTGGGTCTTTATGCATATTAATCAACTTATTAGCCAATTGCTCAAATTTTGCCCTTGTGAGAGTTTCTACAAGATGCTTTGGCTCTCCATTAACTGGCATAATATAAGGTAGATTAATTTCAGTGCTTGTTGATGTTGACAATTCTATCTTTGCTTTTTCTGCTGCTTCTTTCAAACGCTGCATTGCCATTGGGTCTTTTGAAAGGTCTTCTCCTTCTTTCTTTAAGAACTCATCAACTAGCCAATCAATGATAACTTGGTCAAAGTCATCACCGCCTAGGTGAGTGTTACCATTTGTAGAAAGAACTTCAAAAACTCCGCCGCCAAATGAAAGAATTGAAACGTCATATGTTCCACAACCTGCATCTATTACAGCCACAACACGGTCATCGCTTGCCTTATCTATTCCATAAGCAAGTGCTGCTGCCGTAGGCTCGTTAATAATTCTTCTTACGTTAAGTCCTGCAATCTCTCCGGCTTCCTTTGTAGCCTGACGTTGAGAATCAGAAAAGTATGCTGGAACTGTAATAACTGCTTCTTTTACCTCTTCTCCAAGATAGTCTTCTGCTGTTTTTTTCATTTTTTGCAGAATCATTGCAGATAATTCTTGCGGCGTATACTTTTTACCATCAATGTTTACACGAGGATAGCCACCCTCATTAACAACATTATATTGTACACGCGTAGCCTCATCTTCACACTCTTTATAGGTATTACCCATAAATCTTTTAATTGAGTGCACTGTGTTTTTTGGATTTGTAACTGCCTGTCTCTTTGCACTTTCACCTACTTTAATCTCACCTTTATCAAAGCCAATAACTGATGGGGTTGTTCTTTTACCCTCAGAATTAACTACCACTACTGGATTACCGCCTTCAAAAACAGAAATACAAGAATTTCCTGTTCCTAAATCTATACCTACTATTTTACCCATAACTTATTTATATTTTTTTTAAAAAAACTTATTTTCTATTTTATTTCTTGCCAACCTTTAAAAAGAGAACCATCTGCGTTTTTATATGGGACAGAACTTCCATTTCCATATGATAGCCTTGTTATCCCACCATTACACTCATATTCTTTTGCGTAATATTCAGTTGTTTTATCTCCGCAAACACAAGCAATTTTTTTATCTGCATTATCTTCTTCAATCAAAAGATAATAAAAATTGCCATCTCCTAATTTACATACTCTCATATTCAAATTGTGTGCCAAATGCTATTATATGCCATTTTGTCAGCAAATATTTAACATATTTTTTATTTTGACAGTCAAAATCAACTGACATTTTGTCATACTACGTTACATATTATACTTTGGGCAAAGATACAAAAAAAACACGGAATACGCAAATATTCCATGTTAATTTTTGTTAATGAAATGTGGTTTTATGATATATAATCATCCACATTGTTGCAAATAAAAGAAAGTTTGCCAATCAACTCTGCCATAATCAAATCTTCTGTTAGCATTGTAACATCGTGTGTTTCAATTGTTCCTGCGTCCTCGCCACGTTCAATTCTTGCCTTTGCAAGTTCTACTCCAAACTCTTCATCAAACTCATCTTGTGGGTGACAAATTGACACTCCAACTGTCAATGTTCTATGAATAGTCCTCTTATTATAAGTCAACTTTCCGTCAACTATTGTTCCTGGCTTTATTTCAACAGGCACTTTCTGTGTAATTTCTTTTGGCTCGTAATTTTGCGTAAACTTGCCAACTACAGTAACATAATGCTTCTCGCCATCTTTATCTACGCATCCAGCGTAAAGATGATAAAATTTAGTCTTCATATACGTTTATTTTTATTATTTATTTATTTTTCCCATGAAATTCGCATGCTATTTGTGGCTAACTCTTCATCTATTGTTTGTTGCGATTCTATTTTTGAACATTTATAGCCGAGTTCAGCAAGTCTATCGGTTGCTGCTACAGACAAATTTCCGCTATAATCAATTGAAAAAAGTCCATTACGACAGGCTTCATCAATTCTTGAAAATATTGGCATTAGTTCATTTTCAGCCTTTATTTTTGCCGCTGATAGCGCTCTAACTCTTGCTTGTTCTGCTGTTATTGTTTCTGAAATGAACTTTCTTTTTTGCGTTCCTCCATACAATTCATTAGCCTTTTCTTCCCTTATCATACTTTGTTCTCTATTACTTTTTCAGTTCTAATATATTGTTTTAAAAATCCTTCATCATTAAATAATTTTCTTATATCAGACGCATATGGTTCTGGAATAAGAATTCCATCAATGAAAAGCATGTTTCTAAACATTGTAATTTCCCTTCCTTCATCAATTTTACCAAATTGACAATCGAATCTTTTTTTAAAGATATACCTAGTTTTTTCGTCCATTAGTAACTATAATCTATTTCTACAAATTTATTTTCTTCATGAGCAAGCCTTTTGGCTTCAAGAACTCTTTCCTCCACTTCTTCTATCCTTTTACAGATTTTCCTAAGTATTGGTGTCATATAAACGTCCAACAGATTCCAATTAATATATGGTCTTCCGTCTTTTGGCGTTTCTAAGAATGTGCCTGCATTTCTATCGTCTATGTCAAAAATGCCCCAACATTTACATGTTGTTTCTCCATCTTC
>Ga0247610_10006330_pt1 | contig 12334 bp, 3 predicted proteins | sample 174DNAGHGhighgp2_FD_193483 | JGI IMG/M metagenome (GOLD analysis project Ga0247610, IMG submission 193483) | Sheep rumen microbial communities from Palmerston North, Manawatu-Wanganui, New Zealand - 1742 DNA GHGhigh gp2 | ecosystem: Host-associated > Mammals > Digestive system > Stomach > Rumen ...
GCTCTCACCGGCGTCCGGCAGTGCCCCTTCGTGGTCGAAGTATGGCGGCAACCCCATCGTCAGGCGTGTGGAAGACCTTGTGGGCACTGGCCACCACTCGTTTTTCACCGACAAGGAGGGCCGTCTGCGCATAGTCTTCCATGCCCACGACTCGGAGGATGATGTCTATCCCCGCCGCATGTATATAGGCACTATGGAGTTTGTGGGCAACAGGCTGCAGCTGGCCGACGGCCCTGTCATACGTCCTGCCGCAGCCACAACGCCAGGTGGCCAAAACATCGGCTCACTGGCTCCCCGTGACCAGCAGGGTGCGGCTTTGTCGGCCCACTTCTACTCTCTGCTCGGCGTACAGACAGACCGCCCGCAGCGTGGCATCTGCATACACAACGGCCGGAAAACAGTAAACACCTTATCAATAAAATAACAAACAAAAACCTATGAGAATCAAAATGCTTGCTATGGCTTGCTTAGTAGCCTTGGGTGCCAACGCCCAGGAGAAAACCATGAAGGCGTATATGGTGTCCGACGCACACCTGGACACACAGTGGAACTGGGACGTTCAGACCACCATCCGCGAGTATGTCTGGAACACTATGGTGCAAAACTTCCACCTCTTTCGCCAATACCCCAATTACATCTTCAACTTTGAGGGTGGCGTGAAGTATGCGTGGATGAAGGAGTACTACCCCCTGCAGTATGAGGAGGTGAAACACTGGGTGGGCAAGGGCCGCTGGCATCTGGCCGGCAGCTCGTGGGACGCCTGCGAGACCATTGTCTGCTCGCCCGAGTCGTGGATACGCAACGTGCTTCTTGGCCAGACCTTCTACCGCCAGGAGTTCGGCACCGAGGGTACCGACGTGTTCCTGCCCGACTGCTTCGGCTTCCCCTACACCATGCCCACGCTGGCCCGTCACTGCGGGCTGATAGGTTTCTCCAGCCAGAAGCTGGTGTGGCGTGCCAAGCCTTTCTTCAGCGACGGGCGCCGCTATCCCTTCACCTTCGGCCGATGGAAGGGCATCGACGGCAGTGAGATATTCATGGCCCACGGCTTCAGCTACGGCCAGCGCTATGCCGACGAAGACCTGTCGCACAGCGAGGCACTGCAGCGCGAGGTGAAGGAGAGTCCGCAGAATGTGGTCTACCGCTACTACGGCACCGGCGACATTGGCGGTTCGCCAACGGTGAGCTCGGTGCGCTCAGTGGAGAAAGGCATCAAGGGCGACGGCCCCATCCAGATAATCAGTGCCACCAGCGACCAGATATACAAGGACTATATGCCCATAGAGCAGCACCCCGAGCTGCCAGAGTTCGACGGAGAGCTGTACATGGACCTCCACGGCAACGCCTGCTACACCTCGCAGGCTGCCATGAAGCTGTACAACCGCCAGAACGAGCATCTGGGCGACGCCGCAGAGCGTGCCGCCGTCATGGCCGACTGGGCCGGAGCCTGCCCTTACCCCATAGACATGATGACCGCTGCCTGGAAGCGCGTCATCTGGCACCAGTTCCACGACGATGTCACCGGAACGTCGATACCAAGGGCCTACGAGTTCTCGTGGAACGACGAGCTGCTCTCGCTGAAGCAGTTCGCCGACGTGCTCACCAAGAGTGTCGGCGGCATGGCACGCCTGCTGGACACCAACGTCAGTGGCACACCCATAGTGGTCTACAACAACGAGTCGTTCCCCGTAAGGGGCATTGTGAAGCTGGGTTGTGGCAACGCCAGCAACTACGTTGTCACCGACGGCGAGGGAAAGAAGGTAAGCTCGCAGAGCTGTGGCACCGACCTGCTCTTCGAGGCCAGCGTGCCAGCCTCGGGATTTGCCGTCTACAGTGTCAAGGCTGCCGGTAAGGCCCCAGCCGCCTTGTCGCGCAAAGAGGGACAGCTGGAGAACTCCGTCTATCGCCTCACCGTAGATGCCAATGGCGACATCTCCTCGCTCTACGACAAGCGGGCACAGAAAGAGCTGGTGGCCGACGGCAGGCAGATACGGCTGGTAGTGTTCGACGACTGCAAGTCGGAGACATGGCCTGCCTGGGAGATACATAAGCGCACGCTCGACAAGGCCCCGCTGCCCATACACGACGCTGTGGAGGTGACGCTCACCGAGGACGGATCGCTGCGCAAGACACTCTGCGTCACCAAGAAATACGGTGCCACCGACATACGCCAGTACATACACCTGTACGAGGGTGCACAGGCCGACCGCATAGACTTCGAGAACGTTGTCGACTGGAAGGCTGAGAACGCCCTGCTGAAGGCCGAGTTCCCCCTGAGCGTCAGCAACCCTGTGGCCAGCTACGACCTGGGTCTGGGCAAGGTGGAGCGCGGCAACAACCGCGACAACCAGCACGAGGTGTACTCGCACGAGTGGACCGACCTCACCGACCGCTCTGGCAGCTACGGCGTCACACTGCTCAACGACTCACGCTATGGCTGGGACAAGCCTGCCGACAACACCCTGCGCCTGTCGCTGCTCTATGCCCCACAGCCTGCCAGGGCATACGCCTATCAGGCCCATCAGGACAAGGGCCACCATGTGTTCACCTATAGCATCATAGGCCATCAGGGTGCTCTCGACCTGCCGAAGACCGTTCAGCAGTCTACTGTGCTCAACAGTCCGCTGCGTGCCTTCGCTGCACCCAAGCACAAAGGTGAGCTGGGCCGGCAGTTCTCTTTCGTCAGCTCAGACAACAGCAATGTGCTCATACGCACCATGAAGCGTGCCGAGGTGAGCGACGAGTATGTGGTGCGTATCTACGAGCTGGGCGGCAAGGCCCAACAGAAAGCCACACTGACATTCGCCTCTGCCATTGAGCAGGCCGTGGAGGCCGACGGCACAGAGAAGACTCTGCAGCCAGCCCAGTATAGCGGCTCAGCTCTGCAGGTCAGCATCAAGCCCTTCAGCGTCAAGACCTACAAGGTGAAGTTACGTAAGGCAGCCAGCACCCCGACTATGGACTATGCACTCTGCACTCTGGACTACGACCGTGCCTGCGCCACCTTCAACGAGTTCCGTTCCGAGGCCAACTTCGAAGGCGGCTACAGCTATGCCGCCGAGCTGTTGCCCGAAGACGGCAAGCTCGTATGCGACGGCATAGCCTTCCAGCTGGGCGAGCGCGATGGCCTGAACGGCCTGTCGTGCAAGGGCGACACACTCAGCCTGCCCTCTTCACTGCCAGGTGCCCAGCACCTCTATCTCTTGGCTGCCAGCGACCAGGGCGACCGCCAGGCAGAGTTTGCCGTGCTCAGTGGTAAGTCGCGTGTCGTGGCACGTACCACTGTCGAGGTGCCTTTCTACAGCGGGTTCATAGGCCAGTGGGGGCACGACGGCCAGACACGGGGCTTCATGAAGCAGGCACAGGTGGCATACGTGGGTACCCACCGCCACTCGCCACTGCAGGACGAACCCTACGAGTACACCTATATGTTCAAGGTGCGCATCGACATACCTAAGGGCGCCACACAGGTCGTCCTGCCCAAGGACCAGCACATTGTGGTCTTCGCTGCCACACTGGCCGACGACGGCGAGGACGTGGTACCTGTCACCAAGCTCTTCGAGACCTCAAACATCGACGACCGCAGCTACCTTACCGAGGTGGGCGAGGCAGCACTGCCCACAACACCCAGCCTGCTGAAGGGAGCCAAGATAGTGGGTTTCTCGGGCTACGTCAACCAGAGCGAGCGCCCCGAAGGGCTCGTCGACGGCAATGCCGACACCAAGTGGTGCGACACCACTCCGGCCCCCAACTTCGTCACCTTCGACCTTGGCGCGGTGAAGACCGTCAGCCGCTGGCATCTGCTCAATGCAGGCTGTGAGATGAGCGCATACATCACACGCACTTGCCTGCTGCAAGGCAGGGTGGGGGAGAGCGACGAGTGGAAGACACTCGACATGTTCGACGGCAACCGTGTCAACGAGACCGACCGCTCCTTCACACCGGCAGAGGTGCGCTACGTGCGCCTCTTCGTGGTGGGACCAACCCAGGGGGCGGGCAACGATGCCACCCGCATCTACGGGTTCGACCTCTGGTAATGAATGGCTGAGTCCCATTCTCGCATGTATAAGGACTTTAGTCTGCATTATTCTTCCTTAAGACCGCGTGCGGTTGGAGGCAGATATAGTGTGAATAATGCAGGCTGAAGACCGCTTGCGATAGGGGCTTATTCTGGTCACAGGGCGCCCAGACAGCCCGTTTGACGAATAATTGCGCTTTTATGACCGTTTTTTTTCCATCGTTGAACGGAATTACCTCTAAATTTGCAGCAGAAATCCATACAAACAATTCATCAATAACTAAACGAGTATGAAAAAAAGAATTCTACATTTAGGACTCGGCCTGCTGACATGCACTATGATGCAGGCTCAGACATCACCCTGGACGGGCAACGAACTGCCTGCCGAGGGAGGTACTTTCTATCTTTATCAGGTAGAGACAGGCAAGTGGTTGCAGAACAACATCACCAACCCTGCCTACTGGACCACCCGTGCTGAGCTGGGTGACTATGGCCTCGACTTCGAGCTGGTGGCTCAGGACGGAGGCTACCGCCTGAACCCCAAGTTCGGACACAACCACAGCCTTAACGGCCCGCAGCTGGGCGACAACCCTGCCTTCTACCTCGACACCGACCAGGAACAGACTGTATGGCAGATAAAGCCAGTGGCAGGTGAGACAAATGTATACTATATTACTACCGACAACGAGAACCACTACCTCAATGCCAACGACGAGGGATGGATTGACGACTTCGGATTCCTGCAGAACTGGCAGCTCATCACCTTCGAACAGCGTATGGCCGACATGCAGACTGCCACCGCAAACAACCCGAAGGATGCCACCTGGCTCATCGGCGGACACGACTTTGCCAACCAGGACGAGCGCAACCGCTGGGACGTCATTCAGGAAGGTGACGGTGTCTATGCACAAGGTGGCGACGGCATAGTACATGCCAACCGTGCCGTGGAGTGCTGGAAGAAGACCAAGTTCGAGCTGAAGAAGACCATCACCGGACTGCCCAACGGCACCTACGAGTTCAAGCTGCAAGGCTTCTACCGTGATGGCAAAGAGACAGAGATAGGCGCCAAGCGCGAAGCAGGCAACGAGGTGATACGCGCCAGCTTCTTCCTCAACGACGTGAGCCGTCCGTTCATGTCCATCATGGAGAGCGGTGTCACCGAGCAGGATCTCGACAGCTATGCCGTGCCACAGGGCGGCGTCTACATACCAGGCAACTCGGTACCGGGCAACGCCCTCGACCGTGCCTCAAACTGCTTCTTCCACGGTGGCTACTGGAACGAACCCGTAAAGGTGGTGGTCAGCGACGGAACACTGACCATAGGTATGCAGAAGATAGGTGGCGGCGATGACGACTGGCTCGTCTTCGACAACTTCACACTCACCTATCTGGGCAACGAGATCGACCTCGCCGAGGTGAAGGCCAACCTGGAGCAGGCCCTCATCCAGGCAAACCGCTACAACGGCCTGCAGGTGGCAGTGCTCACCAATGCCATCAACGAGGCCAATGCCGCACTCAGCGGCTCGGACGCCACTGCCATCGCTGCCGCTTCCATGGCTCTGCGCGACGCTCTTGCCGCCGCCCAGGACTACAGCAACGTGATGGAAGAAGCCATGTCGTTCAACGGCGTGAAGACAACGTTCTTCGAAAATGCCATCAGCGCTGCACAGGCTGCCGCCAGCGAGACCGACCTTGATGCCTTCAACGAGGCCATAAAGGCTCTGCGCAATGCCATCAACGATGTGCGTGGCGTTCAGGATCCGCTGAAGTTCATCGAGCAGACCATTCCGCTTGCACAGCAGGCCGGTGTCGATGCCGGCATCATAGCCAATGCACAGAAGGTGCTGACCAATGCTGAGAGCGCAGGCGAGATAAACGACGCCCTGAACCAGATGCGCGTGGCACGCAAGATAATAAATGCCGACAAGCACGAAGACGTGTTCAAGGGAGCTACTCCCGCCGACGGCAACTTCTACCTGTACAATGTGGGCCTGAAGCGCTTCCTCTGCGGCGGTGGCGACTGGTGTGCACACGCATACGTGGGATTCCCCGGAGTGGAAATAACCATCACGAAAAGCACCGAGTTTACCGAGAGTGGCGACTACTCCGGCTACATCTTCGACACACACCTGAACAATGGCGATGAGAACGGCACACCGAAGCAGTACCTGAACTACGGTGGATATATGGACACACCCAACATGAACCTCTGGGAGTTTGTGCCCGTGGAGGGCAAGACCGGCGTCTACGCCATAGCCCGTGCCAATGGCGAGGCTAACGAGGCTGGCGAGCGTATGCTCCTGGGCTATCGTCCAGGCACCTACGGCAACATAGACACCGACATGTATGGCATAGACAATCCTAACAACCAGTGGAAGCTGGTGACACGTGCCGAGCGCGACGAGCTGCTGGCCACCGCCACGGCACAGAAGCCGCAGGATGCCACATACAAGATTCAGTCGCCGGGCTTCAACCAGCGCGAGGATGTCTCAGCATGGGTGAGCCAGTTTAACAATGGCGCCATCTGGGAGCGCGGAGCCAACCACAGCGACTTCGCTTACGAGTGCTGGAACAGCCCCGACTTCGACTTCAGCCAGAGTGTCTACGACCTGCCACTGGGATGGTACCGCATCTCGCTGCAGGGCTACTACCGCGATGGCAACCATCAGGACCAGATACGTGCCGAGGCTGCCGGCGAGGAGCGCGTGCGTGCTGCAAGGCTCGTCGATATGAACACCGACAACAGCGTTGAGCTGCCAAACATCCTCGACGAGGTCGACAAGGCTCCAGGACTGGGCAACCGCAGCACAACACGCTTCCGCGTAGACGAGTATGACAGCGAGGGCAATCCTGTCTATCTTGAGGACGGTGTCACTCCGCGTCAGATTGACGACCCCAATGGCGAAGACCTCTATGTGGGAGAGTTCCCAATGTGGATAAACGAGGCTTGTGATTATTTCCAGAACGGACTCTACAAGACTGGCATGCTCGTACAGGTGACCACGGGAGACCTGATGATACTGATACAGAAGTTCCGTGATCGTGAGAACGACTGGGTGGTGCTCGACAATTTCAGGCTCACATACTACGGAACAGAGAAGCCCAGCGAGGGCGAGCAGGGTATAGAAGAGCTGAGCAACGACGCCCAGACGGCTGCCAACAGCAGCATCTACAACCTGCAGGGACAGAAGCTGAACAAGGTTCAGAAGGGCATCGTCATCAGCAACGGCAAGAAGGTCGTGAAAAAATAAAAAAATAAAAAAAATAAACCAACGAGGGGAGGCAACTTTCAAGACAGTTGTCTCCCCTCGTTTTCTTCTCTTTTTGTCATGCAAGGGTTATGGATTGCTATGAGTTGGAAACTATCTAACTGGGAGTTGGAAACTATCTAACTATGAGTTGGAAACTATCTAACTGTGAGTTGGAAACTATCTAACTGTGAGTTGGAAACTATCTAACTGTCTTTTTCCGTCTTCCTTTTCGGGTTTCTAACCGATTCCTTTTTGGGGTCTTAACCGATTTCTTTTCGGGTTTCTAACCGAATTTTGTGTGACACTATTCGCTGTTGGCAGGATGCCACACGTATGGTAACTCATGGGCGGCACGATTTTGTGCAAATGTGGAATGGTGGGCGGTTTGAACGTTTTTTTCTCTTTTTTGGTTAGAAAGTATTGGAATAATTCGTGTTTTTGCTGTAATTTTGCCAACGTGAAACTGAATTCCCTTTTTATTGCCATTACTTAGAACTTATAAGAACATAATAAATATGAACAAGACATTCAGACAATTGCTTTTTGCAGCTCTCATGTTGCTGCCCAACCTAAACCTCTCGGCCCAACAGCCAGCGTTTTTCACGCCCTACCAGCAGACCCAGCTCCGGCTGCCGTCGGTGCCACTGTTGGTCAACGACCCCTACTTCTCGTTCTGGTCGCCCTTCGACCGTCTTACCGACGGCACCGTGCGCCACTGGACCGACATGGAGAAACCCATCGACGGACTGCTGCGCGTAGACGGCAAGAACTACCGCTGGATGGGCAACGGCCAGCAGTTCCTGCTCAAGCCCATCGCTCCCATGGCCGACAATGGCGACTCGTGGACAGGCCGCGTGAGCCACAACTTCCAAGGCAACACCGACTGGACCAAGCGCACATTCAACGACAGCGGTTGGAAGGAGGAGAAGGCCGCTTGGGGCACGCAGAACGAGTACCCCTGCGTGCACAACTCGTGGACTGCCACCAACAGCGACATCTACGTGCGCCGCACCGTGACGCTGACCGCCGACGACCTGAAGAAAGACCTGTGGATAGAGTTCTCGCACGACGATGTCTTTGAGCTCTATGTCAACGGCACCCAGGTCATAGGCACCGGCGAGACATGGATACAGGGCGAGACCCACAAGCTCACCACCGAGGAGAAGCGCCTGCTGGTGGCTGGCGACAATGTGCTGGCAGCCCACTGCCACAACACCAGTGGCGGTGCATACATAGACTTCGGACTCTTCGAAAACGTATACCAGGCAGGTGCCGACGTGGTGACAGCCACACAGAAGAGCGTCGACGTGCTGGCCACCTCGACATACTACACCTTCGCCTGCGGCCCCGTGGAGCTCGACGTGGTGTTCACTGCACCAATGATTATCGACGACCTTGACCTCGTGTCGACACCCATCAACTACATCTCCTATCAGGTGCGTTCCACCGACGGTGCCGAGCACAACGTGCAGCTCTACGTGGCCACCACGCCGCGCCTGGCTGTCAACGAGCTGTCGCAGGCTGTCGACGCCAGCATAGTCACCGAGGACGGAGTGAAATATGCCAAGGCCGGCACCACGGCACAGAAGGTGCTGGGCCGCACGGGCGACCTCATCTGCATAGACTGGGGCTACCTCTACCTCTCGTCGCACAACGGCAGCGTGACCGTGGCACCGACAGCCATCGTCGAGAGCACGTTCACCACTACAGGCCAGCTGCCCGACTATGCCGGCGAGGTGAAGAACGAGTCGCCATCAAACATGACCACCATGGCCTACACCCACGACTTCGGCTCTGTGGCACAGGCATCGAGCTACATGATGATAGGCTACGACGAGGTGAAGGACATACGCTACTTCAACAAGGACTACAAAGGATACTGGGCACGCGACGGCAAGACCATCTTCCAGGCTTTTGCCGAGATGGGGGCGGGCTATGACAACATCATGACCCGCTGCCAGCAGCAGGACAAGACCATCTACGACGACGGTCTGGCTGCCGGCAATGTGAAGTATGCCGAGCTGCTGTCGGCCAGCTACCGCCAGGTGATGGCAGCCCACAAGCTGTTCCAGGACGACGGTGGCCGTCTGCTCTACTTCTCGAAGGAGAACAACTCCAACGGCTGCGTGAACACCGTCGACCTGACATACCCGTCGGCACCGCTCTTCCTGCTCTACAACACTGAGCTGCAGAAGGGCATGATGACCTCCATCTTCGAGTATCAGCGCACCGGCCGTTGGAACAAGGACTGGGCCGCCCACGACCTGGGCACCTACCCCCATGCCAACGGACAGGTCTACGGCGGCGACATGCCGCTGGAGGAGAGCGGCAACATGCTCACACTGGCAGCCATGATAAGCAAGATCGAGGGCAACACCGACTGGGTGAACACCTACTGGGGCATCTGCACCCGCTGGGTGAACTACCTGGTGAGCCACGGCCAGAACCCCGACACGCAGCTCTGCACCGACGACTTCGCCGGCCACTGGGCCCACAACGCCAACCTCTCTGTGAAAGCCATCATGGGCATTGCCGGATATGCCGAGATGTGCAAGATGCGCGGACGCGACGACCTGTACGAGCGCTATATGAACATAGCCAAGAAGATGGCACAGGTGTGGGAGATCGACGCACGCGACGGCGACCACTATAAGCTGGCCTTCGACCGTGGAGGCTCGTGGAGCCAGAAGTACAACATGGTGTGGGACAAGATGTGGGGCATAAACATCTTCCCCAAGCAGGTGATGGAGCGCGAGCTGAAGTTCTACCTCACAAAGCAGAACAACTACGGCCTGCCCCTCGACAACCGCGAAGGCTACACCAAGAGCGACTGGGTGTACTGGACCGCATCTATGGCCACAGACAACGAGACGTTCCTTAAGTTCTCGGACCTGGTGTGGAAATATGTCAACGAGACACGCACACGCTGGCCGATGAGCGACTGGTACTGGACAGGCAATGCCGACGCCCGCGGCTTCCGTGCACGCTCCGTCATTGGCGGCCACTGGATGAAAGTGCTCATGGACAAATATGCACCCAGGGAGGAGTCCACGCAGGACTGGGCACCGCAGGGCTACAAGATAAAGACCCGCTGGGCTGCAGAGGTGAACCCCGAACTGCCGCTGCCCGAATATCCTCGTCCGCAGATGACCCGCGACGAGTGGATGAACCTGAACGGGCTCTGGGACTATGCCATCAACACCAAGCGCACCGTGCCCACAGAGTGGGAGGGCAAGATACTGGTGCCATTCCCCGTGGAGTCGAGCCTCTCGGGCGTGCAGCGCATGCTCGACAAGAACACCTTCCTGTGGTACCAGCGCTCGTTCACCGTGCCCTCGGAGTGGCAGGGCCGTGACGTGCTGCTCAACTTCGGCGCCGTGGACTACCAGGCACGCGTCTACGTCAACGGCACCTTCGTGGGCACACACACCGGAGGCTTCGGAGCCTTCTCCTTCAACATCACCCCACAGCTGAAGGATGGCGAGAACACCATAGCCGTCATGGCCATGGACAACACCGACGAGACGTCGCAGCCCCTGGGCAAGCAGCGCTTCAACCCCGGTGGAGCCGGCAGCATCTGGTACACACAGGTGTCGGGCATCTGGCAGACGGTGTGGCTTGAGCCGGTGAACAAGGCATACATCAGCGCCGTGAAGACCACCCCCGACATAGACAGTGGCAAGATGGGCGTCACCGTGCTCTGCGGCCCTGGTGCCGAGAACGAGCAGGCCACCGTGGTGCTGAAGCTGAAGGGACAGAAGGTGGCCGAAGCCACTGGCGCCGTGGGCAGCAACATAGAGCTCAGCGTGCCCAACGCCAAGCTCTGGAGCCCCACCAACCCCTGGCTCTATGACCTCGAGGTGACGCTTGCCAGCGGCGACCGTGTGGAGAGCTACGCCGCCATGCGCAAGATTTCCACACGCAAGCTGGAGAACGGCGAGTGGCGCATGCAGCTCAACAACCGCGACGTGTTCCACTTCGGACTGCTGGACCAGGGCTACTGGCCCGACGGCCTCTACACCGCACCCACCGACGAGGCACTGCTCTACGACGTGCAGAAGACCAAGGACTGGGGCTTCAACATGATACGCAAGCACATGAAGGTGGAGCCTGCCCGGTGGTACTACCACTGCGACCGTCTGGGCGTGCTCGTGTGGCAGGACATGCCGGCACTGGGCCGCAGCGACGAGCCGTGGGTGACACGCGAGTGGAGCACCAAGCCCGGCACACAGACAAGTGCCGTGGAGACTGCCTTCAGAAACCAGTGGCAGGAGATAATAGAACAGCACTACAGCAGCCCCTCCATAGTCGTCTGGACACCGTTCAACGAGAGCTGGGGACAGTTCAAGACCTCTGTGATAGTAGACTTCACCCGCAATATTGACGGCACCCGCATCATCAATGCGGCCTCGGGCGGCAACCACTACCAGGGAGTGGGCGACATAGTAGACCTGCACGACTACGACCGTCCGCCACACATATTCCTCTACGACCCCAACCGCCCGGTGGTGCTGGGTGAGTTTGGCGGACTGGGACGCCACATTGAGAACCACCGCTGGTATGAGAACAATGCCACGACCTATGTGAACTACTCTTCAGAGAAACAGCTCACCGACTCGTATGTCTCGAATGTCGAGGCCGTGGCATCCATGGCCAAGGACGCTACAGCACAGGACGGAGGCCAGGCTGCCTTCTGCGCCGCTGTCTACACACAGACCACGGACGTGGAGACCGAGGTGAACGGCATCATGACCTACGACCGCGAGGTGATAAAGATGGACGAGGCCCGTGTTCGCGAGGCCAACCTGAAGCTCACCAACATCTATGGCGAGGAGCCTGCCGACGACCTGAACGCCATACGCGACGTGAAACCTTCGGCTGCTGTTGGCAGCGAGGCCATCTTCAACCTCTCCGGCATTCGGGTGGACAGCATGCTCACCGGTCTCAACATAGTGCGCAATGCTGATGGCTCGACATGCAAAGTCTTAAAGCGCTGAACACTAATCTAACTGTTAGCATTTCATGAGATCACTGCGTTTCATACTTATTCTGGCACTGATGGCCG